>Ga0307933_1001510_pt1 | contig 18018 bp, 16 predicted proteins | sample OrgLakmetageno88_FD_201811 | JGI IMG/M metagenome (GOLD analysis project Ga0307933, IMG submission 201811) | Saline water microbial communities from Organic Lake, Antarctica - #88 | ecosystem: Environmental > Aquatic > Non-marine Saline and Alkaline > Saline | place: Antarctica: Organic Lake...
TCAGGAAGCCTGGGATCATGTGCCCATTCCGCTCGCGCATCCCGAAATATCCTAGTCGTGAGTAGACCGAACGCTGATCTACATAGCCGTACTTGGTAATGTTCTTAAAAACTGCGTAGTGGTCAGGTGGCAGCTTCTCAACGCCGAGTAAGTCGCACCAGATGCGTTTGATGCGCCCGTGGTCTAAGTTCTCGAAATAGCCCTTGATATCGAGCGCCACGGCCACGCAATCCCCTATACGGTCGATTTCATCGAAGGCGTCCTTGGCAAAGTCAATGTTGCACTTCCCGCCACTGCGCCCAGTCTTCAGCACTTGGCGGTACGCAATTGGGCATTCCTCGATATCCATGTCACGAAGGCGTGCCTCATACAGACGAGAGAGCTTCCTTCGATAGAAGGCGAAGATGTACGCATCACGTCTTGCTCCGTAGCGGATCGGACGTGTCTTCTTTTCTGGCTTTACCGCATCAGTGGAGCGATATGGTTGCCAAGATTCTTCATAGAGGAAGAAGGGATAGAACGAATTGCCTGCGACTTTTGCTGGATCAGTGACGAGTTTTCGAATTTCCCTCAGAGTAATCGGCGCATCAAAATGCGGATAGTGCTTGAGGTCCTTAGCAGTGAAATCAAAATCGTCTTCCATTCGCCTCCGCGAGAGGGGGCAAGAGCATCGGGTCAACGCACTGACCCTTAACATCTCCGCCCCCGCCGTTCTGCGGTGTGCGTTCGTCTTCGACGTGGTCGTGTATACTGTGAAACAACTGGCAATGTGGTATTACCGAATTGCAGCAAAGCCGCCCGCGTGGCTGGTGAGAGGAGCCCAAATGATTGAACTCGCGTCTTGCACCGGCTGCGAAACTGGCCTTGACAGTTTAAACACGTAACTGAACGCCCCCAATTGAGCGCCATCCAACTTAAATGGGTTCGCTGAAGTATTCTTACAACCTTTTGGCGTTTACTTTTTGTCCACGCTAATGCGGTGCACAACTCATGACATTTCGAAAGATGTGGTCAATTCAATGACGTCAAACAGTTAAGTGGTGCACAAGTCCGGTGCAGGCTCGTTGATGTTTTGATGTTGTAGATGCGTCATTAGGGCCTCATGAGTGATCCTGAACATCCAGATTGTCAGCTGTTGGCTCGTCTCACCTACGGGCGAGATTAAAGTCCCCAGCAGTTCCTCCGCCTTTTGAAAATCCGGCGGTATTGCAATACCGGCCGGATAGTTTGTCAGTTTTTGGATCGTAGTGAAAATTGGAGGCACCGAACCATGATTGGTCATCACCTGGCTCAGGTCGTTCGTGTTCTCCTCTATAAATGGTAAATAGCTCGAGTCCGTGATCATTTGGATGCACTGCTCCAAGAACCGATTTTCCGACTGTTTTTCCACCCTTCCTTCTAGTGTGGACTACTAGGCGCAACCAGTTTTGCGTTATGCTCATAGTTGCTTCCTTTGAGTGCAGAGTAGCATCTGAAGCACCTTCAGGGGCAAAATTTGACCGAAGCTCACCCACCCATTCACCATTCAAGTCATGCGCAGGCAGTCCAAAATACCTCGCTGCGTAAGAGCTATACTTCCAAACAGTTTTGTTACTCGCGAGCAAGCCGATCAAGGTTCCGACGGAACCGATTGATGCCAACATCGAAAAGGCAAACGCCAGAACTGTTCTCTCACCTGCATCGTATCTGATATACAATGTGATGAAACCGCCTGTCAGCGAAACTACTAAGAAGCCGACGATCAGAGCGCCTATTGGGATAATTTTCCACATATGATCGAATCTCGCACTTTATCAGAAAGACATGCCCATATAGCAGCGAACTCACTGCTATGGCAGAGGAGGCTGGTTTAACACTATGGGTAATTCTGTTAAATATCTGAACACCAAGACCGGTCAAATGGCAGGGTAGGGGGCCTGTTTGGGCTTTGTGGCTTAACACCCTTCAGGTAAAATGTTCACTATGTCCGAAATGCGCCTCCATGACCCCGCCGGAAACCGGCTTTATCTCAACGCCGAGTAGCGTGCGGCCTTCTTGGCTGCAGCCCGCCGCCTGCCCGCCCTGGACCGGACCTCGTGCGAGACCTTACACTGGACCGGGTGCCGGCCGTCGGAGCTTCTGGAAATCATCCCAGCGCGGATCGACCTCTCCGGTGGCACCATTGTGAAACGGGTGATGATCGAAGTCGGCGTCCCAGATGCACCACATCGCGGCCCAAAGGGTTGCGTCATGGGTTTAGCCCGAATTATTCGTGAAGTGCTGGTGAGGGTGGCGTAACCGTCTGAAAGGCTGTATTTTTTGGTTGCTCCGACCGAAAACTTCAGTTTCGAAAGCAGGCCCCCTCACCATGAAACAACCTATCTCCACCGCACCAGTTTTGTCACCTGTGAATGGCAAGCCAGTCCTACTTAATTTTGACGGCGCGGAGATGAGTTCGGACGCGGGTTTGGCACTCTTACGCGAGGTTGAGCGCCGCCATGATCTTGCAGGTCTGTTGGCGTCCTGCCTTACGGACCAACGCGACCCAGGCAAGGTCAGGCACAGCTTTGACGACATCATCCGGTTCCGCATGATGATGATTGCCGCTGGGTATGAGGATGGCAACGATGCGACTGATCTGCGGCATGATCCATCGTTCAAGATTGCGCTGGAGCGCAAACCGCAGACGGGTGCTGTGCTCTGCTCGCAGCCGACAATCTCCCGGATGGAAAACCTGCCCGGAATGCGTGATCTGATCCGGATGGGGCGGGCGATGGTCCGCTTTTACTGCCGGTCCTTCGCGCGTGTGCCCGGGCAGATCGTGCTGGACATCGACGATACTTTTGACACGGTCCATGGGCATCAGCAGTTACGCCTGTTCAATTCTTACTATGACGAATACGGCTTCCAGCCCATTGTCGTTTTTGATGGGGACGGACGGTTGGTCGGTGCGCTGCTGCGTCCGGCCCGTCGGCCGAAAGGGGCAGAGAGTGCCGCACATCTGCGCCGCTTGATCCGGGAGATCCGCAAGCACTGGACCAAGACCAAGATCCTGCTGCGGGCGGACAGCCATTACTGCACGCCGGAGGTTCTAGACCTGTGTGACCAACTGGGCTTGAGCTATGTCCTTGGTTTGAGCCGCAATGCGCGCCTTCAGAAAGAGGTTCAGGCCCTGGAGGCATCAACTGCAGCCCGCTACACGCGCAATTCTGGTCAGAAGGTCCGAAGGTTCAAGACATTCGCCTATGCCGCCGGGTCTTGGTCAAAAGTCCGCCGCGTGGTGGCCCGTGTCGAGGTCAGTCCTCGGGGCCGTGACACCCGCTATATCGTGACCAATCTCGACACAGGGCGCGGCAAGCATCTTTACGAGAAAATTTACTCGGCCCGCGGTCAGGCTGAGAACCATATCAAGGGATGGAAGACCCATCTCGCGTCGGACCGGACGTCCTGCACCAAGGCGTCGGCTAATCAGATGCGGCTCATGCTGCATGGATGCGCCTACTGGATTTGGTGGATACTTCGAGCCGCCTGCCCAAAGCGATCCCAATGGCGGCGTGCCCAGTTTGATACCCTGCGCCTGCACTTGGTCAAACTCGCGGCCACCATCGTCGAGAAGAAAACCCGGATCGTCATGACGCTGCCCGCCTCATGTCCCCGTCAAAGTCTCATCCGGCTGTTGTTTGAAGCGCTGGCGCCACCATCACACACCTGACGCAGAACAACACGCCGCGCCCACCAAAATAATCCCAACACACACAGCCCCAGATCACCAAAAACGCCCGATGCAAAATCAGGGCGCAGATCAGCCATGCGCTACTGAAACTGGCAAGGCTACCAACAACACGTCAGCCACTAAAACACGGCACTCGTGAATTATTGCGGTTAGATCAATCCGACAATGAATGCGGTCCCACTTCACACGGTCCAGAAACGGATGGGGCATGCGCAGCTCAGAACCACCGCGATTTATACCGATGCGGTCGGGAAAGAAGAACAGGATATTGCAGCAAGGATGTGGGGGGTAGGGGGATGGACCTGACGCGGATCGATGCTGCCAGCAATGCGCGCGGGTTCTACCGGATGGAAATCGTGTGGGGGCTATTTGGCGATTGGTCGGTTATGCGGGAATGGGGCCGCATTGGACAGTCTGGATAGGTCAGGATCGAATGGTTTGAAACAGAGGCGGCCGCGAAGCGCGCTCGGTTTGATATGCACATGCAGAAAGCGAAGCGCGATTATGAATAGCCTGATGCGAGTAGCGGCTTTTGTCCAAGGGTTCTGGCCCTGCCAAGGGCCTGATTTCCAGTGCGGCAAAGGACAGGGTCAGAAATCACCCGTTTTAACCGTCTGCTGAGTGTCCGCTGTGCGGAAAAAGTGTGAATTTGCTGCGGCTGCGCGAAGGGTCGCTTTCAGCACGATTATGACCTGGAGGTCTACAAGTGGCGACATTTGGTGGAAAGCTACTTCGCAAAGATTAAAGAGTTCAGAGGTATAGCCATAAGATACGACAAGAGAGAGTACATCGCAGCGTCAGCGGTACCTCCACCTTAAGCACAAATCCCGGTCCGCTCGATGCAAAGAATGGAGCCAGATAAATAGAGATCTGCGATAACAGATGTTAGATTACGATCCTTTTTTATGCATGTATTCTATGCATGCATTAATATTAATCATTTTCTATCGCTCTCAACGCATCAGAGGTGCGTTGGGCTTCCCGAAGCCTGAAGCTCGCCTTTTAGTGAATTAATGGCGCAGAGACGTGATCGTCACGGCTAGCGCGTCGTCATTTTGACAAAGGGGCAATTCATGACTTTCTATAACAAAACGATATGCGCTGCACTCGGAGCCATCGCGCTCTCGATCATGGCTCAAGGTGCGCATGCTCAGAACCGCGCTGATGTTCTGATTGCATTAGGCGAACAAGGACCAAACTCGCTCGACACGCTTACACCCATCTCTAATGATTATACCCGTCTGATTGCGTGGAACGTATACGACCGGCTTGTCGGTCATGGTACGATGACGCTGGAAAACGGATCGGTAGTCTATGACAAAGACAACATCATTCCCGAGCTGGCTACTAGTTGGGAGGTGTCCGAGGACGGCACCGAAATGATATTCCAGCTTCGTCAGGATGCCACATTCCACGACGGCAGGCCGGTCGAAGCGAAGGATGTGAAATGGTCGTTCGACCGCGCCGTAAATGCAGGAGGCTTTCCGCTGATCCAGATGGGGGCTGGCTCACTTACTGATCCGGCACAGTTTGAGGCCATTGACACCCACACTTTCAAAATAACAGTGCCAGACGGCAACAAGCTAGCCCTGCCGGATCTCGCTGTGCCCATTCCGATCGTTTACAACATGGAACTCGCGCTCGAACACGCAACTGAAGAAGATCCCTGGGCAAACGAGTGGCTCAGGAACAACACGGCCGGTGGTGGCGCCTATCAAGTTACACGCTGGAATCCCGGCAACGAAATCGTATTTACTCGGTTTGATGACTGGAAGAATGGCCCCCTGCCGGCGATGGAAACCGTGGTTTACCGTCAGGTTTCGTCCGCTGGAACCCGCCGCGCTCTTCTGGAAAGGGGTGATGCAGACATCTCGATCGACCTTCCGCCACGTGATTTTGCCGAACTGGGCGAGACTGATGACATCAAGGTCGTCGGTGTCCCCAAGCAGAGCGCGCTCGTCTACCTCGAATTGAACACCACTATCCCACCGCTGGACAATCCGCTGGTGCGGGAGGCAATTGCATATGCCATTCCGTATGAGGCGATCATGGATGATGCCTTCCATGGACGTGGCATCCCGATGTTTGGCGCCCCTGCTGATGAACCCTTTGCACCCACTTGGCCAGTGCCGAGCCGCTATAATACGGATCTTGAAAAAGCCAAGGCTCTGCTGACCGAAGCAGGTTTCCCTGACGGATTTGAGAGCGAACTTTTCCTTGACCTGTCAAAAGCCACGGCTAACGAGCCCGCCGCTTTGTTGATCCAAGAGAACTTAGAAAGGATCGGCATCACCGCAACGGTGGAAAAAGTGCCTGGCGCCAACTGGTTTTCGAAACTTCTCGAAAAATCCATGCCCATGGTTCTGACAAGCTTTCACGCTTGGCTCGACTACCCGGAGTACCACTTCTACTGGACCTATCACGGGGGTAACAATTCCGTCTTCAACGCAGCCAACTATGTCTCCGAACCTCTGGACACTCTCATCGACAAGGCCCGTTTCGAGACCGACAGCGCAGCCTATGAACAGCAGATCGTCGAAATGATCGAGATTGCCATGGAAGACCTACCTAAAATTCCGATTGTGCAGGATTTCACAGATGTTGCCATGCAGCCCAATGTCGATGGATACGCTTACTGGTTCCACTCTCTGCTCGACTTCCGTTCGATCACTAAGGACTGAGGCGCACAATATGAGCATCCACGTTCCAGGCCTTTATCCTTGGCCCTTCGACGGCGATCTGCGCCCCGAAAACACAGCGCTGATCGTAATCGACATGCAAGTCGATTTCTGCGGCGAAGGGGGATGGGTTCATTCCCTCGGCGTAGATGTCGCCAACACGCGGCGGGCAATAAAACCCATTGCCCGCCTGCTCGAAACCTTGCGCCCTCTTGGCTATTTTATCATCCACACACGCGAGGGACACCGTCCTGACCTGTCAGACCTTCCAGCCAATAAAGCGTGGCGATCTGCGCAGCAGACCGGCAAAGGGATCGGTGCGAAGGGGCCGCTAGGACGGTTCCTGGTCCGGGGTGAACCCAACTGGGACATCGTGCCAGAGCTTGCCCCTGCTGAGGGCGAGATCATCATCGATAAATCCGGTAAGGGCTCATTTCATGGGACCGACCTTGAGGCGATCCTACGGCTGAAGGGTATTCGAAACCTGATCCTGACGGGAGTGACCACTGACTGCTGCGTGCAGTCCACGCTGCGCGATGCAAATGACCGAGGGTTCGAATGCATTCTACTGGAAGACTGCTGCGGCGCCGGAACGCAGGACCATCATGATCGCCAGATCGAAATTTTCCGCATCATGGATGGGCTCTATGGCTCTGTCGCGATGTCCGATGATTTAATCAGCGCCCTAGAGGTAACGTCATGACGACCAGACCCTGTACATTTCCTCAGATCGCTTCACGCCCTTACAACTGGCCATTCGATGGGCAGTTTTCACCTAACGATACTGCTCTGATAATTATTGATATGCAGATAGATTTCTGTGGGCAAGACGGATGGTGCGCGCAGTGTCAGGGCGATCCGATGCCGATGGCTGCCGTGATCGAACCCACCCGACGCTTGCTTGAGGCCATGCGGGCTGCCGGTTTCTGGGTTGTCCACACCCGAGAAGGGCACCGCGAGGATTTGTCAGACCTGGCCGAGAACAAGCGTTGGAGATCGGCACGGTTCAATGCTGAAATCGGCACGCTCGGCCCCTGCGGACGGATGCTGACGCGCGGCGCGCCGGGATGGGAAATAGTTCCCGAACTCACCCCGCTCGAGGGAGAGCCGGTGGTGGACAAGCCCGGCAAGGGATCTTTTTATGCTACGGATCTTGAACATATCTTGCGCACCCGGGGCATCCGTAATCTGATTTTTGCTGGCGTTACAACGGACTGCTGCGTACACACGACAATGCGGGACGCGAATGATCGCGGGTTTGAATGCATGCTGATCGAGGACTGCTGTGCCGCTACGCTGCCCCACAACCATGCTTCGATCATGTCCTTCACGCAGATGGGTCATGGTATATTTGGGACAGTCGCTCATTCAGACGCCCTGATTGCAGCAATATCATGATCCGTCTCATCCTCCGGCGCCTTGCAGCGGCGGTCCCCTCGTTGCTTGGCGTGATAGTAGTGACCTTCGTGATCTCACACACCCTGCCCGGTGACCCGGCGGCCTTTTTCGCGGGACCGTCCGCCACACCTGAGAGTATCGCTGCCACCAGGGCCGAATTGGGCCTCGATCGCCCCCTGCCGATCCAGTTCGCAGATTATACCTTCGACCTGCTTCAGGGTGATCTCGGACAGTCCTTCACGTCAGGACAACCCGTCCTTGACGATCTGCTGCGGCGGCTGCCCGCCTCTCTCGAACTAACACTCTTTGCTCTGTTGTTTGCTGTCATCGTTGCGCTTCCGCTGGGTTTGCTGGCGGCGGCAAACCCGGGAAGCTGGGTTGACCACATCTGCCGGGGCACTGTTACTGCGGCGGCGGCTTTTCCGTCATTCTTCGTCGGGTTGCTGCTAATCTTCGTCTTTTACTACTCATTCAATATCGCGCCCTCGCCGGTGGGTCGGCTTGAGATTTTCTTTGCTACCCCGCCCAAGATCACCGGGTTTTACACCATAGACGCGCTGATTGCCGGGGATATCCATGTGGCCCGGGCCGCCTTTGGTCAACTGATCCTCCCAGCTGTTTCGCTGGGTCTCTTTGCACTGGCGCCGCTGGCGCGCATGACACGGGCCTCAATGCTTGGGGTTCTGGGGTCTGAGTTCATCACCACGGCACGGGCCGAGGGGTTGTCGTCTTGGACGATCCTCGTCACCTACGGCTTCCGAAACGCATTGCTCCCGCTGGTCAACGTACTGGGGATGATCTTCTCCTTTCTGTTGGGCGCGAACGTGTTGATTGAACAGGTTTTCGGCTGGCCCGGCGTCGGTTCTTATGCCGTCGAGGCCGTTTTGGTGTCTGATTATGCCGCAATTCAGGGTTTCGTCGTGATGATGGCGTTTCTCTATATTCTACTCAACCTTGCGATGGATATTCTGAACACTGTTGTCGATCCGAGGGTGCGCTATGACTCGTGACATCACCCCCCTGTCCGGCGCCGCCGATGCGCCCGAAGCCACAAGAAAAAGCAGCACGACCAACAGAACGGCCTTTGGTCAGTTCCGCGCCAACCTGGTACATGTGCTGCGGACAAACCTGCTGACCGGCTTTGCCGCGCTGATTTTCGTGATGCTGCTGCTTGCGGCTTTGCTAGGTCCAAGTATCGCCCCCTATGATCCTCTTGCCACCTCATCAAACACACTGAGCCCGCCTAGTTGGTCCCATTGGTTCGGCACCGATCACCTTGGGCGGGATGTGCTATCGCGGGTGATCGTGGCAACCCGAGTGGATCTGGGAATTGCCGTTTCGGCAGTCGCAATCTCCTTTATGATCGGTCTGACTCTTGGGTCTGCAGCAGGATACTTCGGCGGCTGGACAGACCGGCTGACCGGCCGGTTTGTCGACACGATCATGGCCTTTCCACTCTTTGTTCTGGCGATGGCAATCGTTGCGGCGCTTGGCAACACGATCTGGAACATCGTGCTGGCCACGGCGATCATCAACTTGCCCTTCTACATCCGTTTCGCGCGCGCCGAGGTGAACATGCGCCGCGACGCTGGCTATGTGGAGGCTGCTCGCTTGGGTGGCAATTCGGCACCGCGAATTCTGGCCGTGCATATCGTACCAAACATCCTGCCCCCCATGATGGTGCAGGTCTCTCTGAACCTTGGATGGGCGATCCTGAATGCCGCCGGTCTATCCTTCATCGGCCTTGGGGTGCGTCCACCGACTCCTGAATGGGGCATCATGGTATCCGAGGGCGCCAACTATATTTTCTCAGGAGAATGGTGGGTTTTCTTTTTCCCCGGTGCCGCTCTGGTTCTGGCCGTCTTTTGTTTCAATCTTCTTGGCGACGGACTGCGCGACATCCTTGACCCGAAAGGACGCACATGACTCTGCCTGCTGCATCCCTCCCCGTTTCGCACGCTTCTCATCAGAATCCGACCGTCGAGCCTGCACGCGCCGAAAAGGTAGCCTTGGTCGATGTCGAGGATCTGTCGGTATCGTTTCGTACCCGCGACGGAACTGTGGCCGCACTTGACCGGGTCAGCTTTTCCGTAGCCCGGGGTCGCACACTTGGCATGGTTGGAGAAAGCGGATCTGGCAAATCGGTATCGGCCTACGCATTGATGCATCTTCTGGGTGATGCCGCCGAGGTGTCGGCCACCAAGATGACACTCGCTGGACTTGATCTGCTAACGGCCCGGCCCGACGCGATCCAGGCGCTTCGGGGAAAAACCGTTTCGATGATTTTCCAGAATGCGCGCATGGCGCTGAACCCGATCCGTCCGATCGGTCTGCAGCTGATGGATGTGCTGCGCCGTCACCGGGCAATGATCAAGGCAGACGCCCGGGAGGCCGCGATCAACGCCCTGGCCGAAGTACGCATCCCTGACCCGAAACGCCGGTTCGATGCCTATCCCTTTGAACTTTCAGGCGGAATGTGCCAACGTGTGATGATTGCACTTGCGTTCGCCAGCGACCCCGAAGTCCTGATTGCAGACGAACCCACGACCGGGCTCGACGTCACAACCCAGGCGACGATCATGGACCTGATCGCCGAAAAAGCGGCCAAGCGTGCGATGTCCACAATCCTAATCACCCACGATCTGGCGCTGGCCGCAGATCATTGTGACGATTTCGCCGTAATGCACGCGGGGCACGTTGTGGAACGTTGCACGACCGCGACAATCAAGAGCGCCCCGGTCCATCCTTATACGAGTCTTCTGGTACGCGCGACGCCCACCGCAGCCTCGTCACTGGCAGAACTAAGCTCAATTCCCGGTAACCTTCCCGATCTGCGCAGTGCTCTGCCGTCCTGTCGTTTTGCCCACCGTTGCACATTTCGTCAGCCTGTCTGTGACACACCGCTGCCGCGCGTGACGCTTTCGGATCGCCACATTGTGGCCTGTCACATGCCTTGGAAGGACGCGCCATGACCGTCGAACAGGTTCCCGCGCTTTCGGTTGAGGGGCTGGGCAAGCGATACCCCACTGCAGGAGGCATGCTTCATGCGGTAGATGATGTAGCGCTGTCTATCGCGCGTGGCAGATCTATGGGGCTTGTCGGGGAATCCGGGTGTGGGAAATCCACCCTTGTGCGCCTTGTGTCCCGGCTGATTGACCCTAGCGAGGGGTCCATAACCCTCTCGGGTGCTGAAATAGGGGATGTGCCTGCGAGACGCTTCGGCACTCGTCCCGAACGCGCCCGTATTCAGGTGGTGTTCCAAGACCCTTCGGACAGTTTGAACCCACAGTTCCGGGTCTTCGACAGCATCGCCGATCCGCTGCGCCGCCTCGGCGAGTTGAGAGGGCGCGCGGCTATTGCGGAAAAAGTCAACGCCACGGCAGCAAATGTTGGCCTGCCAGAAGAACTGCTCATGCGCTATCCGCACCAGTTGTCAGGCGGACAGAAGGCGCGGGTCGGCATTGCGCGGGCCATCGTGGTGGACCCCGAGGTTCTGATCCTTGACGAACCCACTTCGGCGCTGGATGTTTCGGTGCAGGTTGTGATCCTGCATCTTTTGGCCGACCTGCGACAGCGGCTGAACATGACATATCTCTTTGTCAGTCATGATCTGAACGTAGTCAGACTGGTGTGTGACGATGTGGCGGTCATGTACTTGGGCCGGATTGTCGAAATCGCCTCAGTGGCTCGTATATTTGAAACTCCGTCCCACCCCTACACTCGCGCACTGCTGAGCGCGATACCCGGCGGTCCCATTGCCGAACGTATCCGCCTGCAGGGCGAACCCCGCAGCCCTATCGACCCAGACCCGAATGCCTGCCGTTTTCTGGGGCGGTGCCCCAAAGGTGCAGACTTGTGCGGCCAGAAAGGGCCCCACCTGACAGAGGTCGCCCCTGGTCAGCGGGTCGCCTGCCACTTCCCTACTATTTGAGGAGAAAACTATGCCACTGAGTCAAACTGAATATGGCGCTCTGGACGCCGCCACTATCGCCCTTGGGGTCAAGGACGGCAGCTTTTCGGCCCGCGAGGTGACTGAGGCCGCGCTGGAGCGAATGGGTCTAACCGAACCCCATATTCATGCCTTCTGCACACCTGCTCCGGACCTTGCCCGGCGCACCGCTGATGCAATCGACGCCGCCCGCGCCCGTGGAGAAGATCTCGGTCCGCTGGCGGGGGTGCCCGTGGGCATCAAGGACCTAGTCGCAACCAAGGATCTGGTGACGGCTATGGGATCAAAAATTTATGAAACGTTCACTCCTGATGAAGACGACATCGTGGTGGAGCGTCTGAAAGCTGCGGGGGCAGTTATCGTTGGCAAGACGAATGTTCCCGAATTTGGTTACTCAGGGGTTGGTCACAACCCGGTATTCCCCACGACGCGCAACCCTTGGGACCTAGCGATGACACCTGGCGGTTCGTCCGCCGGATCTGGGGCGTCGGTGGCCGCAGGCGTAACGCCCTTTGCCATAGCATCGGACGGGGGTGGGTCGATCCGTATTCCAGCCGCGCATTGCGGGTTGTTCGGTATGAAGGCGTCGATGGGACGTGTACCACTTTACCCTGGCTGCCGGGATTCACGTCTGCCCGGCGTGTCAAGCTGGGAGACCCTGGAGCATATAGGCCCGGTGTCGCGCAGCGTAGCTGACGCAGCGCTAATGCTGTCTGTTATCTCGGGGCCTGATATGCGCGACCGCCACACGATACCGCAGGATTTCGACTGGATGGAGACACTGAGCGGCAATCTGAAAGGATTACGCGTCGCATGGTCCGAAGACTTGGGATATATGGCCGTGGATCCTGAGGTGCGTAAAATCGCCAGCGCTGCGGCCCAGATCTTCGAGACAGACCTTGGCTGCACCTTGACTGCCGCCGATCCAGGGTGGGACGATCCTTTCGCCAGCTTCTGGGGGCTTGTTGCCGCCGACAGCGATCTGGCGGGAATGCGCGCCTGGCTGCCCGAACATGCTCATGAAATATCGCCCCATCTTGTCGGCTTTCTAAGAACCCCTTTTACCGCAGAGGATCTGACCAACGCCAACATGGCCCGAAAGACCCTGGTCAATCGGATGGCTTCGTTTATGCAGGGCTACGACCTGTTGCTAACGCCGACTCTGTCCGTGCCTCCCTTTCCGGTTCACATGCAAGGCCCCGAGAAAATTGAAGGACGGATGGTACCCGATACCGCGTGGCTGGGATTCACCTATCCGATGAATATGACGGGGCAGCCGGCCGCAACAGTGCCCGCCGGGTTCACCGCAACGGGCCTGCCGGTCGGGTTGCAAATCGTAGGGCGGCACCTGGACGACTCAACAGTGATGCGCGCTGCAGCCGCTTTCGAGGCGGCGCGCCCATGGTCAGGGCGTCGCCCACCCCTTCTCGATACTGTGCTGAAGGACTGAACCCATGACACCATCAACCATCGCGGACCTTGGCGCCGCCGCCAACCTTTCTATCCCCGAAGATCGCCTGCAAGGAGTGATCGATACATTCGCTATCACCATGGCCATGGCAGCGCGGGTGATGACCGCCGACCTGCCTATTCAAAGCCTTGAAAACGCGCCTGTCTTTGACGCGTGGTGGGAGACAAAGTAATGAATATACCCGCAGCAAGTGGAACCGAAACCGTCTCCGCGATCCGTGCAGGGGAGACAACAGCAAGAGCTGTGATCGATGCCACGCTGGCGCGCATTGCCACCGAAAATCCCAGCTTGGGCGCCTTCACAGATGTTCTGGCAGACCGAGCACGCGCTAAAGCCGACACTGTTGATGCGATGCTGGCAGAGGGACACGATCCCGGACCTCTAGCTGGCGTTCCTTTTGCCGTAAAGAACCTCTTTGATGTCGCCGGGCTGACCACACGGGCGGGATCGAAGATTAACCGTGACCTTGCCCCGGCCGTGCGGGATGCTGTGCTGATCGAACGGCTTGAAGCCGCTGGCGCGATCATTGTCGGAACGCTGAACATGGGTGAATACGCCTATGATTTCACTGGCGAGAACCATCACGATGGTCCCTCGCGCAACCCCCATGACCACGAGCGTATGGCGGGAGGGTCTTCGGGCGGATCGGGCAGCGCGGTTGGTGCAGGGCTTGTGCCTCTCGCACTTGGCTCGGATACCAACGGGTCGATCCGCGTGCCCTCCTCTTTCTGCGGCATCTACGGATTGAAACCTACTTATGGCCGTCTTCCGCGCAGCGGAAGTTTTCCTTTCGTCGACAGTCTGGACCATCTCGGTCCGATGGCATGCAGCGTTGCCGACCTTGCCCTTGCCTATGACGCGATGCAGGGCTTTGATGCAGGTGACCCTGCTTGCGCTGACCGTCCCGCACAGCCCGTATCAGACCTGATCGCGGATGGGGCAGAAGGGCTGAGGATCGCAACGCTTGACGGATGGTTCCGCTGGGGCGCATGCGCGCAGGCGATGGAGGCCGTTGACGCCTGCGCCCGCGCCCTTGGCACCACGCGCACCGCCACCCTTGACGGTGCGCAAATGGCCCGCGAAGCCGCCTTTGTCATCACCACTGTGGAAGGCGCTGCGTTGCACATGAACGCGATACAGACCCGAATCGAAGATTTCGGCCCAGCTATCCGCGACAGGCTGCTGTCCGGCGCTTTGGTGCCGGCCGCAGCCTACGTCAAGGCCCAGAGGGCGCGGCGGGCCTTCCAAGTTGAGGTAGCCGCCTGCTTCGCGGAAAACGATGTCCTTCTGGCACCGGCAACGCCAATGACCGCCCCCATGCTAGGCGCTGAAACTATGGAGATCGAAGGCCAGACGGTGCCATTGAAGGCGAATATCGGGCTTTACACCCAGCCGATTTCTTTCGTTGGACTGCCAGTGGTTACAGTCCCTGTGCCGGGGGCCAGGCTGCCTATCGGCGTACAAGTGATCGCAGCACCTGGTCGCGAAGACCATGCTCTGCGCGTTGCGCACAGCCTTGCCGAAGCTGGCATCGCCGCTCTACAACCCACCGGCAAGGTCACGTGATGCAAGTCGACATTCCAGAAATCAAGGCCGAGCTTCAGGCCGCATTCGATACCTATGAACGTGCATTGGTTTCAAATGACGTCGCAGTCCTGGATGAGTTGTTCCAGAACGATCCCCGCACCATCCGGTATGGCATTGCCGAAAACCTCTACGGCTACGGCGAGATCGCTGCATTTCGAGCGGCGCGTCCGGCACAGGGGCTTACTCGTAGCCTTGAGCGGACCCAGATCACGACTTATGGCGAGGGATTCGGCATTGCCATGACACTATTCCGCCGCGCACCTGGAAAAATTGGCCGCCAGAGCCAAACCTGGGTACGAACCCTAAATGGTTGGCGTATTGTAGCTGCCCATGTCAGTCTTATCGACGAGTGAGCTTGTGTTAAAAGGCCGAGGGTGCTCTGAATGACAACTGATACATGCCTTCTTGCCGTCTGCGGCGCCCATATGGACGGACTGGCGCTGAACGATAGGCTACGCGACCGTAGCGCAAATCTTGTCGAGCGGACCTCTACCAGTAATGCCTACCGGCTGTACGCCATCACCGACCTTACGCCACCGCGTCCCGGATTGATCCGCGTCGAGCCTGGAGCAGGCGCGCCTATCGAGGTGGAGCTGTGGCAACTTTCGGCCAGTGCGCTAGGGAAGATCGCCGCCGAGATCGACCTGCCTCTGGCCATCGGCACACTAACTCTTGAAGATGGACGCCGGGTGACCGGATTTGTCTGCGAGGGTATCGCCGCAACGAAGGCTACCGACATCACACATCTGGGCGGCTGGCGGGCCTACCTCGCCGCATCAACAGAAAACCATTTCACTGAAAGGAATTCCCTCAAATGATATGGACCCCCGAAACTGGCGCTCTGGATCTGAAGAGCCTCCGCACGCTCTATGCTGGCGGCAAAATCACTCCTGTTGACGTGGTCAATGCGATCCACGATCGGATTGCAGCAAGGGGCGATGATGGCGTCTGGATCACACTACCGGGCCGCGAGGACTCCATAGCCCGCGCCAAGGCGGTTATGGCCAGGGGCACACACCAAACGCTGCCACTTTATGGCGTACCATTCGGGATCAAGGATAATTTCGACCTTGAGGGCGTGGCTACGACCATGGCTGTGCCCGCCTGGAGCCGGATCGCAGAAACCAGCAGCCCGACGATCACTACCCTGATTGAGGCGGGCGCAATACCAATCGGCAAACAGAACATGGACCAGCTGGGTATGGGACTTGTTGGCGTACGCACAGGATACACCGTGCCCGCCTGCGTATTTGACGATGCCTATATTTCCGGTGGGTCGAGTTCGGGTGGGGCAGTCAGTGTGGCCGCCAACCTCGTCAGCTTCGCCTGCGCCAACGATGCGGCAGGCTCTGGCAGGGTGCCCGCTGCCCTGAACAACATTGTCGGATACAAGCCAACCCCCGGTCTCGTGCCGCGCTTGGGCCGTTCGGTAGCAGGGATGGTGGGATCGGACAATTTTCTTACCCTGAACATCGCCGACGCCGTGACGCTGAGCAACCTCTGGTTCCGCTACGACCCCGAGGATCCATTTTCCAAACCAGCCGCAGCGACCTTCCACCTGAGCCTGGCCGACGAAATAGCCCCGTTTCGGTTCGCGGTACCAGATGCTGCTTCAATCGATTTCGATGGGGATGCTGAAGCCGAACGACTTTTCTTCGAAAACGTCGCACGCCTTGAAACCTTGGGCGGTACGCGCGTCGAGATCGACATCTCCCCCTATCTGACTGCGGCGCGTCTGCTTTATGAGGGACCTTACATTGCGCAACGTTATGCCAACTTCGGTCCGCGGATGGAACAAGATCCCACCGCCCTACATCCTGCAACAGCCAAGATCCTGTCCTGGGGCCGACAATATTCGGCGGCAGACCTGTTTGAAGTTCAGTACAGAATGGGCCGTTACGTGCAGATGTCACGCGCGCTGTTCAGAGATATCGACGTTCTCGTCACGCCGACATCGCCCAGCACTTACACCATCGCAGACATGCAGCGCGACAACATCGCGCTGAACGCGAAAATGGGAACTTACACCAATTTCGTGAACCTCCTCGACCTTCCTGCCGTCTCGATTCCCGCCGGATTCCGGGCCGACGGAAAATCCCTCGGCACAATGCTGATCGGCCCTTCCCTCGGCGATGGTGATATTTTGAACCTCGGCGCTGCCTTGCATACCGCACTCGATATTGCTCCAGGCCTCAGGGTTGCATGAGGTCAGTCAGGGGCTAGTGCCGGTCGGGCTAGGTATATGTGAAAACAGATGCTAAATACCCATTTAAGGTCGTTTATTATTTATTTCTTGCCAATGTTCTGTAGATCGTTGGCCTAGAGACAGCGAACAGTTCTGCCAGATCGCTGATGGAATAGTCACCGGTGGCATGCATCCGCGTGAGCTCTTTTTGTTGTTTTTCAGAAAGTTTTGGCTGTTTTCCACGGAGTTTCCCCTTTGCCCGTGCGATAGCCATGCCCTCCTTGGTCCGTAGCCTGATGAGATCGGCCTCAAACTCGGCAAAGGTAGCCAGAATGTTGAAGAACATTTTACCCATGGGGTCTGTCGGATCGTAGATGGACATTCCCAACGCGAGCTTGACGCCTTTTTTCTCCAACTGATCTGCGATCGCGCGCGCATCGGGGACGGATCGGGCAAGACGATCCAATTTTGGCACGACCAGCACGTCACCTTCCCGCACTGCAGCCAGTGCCTGGTCGAGACCGGGGCGGGCGCGGTTTGTGCCCGTCAGCCAGTGGTCAGTATAAATGAGATCCTCTGATACGCCCAAGGCGCATAGGGCCTGCCGCTGTGCGGTCAGGTCCTGTTTGTCGGTCGAGCAGCGGGCATAGCCAATTTTGGTCACAGTCATAGCTTGGTGTACGATTAAGGAGCCCCATATGCGAATTAAATCGTACCACCTATACGAGACGCTCTAACGTGTGGTTTCTCTGACCCTGTAGATGTTCGCGCTGATTGGCAGGGTTCTTTCGGTGCTATTTGTCAGTGGTAACCGCTACGGGATTGGCTTGGAGGGCGGCGTAGAGGGCGGACTTGCCAAGTTTCACCCGGGCAGCGGCCTCGCGGACGGTGAGGCCGGAGGCAATAAGTTGGCGGGCACGGACGATCTTCTCCGGCGTGGCTGCCACGGGCCGTCCACCTTTGCGCCCCCTTGCCGCTGCCGCCGTGAGTCCCGCATGCGTCCTTTCGCGGATCAAGTCGCGTTCGAACTGACCCAGA
>Ga0307933_1001511_pt1 | contig 18015 bp, 13 predicted proteins | sample OrgLakmetageno88_FD_201811 | JGI IMG/M metagenome (GOLD analysis project Ga0307933, IMG submission 201811) | Saline water microbial communities from Organic Lake, Antarctica - #88 | ecosystem: Environmental > Aquatic > Non-marine Saline and Alkaline > Saline | place: Antarctica: Organic Lake...
CGGGTGACAGGGATCTTGCCCTGATCGCAGCCCTGCTGGGGGCTGCAATGGCCGGGTTTCTGCTGCTGAACTGGCCGTTCGGCACGGTTTTCATGGGCGATGCCGGATCTTACGGGGTCGGTCACGTGCTGATCTGGATCGCGATCCTGCTGGCCTGGCGCACGCCCGATATCGCCGTGCCCGCATTGCTGCTGATCCTGTTCTGGCCGTTTGCCGACACGTTCCACTCGATCACGCGGCGTGTGCTGCGCCGTGCCCCGGTGTTCGAGCCTGACCGCATGCACCTGCACCAGAAGATGCGCCGCTGCATCGAGATCGTGTTGCTGGGCGGCACGCGACGCGGGTTGTCAAACCCTCTGGCGACGCTCTGCCTCGCCCCGATGATCGCGATGCCGGTCGTGGCCGGGGTCTATCTGTCGCAGGATCCGAGCGCCGCATGGATCGCGCTGGTGATCTTCGGCCTGCTCTTCGCGGTGACAAATGTTCTGGTCACCCGTTTCGCCTGCGCGCGCCGCCGCCGGTACCGGGGCGTGACGGCCCGCCTGACACACGCCGAATAGCGTCTGTCAGGCGACCCGCGCCGCCTGTCAGAGGGTGCCGCGCGAAAGCTCTCCGGCGATGTGATCGGCCTGCCGCATGGCAAGCGCCACGATCGTCAGTGTCGGGTTTTCGGCAGCCCCGGTGGTGAATTGCGAGCCGTCCGAGACAAAGAGATTGGGCACGTCATGCGCCCGACCCCATTTGTCCACCACCCCGTCGCGCGGGTTCTCCGACATCCGGTTGGTGCCCAGGTTATGCGTGGACGGGTAGGGTGGCGTGGGCAGGGTGCGCGTGGCCCCCACGGCATCATAGATCGCCGCCCCCCGACCGTAGGCGTGGTTGCGCATCGCGACATCATTGGGGTGATCGGTGTAATGCACGTCGGCCACCGGCAGCCCGAACTGATCCTTCACCCCCTCGTTGAGCGTGATGCGGTTGGTTTCCTGAGGCATGTCCTCGCCCACGATCCACATGCCCGCCATGTTCTCGTAAGAATCCAGAGCGGTGGTGAATTCGCGCCCCCAGCTTCCGGGATCGAGGAACGCCGCCATGAAGGGCAGGCCAAGCGCCAGCGTCTCGAGCTCGTAGCCGCCGACGAAGCCGCGCGCGGGATCGTGGCGCGCCTCGTCCTGGATGATGCCCGCCATCGTGGTGCCGCGCCACATCCGGACCGGCTTGTCGAACACGCCATAGACCGATCCGGTCAGGTGTCGCATGTAGTTGCGCCCGACCTGGCCCGAGGAGTTGGCAAGCCCGTCGGGAAACATCGACGAGGCCGAATTGAGCAGCATCCGGGGGGATTCGATCGAATTGCCCGCCACGCAGACGGCGCGCGCCGCCTGCATCTGCAAGCTGCCATCCGCGTCGAAATACTCGACCCCCGTGACCTTTCCGGCGTCGTCATGCAGGATGCGCGCCACATGCGCGCGCTCGCGCACTTCGAGATTGCCGGTCGCCTCGCCGCGCGGGATGTCGGTATAGGCCGCAGACCATTTCGCGCCCCATTTGCAGCCCTGAAAGCAGAAACCGGTCTGCTGGCAGGCCATGCGCCCGTCGCTTTCCTCGCTGTTGATCGCCATGCGGCCGGTATGGACGTTCTCGTAGCCGACGGATTTCGCGCCAGCCTCGAATACCTTGTAGTTGTTGCAGCCGGGCAGGGCGGGCATGTCGTTTGTCTGCGTCACGCCGAGTTTCTTCTCGGCCTTGTCGTACCACGGTGCCATTTCGGCGCCGTCGATGGGCCAGTCGAGAAGGTTCGCGCCTTCGACGGGGCCATAATTCGTCGCGGCCTTCCATTCGTGATCCTGAAACCGCAGCGATGCCCCGGCCCAGTGGGTGGTGGTGCCGCCGACGGCCTTGACGATCCACGCCGGAAGCCCCGAGAAATCGCGTGAGACGCGCCAGTCGCCGGACGTGGTGCGCGGGTCGAGCCAGGCGAGTTGCCCGAAACTCTCCCATTCGTCGTTGACGTAATCCTCGGGCAGATACCGCCCGCCGGCCTCCAGCGCCACCACGGACACGCCGCGTTGCGCCAGTTCGTTGGCCAGCACACCGCCACCCGCGCCGGTGCCGATGACGACGATCACGCCGTTGTCACTGTGTTCAAAAGGTGCAGCCATAGTCGTTCCTCCCCTGATGGCTATGGCTCAGAGCCAGTTGATGTCATCGAAACCGCGATTGATGTAGCCGCCCTCGGAATACGACTCTCCTTCGTAACCGAAGAGCGGCCAGACCTCTTTCTGGTTGTAGAGACCGGTCACCAGTCCGCCCCGCGGATCCTTTGAAAGAATGCGCTGTCCTCGATGCCGCGCAGCACGGCCACGCGGTCGCGTTCCCATCCAATGTCGAGGTAGCGGTCAAATCCCGTGTCGCGCGCCGCGGCGTTCAGCATCTCGATGCCCGCCTCGATGTCGTCGACCGCGTCGGGCGTGTCATAGCCCTTCACGGCGACCACGTAATACTCGTCGGCGACGTGATCGTGCGGATAGATATCGCGTGCCATCTGCACGAGGGTGGCGAAACTGTCGGGTTTGAGCGCGTTCATCTCGGTGGCCCACGCGGCGTCGTTTGCTGCCACGAAACCGCTGCCCACGACGAAGCTGGCCCCGGCCGCCATCGTGCGCGAGAGAAGCTCGCGCCGGGTCAGCCCCCTCTGCTGGCCCCTTTGCTGGCTGGTTGTCGTCATCATCTTTCCTCCCTGATGAAAAAAGGGCGCGACCCTCCCCGGCCGCGCCCATGCTGTCATTTGAAGCGTCCTCCACGCTCCAGCACCTCGATCTCGTAGCCATCCGGATCGGCCACGAAGAAGAATTTGCCGACAAGCTTGCCGTCGGGCGCGAATTCCACGATTTTTCTCGGGTTGAGGCCCTCGGCTTCGAACCGGGCATGTTCGCTCTCCAAATCCTCGACCAGAACCGCGAGATGTCCGTAGCCGTCACCCAGATCGTAAGGCTCCGTGCGGCCCTTGTTGACGGTCAGTTCCACCTCGAACGGGCTTTCGGCGTTCGACATGTAGACCAGCGTGAACTTTTCGAAATCGAGCCTGTCGGCGATGTTGAGCCCGAAGGCGCGTTTGTAGAAATCAACCGACCGCGTCTCGTCGAGGACGCGGATCATGCTGTGGATCGTCTTGGCCATCAGCCCCTCCGGATCGTTGCGTTTGGTCCGAAGAGTTTACCGAAGGGGTCTGCGCACGGGTAGTAAGGGGATACTACGCCGAGGTTTAATCACTCCGCCGCGATGTGGCTGGCATCGGTGGCGGGCGGGTCTTCGCGGTGCAGCAGGCAGGTGCAGCGCAGCAGCGAGGTGAAGTTATGCGGCTCGCCATGCAGTTCCAGCACCTCGGCGTGCAGTTTCGACACGAAGGCCGGCGTCGACAAGCCTTCGGCTGCGGCAATCTCGTCGAGTATGCCCCAGAACGAGTTTTCCAGCCGGATGCTTGTGCTCTGGCCATTGAGACGCATCCGGCGGGTTTCCAGAGTGTAGCGGTCCGGGTCCTGCCCGGCGAATATTCGGCACATGGTTTCCATCCTCCCTTGTCCGGAGCGCGGGTCGCCGCGCCTGTCGGACCTCAGCAATGATATATCATGGTCGATTTTTTTCATTCCGAAAAGCCCGCAGCGCCTTCAGGAATATATCGCCGCTTCCGCCTTTGGCAGCGTGAAATCCTCGCCATGCACGATCACGCCGCCCTCCGTCAGAAGCAGCAGCCCGTAGGCCCCCGGCTCGTCGATCGACAGGCTCGGGTTCTGATCGCCGAGGGCCATCGGCATCTGGTGGCAGGGACTTTTGAGGATGCTGACCGGAATACCCCCCGCCGCGCCCTGAATGTTGCGGTGAACATGGCCCGAAATGATCTGCACCACGGCATCGCGGTCCTTCAGACGTGCGATCAGGTCGCGCCGGTTCCTGAGGCCGATCCGGTCCATGCCTCCGAACCCCGTCTCGATCGGCGGATGGTGGGTAAAGACGATCACCCGTCTGGGTCCGGCCGTGTCGAGGGCGTGATCCAGCCAGTCGAGCCGCGCGTCGCACAGAAAGCCGGAATGCAGATCCGGCGCGTCCTCATCCAGCGTATCGAGGCAAACGAGGCGGTGGTCGCCGATATCGGCATGATGCTGGATATGCCCCGTCGCCGTTCGCGCTGCCTCGGGGAAGGCCGCGAGGAAGGGCGCGCGCCGGTCGTGATTGCCCAGCATCAGGCTGACCGGCAGGGGGCAGGAGTCGAGCGCGTGCCGCAGCCGGGCATATTCCACGGGCGCGGCGTTATGCGTGAGATCGCCGCACAGGACGACGCGCGCGGCATCGGGGTGACGGTCGAGCGCGTGGGCAAGCCCGTTCGTGAACCGTGTCATCGGGTCCAGCCCGATGATCGTCTCACCTTCGGGGACGAGGTGAATATCGGTAAAGACAAGGACTTTCCGCATGACGCCGCCCGCGACCGGAACCAAATAAGGCGAGCATGTCCGAATTGGCGCGGTTGTCAAAGCCCTTTCGGCGGGTGTCGCAAAACCGTCATCCTCCAGCCTGACCGGAGGATGAGCCCGGCGGGCTCATTCCAGCTCGATCAGCAGGTCCTTGGCGTCGATCTGGCCGCCGGGCTGGACATGCACGGCCTTCACCACCGCGTCGCGTTCGGTGTAGATGCCGGTCTCCATCTTCATCGCCTCGATGGTCAGCAGCATGTCGTTCTTGCGGACCTTCTGGCCCTCTTTCACCGCGACGCTCGCGACCACGCCGGGCATCGGCGCGCCGATGTGATCGGGATTGCCCTGCTCGGCCTTGGGGCGGACGGCGGTCTGGGACTTGACCAGACGGTTCGGCACGCGGATCACGCGCGGCTGGCCGTTCAGTTCGAAGAAGACCTTGACGTCGCCCTCCTCGTTGGTCTCGCCCACGGCCTGCAGCCGGATCTCGAGGATCTTGCCGGGGTCGATCTCGACGCTGATCTCCTCGCCCGCTTCCATCCCGTAGAAGAAACACCGCGTCGGCAGGGTGCGCACCGGGCCGTATTGCCGGTGGCGTCCCATGTAATCCAGAAACACCTTCGGGTACATGAGGTAACTGTTGAGATCCTCGCGGTCGATGGCTTTGCCTTCGAGCTGTGCGATCACGTCCTTGTGCGTCGCCTCGATGTCGACGGGGTCGAGATGCTTGCCGGGCCGTTCGGTGTTGGGTTTCTCGTCCTTGAGCACCTTGCCGACGATGCCTTGCGGGAAGCCGCCCGGCGGCTGGCCGAGATTGCCGCGCATCATGTCGATGACCGAATCGGGAAACGCCACATCGGTTCCGGGGTCTTCCACATCCGCCCGGGTCAGCCCCTGGCTGACCATCATCAACGCCATGTCGCCCACCACCTTGGAGCTTGGCGTGACCTTCACGATATCGCCGAACATCTGGTTCACATCCGCATAAGTGCGGGCGATCTCGGGCCATTTCTCCTCGAGCCCGAGACTGCGTGCCTGTGCCTTGAGATTGGTGAACTGTCCGCCGGGCATCTCGTGCAGATAGACCTCCGAGGCGGGGGTCTGCAGCCCGGTCTCGAAGGCGACGTATTGCGCGCGCACCGCTTCCCAGTAATGCGACAATTCGCGGATGCGCTCGATCGGCAGGCCGGTGTCGCGGGGCGTGTTCCGAAGCGCCGCGACGATCGAGCCGAGGCAGGGCTGCGAGGTGCCGCCCGAAAACGCGTCCATCGCCGCGTCGACCGCATCGACGCCGGCCTCGCTTGCGGCAAGGATCGACGCCCCGGCGATGCCGGAGGTGTCATGCGTGTGGAAATGCACGGGGATGTCGATCTCGTCCTTCAGCGCCTTCACCAGAACGCTGGCCGAGGCCGGTTTCAGCAGCCCCGCCATGTCCTTGAGCCCCAGCACATGCGCGCCGGCATCCTGTAATTCGCGTGCCATGCCGACATAGTATTTCAGGTCGTACTTGGCGCGGTCGGGGTCGAGGATATCGCCGGTATAGCAGATCGTGCCCTCGCAGATCTTGCCCGAGTCGATCACCGCATCCATCGCGACTCGCATGTTCTCGGTCCAGTTGAGACTGTCGAACACCCGAAACACGTCGATGCCGGTCTCGGCGGCTTGCCTTACGAATTCCTGCACCACGTTGTCGGGATAATTGGTGTAGCCCACGCCGTTGGAGGCCCGCAGAAGCATCTGGGTCAGCAGGTTGGGCATCTTGGCGCGCAGATCGCGCAGGCGCTGCCAGGGACATTCCTGCAAAAAGCGGTAGGCCACGTCGAAGGTCGCCCCGCCCCAGCATTCCACGCTGAAAAGACCGGGCAGGTTGGCGGCATAGGCGGGCGCCGCGCGCACCATGTCGATCGACCGCATGCGCGTGGCCAGCAACGACTGGTGCCCGTCGCGCATCGTGGTGTCGGTCAGCAGCAGCCTGTTCTCGCCCAACATCCAGTCGGCCACGGCCTTGGGTCCCTGCTCGTCCAGCAGCGTCTTGGCCCCCGGCGCGGGTTTGTCTTGCAGGGCGGGCGGGCGCGGCAGCTTCAGATCCGCCGGCTTGGCGCGCCCCGTCGTCTCGGGGTGTCCGTTGACGGTGATGTCCGCGATATAGGTCAGCACCTTGGTGCCTCGGTCGCGCCGTTTGGTGAACTTGAAAAGCTCGGGCGTCGTGTCGATGAACTTGGTGGTGTATTCGTTGTTGAGGAATGTAGGGTGCTTCAGCAGGTTCTCGACGAAGGCGATATTGGTGCTGACGCCGCGTATGCGGAACTCGCGCAAGGCCCGGTCCATCCGCGCGATCGCGGCCTCGGGGGTGGGGGCCCATGCGGTGACCTTGGTCAGCAGGCTGTCATAGTAGCGGGTGATCACGCCGCCGGCATAGGCCGTGCCGCCATCGAGACGGATCCCCATGCCGGTGGCCGAGCGGTAGGCGGTGATCCGGCCGTAATCGGGTATGAAATTGTTGAGCGGATCCTCGGTGGTGATCCGCGTCTGCAACGCATGCCCGTTCAGCGTGATGTCGAACTGGCTGGCCTTGCCGGTGGCATCGACCAGCGTTCTGCCTTCGGCGATCTTGATCTGCGCCTGCACGATGTCGATGCCGGTGACCTCTTCGGTCACGGTATGTTCGACCTGAACGCGCGGATTGACCTCGATGAAGAAGAACTCGCCGGTATCCATGTCCATCAGGAACTCGACCGTGCCGGCGCATTCGTAATCGACGTGCTTGCAGATGCGATACCCGAGCGTGCAGATCTCTTCGCGCTGCGCATCCGTCAGATAGGGCGCGGGGGCGCGTTCGACGACCTTTTGATTGCGCCGCTGCACCGAGCAGTCCCGCTCGAAGAGGTGATACATGTTGCCGTGCTTGTCGCCGAGGATCTGCACCTCGACATGGCGGGCGCGCAGGATCATCTTCTCGAGATAGCCCTCGCCGTTGCCGAAGGCGCTCTCGGCCTCGCGCCGCCCCTCCAGCACCTTTTCCTCGAGTTCCTCTTCGTTGTTGATCGGGCGCATGCCGCGCCCGCCGCCGCCCCATGACGCCTTCAGCATCAGCGGATAGCCGATCTCGCCGGCCTCCTTGCGGATGGCTTTCATGTCGTCGCCCAGCACCTCGGTCGCGGGGATCACCGGCACACCGGCCTCGACCGCCACGCGCCGCGCGCTGGCCTTGTCGCCAAGCGCGCGCATCGTCTCGGCACGCGGTCCGATGAAGGTGATCCCCGCCGCGTCGCAGGCATCGACGAAATCGGGGTTCTCGCTGAGCAGGCCATAGCCGGGATGGATCGCGTCCGCGCCGCATTCGCGGGCCACGCGGATGACCTCCTCGATGCAGAGATAGGCCGCGACAGGCCCCATGCCATCACCGATGCGGTAGGCTTCGTCGGCCTTGAACCGGTGCAGGCTCAGCTTGTCCTCTTCGGCAAAGATGGCGACGGTGCGCTTTCCCAGCTCGTTGGCGGCGCGCATCACGCGGATGGCGATCTCGCCGCGGTTGGCGATAAGGATCTTCTTGAACTCGGCCATGCCTGTCCTCCGGGTGGTCCGTTTTGTGTCGCCGCGGCGGCGATGCTGCACTGCCGCAGTGTCCCTGTTCTAGGATTTGCGGGCGGTTTGCGCAATCCGGCATTCCCGCTATTCGCCCGGCGGGAGAATTTGCTGCCGGTACGGGTGGCGCGGACTACCCTTACGGGGTCGGGCCGTCCGGGATCAGGCGGGCGCGCACATCGGTCAGGGCGTGCGTGCCAAGCTGCCCCATATTGGCGCGCAGATCCGCGGCCAGGATATCGGCCAGATGCGCGGGGCCTTGCGCGCCAAGCGCGGCCAGCGCGAAATGCCAGCCGCGCCCCATCATCACGAAATCCGCGCCAAGGGCGATGGCTCGCAGGATGTCCAGACCGCCCTCGATCCCGCTATCCATGATCAGCGGCAGGGTCGTCGCCTCGCGTATGCCGGGAAGGACCTCGATGGTGGCGGGGGCGGCGTCGAACTGACGCCCCGCATGGTTCGAGATCCAAAGCGCGTCGACCCCTTCACGTTCCAGCATGGCGGCGTCGTCGCCGCGCAACACCCCCTTGACCACCATCGGTCCGTCCCATGCCTCGCGCAGCCGGCGCAGATAGTCCACGTCCGGCGAGGTGCGCAGCAGATACCCCGCATGCTGGGTCGAGGACATCGCGCTGGTCTTGCCGGCATAGTCGTCGATCAGCCGCATCCGCGGCATGCCCATCCGCGCCATGCCCATGGCCCAGACCGGGCGCCGCGCCACCTGCGCCATCAGCCGCGGCGTGAGGCGCGGCGGCTGCGTCAGACCCGAGCGTACTTGCCGCTCGCGGCGGCTGTTCACCGGCACATCGACGGTCAGCACCAGCACCCGAAACCCGGCATTGCGGGCGCGGGCCAGCATGTCGGCGCGGATCTCGGGGTCACGGGGCGGATACATCTGGAACCAGCCATTGCCATCCAGATGCGGCCCCACTTCCTCGGGGGTGCGGCTCGCCACGGTCGACAGCGTGTAGGGGATGCCCGCCGCCGTCGCCGCGCGCGCCAGATGCCGCTCGGTATCGGGCCAGATCAGCCCCGACATCCCCACCGGCGCGATCCCCACCGGAAGATCATGCGTCCGCCCCAGAAGCGTCGCGCTGATATCCGGTTCAAACTCGCCATGAAGGATCGACGGTGACAGCCGAACCCGGTCAAGCATGATCCGGTTGCGCGTCTTCGTGGCCTCGGATCCCGTGCCGCTGTCGAGATACTCCCACACGAAGCGCGGCACACGGGCCTGCGCACGGGCGCGCAGGTCCGAAAGGGCGGGGTATTTGGCATGCAGGCTCATGCTTGCATTTGCACGCGTTTTCAGGCGCTTGTCCAGTGCCGCGAAAGGCGCGGAACAATCCCTGAACATCTCTTTATCTCCTGCCCGCGCCGCGCTACTATTCTCACATGAGCAGTTTCGACGAATCCGACGCCTTCGAGGGGGCCGGCCTTGCCGCCCGCGCCATGGCCGCGCGGCCCGTGCCCTATCTCGACGATCTCAACCCCGAACAGCGCCGCGCGGCCGAAACGCTCGACGGGCCGGTGCTGATGTTGGCGGGGGCGGGCACCGGCAAGACCAAGGCGCTGACCACGCGGATCGTGCATCTTCTCAATACCGGAAAGGCGCGCCCGAACGAGATCCTTGCCGTGACCTTCACCAACAAGGCCGCGCGCGAGATGAAGACCCGTGTGTCGACCCACATGGGTCAGCCGGTCGAGGGCATGCCGTGGCTTGGCACCTTTCACGCGATCTGCGTCAAGCTGCTGCGGCGGCACGCGGAACTCGCGGGTCTCAAGTCGAATTTCACGATCCTCGACAAGGATGACCAGCTACGCCTGCTCAAGCAACTGGTGCAGGCCGCGAATATAGACGAAAAACGCTGGCCCGCGCGGATGCTGGCCGGCATCATCGACAACTGGAAGAACCGCGCCCTGACCCCCGACAACCTGCCCGCCTCCGAGGCGAGCGCGTATGACGGCCATGGCCCGGCGCTCTACCGCCAGTATCAGACCCGCCTGCGCGAGCTGAACGCCACCGATTTCGGCGATTTGCTGCTGCATGTGGTGACGATCTTCCAGAAACACGAGGATGTGCTGGCCCAGTATCAGCGCTGGTTCCGCTACATCCTCGTGGACGAGTATCAGGACACCAACGTCGCGCAGTATCTCTGGCTGCGGCTTCTGGCGGGCGGACACAAGAACATCTGCTGCGTGGGCGACGACGACCAGTCGATCTATGGCTGGCGCGGTGCCGAGGTGGGCAACATCTTGCGGTTCGAGACGGATTTTCCCGGTGCTGCCGTAATCCGGCTGGAACAGAACTACCGCTCCACCCCGCATATCTTGGCGGCCGCCGCGGGCGTGATCTCGGCCAATCAGGGCCGCCTGGGCAAGGAGTTGTGGACCGCAGTCGAGGCGGGCGAAAAGGTGCGCCTCATCGGCCATTGGGACGGCGAGGAAGAGGCCCGCTGGATCGGTGAGGAAGTCGATTCGATGCAGCGCGGCACCCGCGGCGTGCGGCCCATGTCCCTCGACGACATGGCGATCCTCGTCCGCGCCTCCCACCAGATGCGCGCCTTCGAGGACCGGTTCCTGACCATCGGCATGCCCTACCGTGTGATCGGCGGCCCGCGCTTTTACGAGCGGCTGGAAATCCGCGATGCCATGGCCTATTTCCGCCTCGTCACCTCGCCCGCCGACGATCTGGCCTTCGAGCGGATCGTCAATACCCCCAAGCGCGGCCTCGGCGACAAGGCGCAGCAGAAGATCCAGGTGACCGCGCGGCAGAATGGCGTGTCGCTGATCGACGGCGCGCGTATGCTGCTCGACCAGAAGGGGCTGACCGGCAAGGGGGCCGCGGAACTGGGCAAACTGCTCGACGGCCTCGCCCGCTGGGGCCGCATGGTGGGCGATGACCACGTCAACCATATAGAACTGGCCGAGATGATCCTTGACGAAAGCGGCTATACCGGGATGTGGCAGAACGACAAGACACCCGAGGCGCCGGGCCGTCTGGAAAACCTCAAGGAACTCGTCAAGGCGCTGGAAGGCTTCGAGAACCTGCAGGGGCTTCTCGAACATGTCAGCCTGATCATGGATAACGAGAACGAAGAGGCGGGCGCGAAGGTCACGCTGATGACCCTGCACGCCGCCAAGGGGCTCGAATTTCCCGCCATTTTCCTGCCGGGCTGGGAGGACGGGCTTTTTCCCTCGCAACGCTCGATGGATGAAAGCGGCACAAGGGGATTGGAGGAAGAGCGGCGGCTCGCCTATGTCGGCATCACCCGCGCCGAAGAGGTCTGCACGATCTCCTTCGCGGGCAATCGCCGCGTCTATGGCCAGTGGCAAAGCCAGATGCCCTCGCGCTTCATCGACGAATTGCCCGAGGCGCATGTCGAGGTGCTCACCCCGCCCGGGCTTTACGGCGGCGGCTACGGCGCGGCCTCGTCCGGGATCGAGACCCGCGCGGCCGAGGCCAATGTCTACAATTCCCCCGGCTGGCGGCGGCTGCAATCGCGCAGCGGCGAACGCCCGCTCAGTCAGCCGCGTGAGTCGAAATCATCCGTCATCGATGCTCAGGCCGTCAGCGCGCATACGGTGGGCGAGCGCGTCTTTCACCAGAAATTCGGCTACGGGGCCATTCTCGGGATCGAAGGCGACAAGCTGGAGGTCGAGTTCGACAAGGCCGGCGTCAAGAAGGTCGTCGCGCGTTTCATCACCGGCGCGGAGGATGTGCCGTTCTGATCGCCGCTACCGAAGGGTTTCGAGTATTTTTGGCAAGATGAAGCTGCAAAGGGTCTTCATCTTGCTCCAAATACTCCCGCCGGAGGCGTCCCGTCAGCCAAGCTCGGCCAGTCGTTGAAGCGCCGCGCGCAGCTTGGTTTCCTCCTCTTCGCGCAAGGCCAGGTTTTCGCGCGTCTCCTCGACGACGTCCTCCGGCGCGCTTTCGACGAATTTCGGGTTGTTCAGCCGCCCGCGCAGCCCCCCGAGTTCCTTTTCCAGCTTTGCCAGCGTCTTTTCCAGCCGTGCCTTTTCCGCATCCACGTCGATGATATCGGCCAGCGGCAGGCCGAAGCTGCCGCCTTCGACGGCGACGGTGGCGCATCCCTTGGGAAAGCTCTCGACATCCGTCAGCCCGTCGATCCGCGCCAGCCGCTGGATCATCGCCTCGTTGCGGGCCCACGCGTCGCGTCCCGCCGCGCTCAGATCGGTCACCAGAAGCGGAACATGGAGGCCCGCGGGCACATGCATCTGTGCGCGCGCCGACCGGATCTGGTCGATCAGCGCGATCACCCAGTTCATTTCGCGATCGGCCTCGGCGTCGATCAGATCCTCGCCATAATCGGGCCAGTCTGCATGCACCAGCATCTTTTGGCGGTCGCCGAGCGTGCCCCACAACTCCTCGGTCACGAACGGCATGATCGGGTGCAGCAGGATCAGGCACTGATCGATGACCCACGCCATCGTCGCCTGCGTCTCGGTCTTCGTGGCGGCGTCGCCATCCATCAGCAGCGGCTTGGAAAATTCCACATACCAGTCGCAGACCGTGCCCCAGACAAAGCTGTAAAGCGTGTTCGCCGCATCGTTGAAGCGGAAGTTTTCAAGGGCGGCGTCGACCGCCACGCGTGTCTTGGCGGTCTCGCCGATGATCCATTTGTTGACGGTGGCACTCGGCGCAGGGCGCGCGCCCGGGCCGTGGGTGGCGCCGTTCATCTCGGCAAAGCGCGCGGCATTCCAGAGCTTGGTGGTGAAGTTGCGATAGCCGGCGATACGGTCCTTGCTGAGTTTCAGATCGCGCCCCATGGCGGCCATCGCCGTCAGCGTGAAGCGTACCGCATCCGCGCCGTACTCGTCGATCAGGTCCAGCGGGTCGAGCACGTTGCCGAGCGATTTCGACATCTTCTTGCCCGTCTCGTCGCGGACGAGGGCGTGGACATAGACATGGCTGAACGGCTTTTGCCCGACGATGGCATATTGCATCATCATCATCCGCGCGACCCAGAAGAAGATGATGTCAAAGCCGGTGATCAGCACGGAGGTCGGGAAATAGCGCCGCAATTCCTCGGTATCCTCGGGCCAGCCAAGCGTGCCGATGGGCCAGAGACCGGACGAGAACCACGTGTCGAGAACGTCGGGGTCGCGATAAAGTCCGACAAGTATGGTTGCACTTTCTTGGTCGCCGACCCAACCACTTTCAGTCACTGACGGATGTTGCTTTTTCCTCCCAGCTGGGTCGGGTGTTGATGAGAAAGATTTATCTTGTATCTCCACGCGTACGGTTTTTCCGTGTGACTTTGCCTCGTGAAACAATTTAGCTTTTGCGATTGCCTCTGCTTCAAGAGTGGCACAAAATTTGTTTCCATAAAGATCATACCATACCGGGATCTGATGCCCCCACCAGAGCTGGCGGGAAATGCACCACGGCTCGATATTCTCCAGCCAGTGGAAATACACCTTGCGGTCGGCCTCGGGCAGGATCGTCACCTCGCCCGAGCGCACCGCGTCCAGCGCGGGGCCAACGATCTGCGAGGTATCGACGAACCACTGATCGGTCAGCATCGGCTCGATCACCACCTTGGAGCGGTCACCGAAGGGCTGCATCAGCGGCTTCGCCTCGACCAGCGGCACCAGATCCTCGACCGGCGCCTCGCCACCCTCTTCGGGGGCGGCGGGTTTCTGCGCGGCGCGGCCGAGACGCGGGTCATCGGCGCGCGTCATCATCGCCAGCCCCTCCGCGGTGATTTCGGCCACGACCTTCTCGCGCGCCTCCAGCCGGTCGAGACCGCGCAGATGATCCGGGATCAGGTTGAGCGTGTCCACCTCTTCGATGGTGAAGGCGGCACCCTCGGCGATCGCTTGTGCGCGGGCGGCGGCCTCGGCATAGGGGGGCCCATCGTCGCGCATACAGGCGCGCGTGTCCATCAGGCGGTACATCGGAATGCCGCCGCGCTCGGCGACCGCGTAGTCGTTGAAATCATGCGCGCCGGTGATCTTCACGGCCCCCGATCCGAAATCGGGATCTGGGTACTCATCCGTGATGATCGGGATCAGGCGGCGATGCTCCTTGGGGCCGACGGGAATCTCGCAAAGCTTGCCGACCAGCGGCGCATAGCGGGCATCCTCGGGCGACACGGCGACCGCGCCATCGCCCAGCATCGTCTCGGGGCGGGTGGTGGCGATCGAGATATAGTCGCGCGTCTCCTCCAGCACGACCGTCCCGTCCTCGTCCCGCTCGACATAGGTGTAGGTCTCGCCGCCCGCGAGCGGATACTTGAAATGCCACATATGCCCCGGCACCTCGACATTCTCGACTTCCAGATCGGAAATCGCGGTCTCGAAATGCGGATCCCAGTTCACGAGACGCTTGCCGCGATAAATCTGCCCCTTGTCGTACATCTCGACAAAGACCCGGATCACCGCGTCGTGGAAATTACCGTCTTCGCCCGCGGGGGCGCCGGGCGCGCCGGACATGGTGAAGGCGTTGCGCGACCAGTCACAGGACGCCCCCAACCGCTTGAGCTGATTGATGATCGTACCGCCCGATTGGGTCTTCCACGCCCAGACCTTCTTCAGGAAGTCGTCGCGCGAGAAATCGGTGCGCCGCTGGCCTTGTTCGGCAAGCTGGCGTTCGACGACCATCTGCGTGGCGATCCCCGCGTGATCCTGCCCCGGCTGCCAGAGCGTGTCATGCCCGCGCATCCGGTGCCAGCGGACGAGGATATCCTGCAGCGTGTTGTTGAAGGCGTGCCCCATGTGCAAGCTGCCGGTCACGTTGGGCGGCGGGATCATGATGCTGAAGCTTTCGGCGCCGGGTCGGGCATTGGCCCCGGCCTCGAAGGCACCGGCGTCTTCCCACGCCTGGTAAAGCCGTGCCTCGGCCTCGGCCGCGTTGAATGTCTTGTCCATCGTCATGGCGTCTGGGTCCTGCAGGATCACGGGTTTTGCGGTGCTTAACGAATGTGTGCCCCAAGGAAAAGCCAAAGCGCCGGGAAAAAGGCCCCGGGCCGACAGCGCCTGTGTTTCTTCTTGGTAAAAATACCCAAATTCAACAGCTTGCCTCACGCGCCGCGGTCGAGTTTCGTGGCCAGGTGAATGAGGCTTTCCGACCCTTTCACGCCCTTTGCCTCGCCGATCCGGTCGAGCGTCTCGTCGAGCGCCTCGGTGGTGTCGGCCTCGATCGTCACGATCAGGTCGAAACGCCCGGATGTGGTATGCACGCGCTGCACCGCGCGCAGCGATTTCAGCCGGGCGAGCACGGCGGGACCGGACCGCGGCTCGATGCTCAGCAGGGCGGTGGCGCGCAGGGCGGGCCGGGCGATCTGACCCAGCCGAAGCGCGTAACCCACGATGACGCCTGAACTTTCCATCCGGTCCAGCCGGGCCTGCACAGTGGTGCGCGCAAGCCCGAGACGCCGCGCGAGGGTGGCCACCGGCAGGCGGGCATTGTCCTGCAAGAGCGCGATGAGCTGGCGATCCGTGTCGTCGATCTGCATGGTATCCCCGGCATTATGTCCAGATTTGACGCCATTATATACAGATAGACGCGATGAATCGACGTGTTTTTGCGTCAGACTTGTTCAAAACGAGCAGATCGAAGGACCCCCGTCATGCGCAACCGTCCCGACATGCCCGATCCGCGCGCCCACCTGCTGCGGCACGCGCCGGACGCGCCGGTGCTCTACTTCAGCCCGGCGCGACTTCAGGCGACGGCGCGGGAATTTCTACAGGGATTTCCGGGGCTAGTAACCTATGCGGTCAAGGCCAATCCCGGCGAGGAAGTGCTCGCCAATCTGGTGCGCGCCGGCCTCAAGGCCTTTGACGTCGCCAGCCCCGAAGAGATGCGCGCGGTGCGCGCCGTGGCACCGGATGCCGTGCTGCATTACAACAATCCCGTGCGTTCGCCCGCCGAGGTGGCGGCAGCGGTCAAGATGGGCGTGCGCTCGTTCTCGGTCGACAGCCTGTCGGAGTTGCAGAAATTGAGGGCCAGGGTTTCACCAGACGCCGAGATCAGCGTGCGTCTTGCCCTGCCCGTCACCGGGGCGGCCTATCACTTTGGCGAAAAGTTCGGCGCAGCACCCGGGCCGGCGACAGAGCTGATGCGCGCTGTGGCGGATTGCGGCTTTGCGCCGTCGATCACTTTTCACCCCGGCACGCAATGCGCCGACCCGCAGGCCTGGGGCAGCTACATCAAAGCGGCGGCGGATGTCGCGCGCACAGCAGGGGTGCGGTTGCACCGGCTCAATGTGGGGGGCGGGTTCGCCGCGCACCGCACTGGGGCGGCCCCCGACCTTGGCGCGATCTTCGCGCGCATCCGGGCCGAGGTCGCACAGCATTTCGGTGCCGAGGCCCCGACGCTGGTCTGCGAGCCGGGGCGCGCGATGGTGGCCGAGGCGTTCAGCCTCGCGCTGCGCGTCAAGGCCCTGCGCGACAGCGGGGCGATCTTCGTCAATGACGGGGTCTATGGCGGTCTGACCGAGATCCGCGATATCGGCGCGCCCGACCGGATCACGGTGATCGCCCCCGATGGCACGCCGCGCCGGGGGGATTTGCGCCCGCGCGTGGTGTACGGTCCGACCTGCGACAGCATCGACCGTCTGCCCGACCCGCTGCCGCTGCCCGGTGATCTGGCCGAGGGTGATCATATCCTGATCGCCGGCATGGGTGCCTACACGCGCAGCCTGAGCACCGGGTTCAACGGCTACGGGTTGCGCGACGTGGTGACGGTCGCGCGGCTGTGACGGCCCGTGTCACGCAGATGTTCACGCATCGTCAGTGATTCTGGTGTAAATTCCACCTGTCTGGAAGGGGCGGTAAGGACGTCCAAACTGTAGGTGCCCAATGTCATGGCGTGACTGGACCAAGATTATCTACGACCGGCTTTATCCGGGGTCTCGGGCCGCGCATACCGTGTTTGCCCACTGGCGCGGGCCGGTCACGCATGTGCTGATCCTCGACGGCACGATGTCGAGCTTGGCCCCCGGGTTCGAGACCAATGCCGGCCTGACCTACAAGCTGTTGCGCGAGATGGCCGGGCAGGAGCTGTCGCTTTATTACGAGGCGGGGATTCAATGGCGTGACTGGCGCGCCACCGGCGACATCATCCTCGGGCGGGGCATCAATCGGCAGATCCGGCGCGCCTATGGCTACCTTTCCAGCCGCTACCGCCCCGGTGACCGGATTTTCCTGCTGGGCTATTCGCGCGGGGCCTTCGCGGCGCGCTCGCTTGCCGGGGCGATCGACCGGATCGGTCTGCTGCGCGCCGATGCCGCGACCGAGCGCAATGTGCATCATGCGTTCCGCCATTACCGCGACAGGCTGGCCTCGGCGGCGGCGTCGGCCTTTTCCCGGGTGCACTGCCACCCGACCTGCCATGTCGAGATGGTCGGCGTCTGGGACACGGTCAAGGCATTGGGCTTTTGCGTCCCGGTGCTGTGGCGGTTTCGCGTGGATCAGCACGCGTTTCACAGCCCACACCTGGGACGCACCACGCGGCACGGGTTCCACGCGCTCGCCCTCGACGAGACGCGGCGGGCCTATACGCCGATTCTACGGGAGGTCACGCCGGAGGTTACGGGCCATGTCGAACAGGTCTGGTTTCGCGGCTGTCATTCGGATGTGGGCGGGCAGCTTTGTGGGCGGCACGCGGCGCGGCCCCTGTCCAATATCCCGCTGGTCTGGATGCTGGAGCGGGTGGAGGCTTGCGCCCTGCCGCTGCCCGAGGGGTGGCGCGCACGGTTCACGCAGGATGTGACCGCGCCCTCGGTCGGCACATGGGTTGGCTGGGGCAAGCTGTTGCTGCGCCGGCGCGCGCGCGTCGTGGGGCGCGACCCGTCGGAACGTCTGCATGACAGCGTGCGCGGTGCCGTGCGCACCGGCCGGTTCGGCCCGCGCCGGGCACGGCCCCTGAAGGAACGGGATGAGGGGGTGATTTGACGGTGTGCGGTGTCAGCCCTGCCGCTTTGCGGCTTGATGTGTG
>Ga0307933_1001519_pt1 | contig 17936 bp, 7 predicted proteins | sample OrgLakmetageno88_FD_201811 | JGI IMG/M metagenome (GOLD analysis project Ga0307933, IMG submission 201811) | Saline water microbial communities from Organic Lake, Antarctica - #88 | ecosystem: Environmental > Aquatic > Non-marine Saline and Alkaline > Saline | place: Antarctica: Organic Lake...
ATATTAAATTTATTTTTTTATTTATATATTAGTATTATTTATTAGTATTATATATTTTTATTAATTAATTATATTAATTTAATAAAATAAAATCAAAACAAAATAAAAAACTAAAATAAAAAAAAAAATAATTAATCTAGATTAATTTAATAAAAATAAAAACTAAAATAAAAACTAAAAACTAAAAACTAAAATAAATAATCTAGATTAATTTAATAAAAATAAAAACTAAAATAAAAACTAAAAACTAAAAACTAAAATAAATAATTAATCTAGATTAATTTAATAAAATAAAATCAAAAAAAAAACTAAAAACTAAAAACTAAAATAAATAATTAATCTAGATTAATTTAATAAAATAATTAATAAAATAAAAAAACTAAAATAAATAAAAAAATAATTAATCTAGATTAATTTAATAAAACTAAAATAAAAACTAAAAACTAAAATAAAATAAAATAAATAATAAATAATAAAAAAATAATTAATCTAGATTAATTTAATAAAAATAAAAACTAAAATAAACTAAAAACTAAAAACTAAAATAAATAATTAATCTAGATTAATTTAATAAAAATAAAAACTAAAATAAAAACTAAAAACTAAAATAAATAATAAAATAATTAATAAAATAAATAATCTAGATTAATTTAATAAAACTAAAATAAAAACTAAAAACTAAAAACTAAAATAAATAATAAAATAATTAATAAAATAATTAATCTAGATTAATTTAATAAACCAAATAAAAACTAAAATAAAAACTAAAAACTAAAAACAAAAATAAATAATAAAATAATTAATCTAGATTAATTTAATAAACCAAATAAAAACAAAACTAAAAATAAAAATAAATAATAAAATAATTAATTAATCTAGATTAATTTAATAAACCAAATAAACAAAAATAAAAATAAATAATAAAATAATTAATTTATATTAAACTAGATTAACAATAAATATTTTATAGTCTTTATCTTTAATAGCTTTATAATTATGTAAATGCAATGATGATTTAGATAATTTAGATAATTTCGATGAGTTAGATGAGTTAGATAATTTATTTGAATAATAATCATTATATTCAGTTGTTTGTATTTTTTTATCATTTATAATGATAATATTTTTTTTAATATTAGTTATATGTTGTTTATTAGTAATATATTTTAAATATAATTCCAATATTGGTAATAATATTGAGCTATATGAATCATCTATATTATTCATATTTAAATCTTTTTTTTTATATTTTAAATACATATATAATTCATTAATATTGTCATCTATTATAATATGTTTATATATTGTATAATCTAAATTTTTAAATTTATAATCTAAATATTCTAAATTTTTATAATATGGTTCTTTTTGTATATTTTTTTGTATTTCATGTAAAGTAAAATCATCTATTTTTCCAATAAGAGTATTAATTATAGTACTCATAAATTCATTTAACATAAAGTTATAAAAATAATCGTAATCATCAATTAAACCTTTATATTTAGTTTCATATTTTTTAATTATTTTATTCATTTTAAAATATATATTTTTAACATTATTAGGATCTGTTTTATTTTTAAATTCAATAAAATTACCTTTATCTATACTATAATTATAAATATCTTTTTCAAATTCATATCTAGCATTAAATATAATAATATTTGCTTTAATATTTTCTTTTTCATCATTTACATTTATGTTTTTAACAGTTTTATAATTATCTTTACTTGTATAATTATAATATAATTTATTATTATCTGATTCTGATTCAGATTCAGATTCAGATTTAGATTTAGATTCAGATTTAGATTTAGATTCAGATTTTGTTTTTTCTACTGGAATATTTTCTTGTTTAAAATAAGTATTTATTTTTCGTTTAATATTTGCATCATCTATATTTATATATATTTTTAAATAGTGAATAATATAATTTATAATTGTAGGCTTATCATATGGTAATTCTTTTTTTAATTTATCAATTTCAACTTTTATATTAGAATGTAATTTAATTATTTTATATAAATTATAAGGTAAATATTCATGTAATGGTGACATTTGTTTATGCATATATAGACTAATTTCATTTTTTATATAATATAATATATTTTCTTTAATATTTTTATCAATAGTTTTAGAAGAATTACATACATTTTCAATTTCTTTATATATAAATCCATACATAAAACCACCACAAATCTTATTATCATAAGTTTCAGTATATTTATTCATTAAAGAATTTATATTTTGTCTAACATTTATTTTTATATCGTCTTTTTCACCTTTTTTAAAACTATTAAAGTTAATTTTTTTAATATCATTTATAATAGTTTTTTCGAATTCAATTCTTGCATCATATAAATTAATATTAAATTTTAAATTATCAATAAACGGTTTTTTTAATAGTTTTTTAATATTTTTATAATCAAGTTTTATCATTTTTTTAATATTTAATATTTATTTATATTTATATTATATATTAATATTTATATTTATATTTATATTTATATTTATATTTAATATTTATATTTATATTTTTTATATTTAATTATATAATTACACAATTTAATTATCTAGTTGTGTAATCGAATCATCTAGTTGTGTCCCTTTATCATCTAGTTGTGTCCCTTTATCATCTAGTTGTGTAATCGGGTTATCTAGTTGTGTAATTGGTTTATCTAGTTGTGTAATTGGTTTATCTAGTTGTATCCCTTTATTATCTAGTTGTATCCCTTTATTATCTAGTTGTGTCATCGGATTATCTAGTTGTGTAATAGGATTATCTAGTTGTGTAATAGGATTATCTAGTTGTGTAATTGGGTTATTAAATAATTAAAACAAAAAAAATATAAAACTATTAATTATAATAAATTATTATTCAGATTTATTAGTCCAATGGGTAACACAGTTATTACAAATATATAAAATTTGTAATTTTACTTTATCTAGTGTTAAATATATAATATCGTTTTTATCAGGTTCTTTATTACTAATACATTCTGAATTAGGACATGGAATATTGTTAATATGTGGCATTGTTGGGTCATATCTTAATAATTCTTTTTTTCCAGCATAATATCTAACTTTATCAATATTTTCAGGGTTATTATATATACTTTGTTGTTTAGATGATGTTAAGTTATTATTTATATTTGTTTTACTATATGAACAATTACGACAATTATAGGTAGAAATAATTTTATTATTGCTATCTTTTTCAATTTTTAAAAATAAATAATTATTACAATCTGGACAAAATTTCATTATTTTTATTTATTACTTTTAATATATTATACTTTAAAATGTAAAATCAATTTTATTATTATATTTTATTTTTTAAATTAGAAAACAAATATTCAAATATATTATAAATTATAATTAAAAGTATTTTTAAAATTAGAAAACAAATATTCAAATATATTATAAATTATAATTAAAAGTATTTTTAAAATTAGAAAACAAATATTCAAATATATTATAAATTATAATTAAATAGAATTATAAATTTTATAATTAAATAGAATTATAAATTATAATAGAATTATAAATTAATATGAATAATAATAAAACATATTTAGAAACAACTTTAGATTTTTTTAAATCTAAACCTAAAAATAATAATTCATTAAATAATAATAAAAGCATAAATAAATTAAATAGTAAAGAAAGTAATAATATAGGTATAGGTTATAAAGTTAAATCATTATTAGAAGATGAATTTAATAGTTTAGCATTATTTGTATTATTAGTAATATTATTATTACTTGTATATTTATTATATAGAAATACATTTTACAAATTATCAGAATCTGTTAAATCTAAAGTTCAACATTACAAAAAATTAAGTAAAATTAATCCAAATATAGAAATATGTAGTCAACTAGATATAACTAATCAATATAGATTATGTGATTACTATATTTCATCTAGTTATAACACTCCATGTATTGGTAATCCACATTTTGATTACATAGATGAAGAAATGTATGCTAAAGTTCTCAATTCTGGTGCTAGATATATTCAATTACCAATTTCTGGACTTAGTGTTAAATATGATACTGAACCAGTTGTAGCCACATCTGAAAGAGGTAAAAATTTAATTACATCTTTAAATACATTAGAATTAAGAAAAGTATTAAGTGTTATACGTAGTAATGCATTTAAATATGTAAAAAGTGTAAATATAAATTCAGATACTGGAGAAGATATAATAGGTTTAGCATCTTCTAATTATCCATTAATAATTCATTTAGAAATTAATACAAATAATGTAGAAGTAATGAATAAGGCATTTACTGATATAAAAGATATTTTAGGTAGATATATATTATCACCTAGCAAGTATTATAATTATCCAATATCATTAGAAAAACTATGTAAATTAAATAATAAGATATTATTATTTGCAACAGGTGAATATGAAACAAGTTTATTAAAAAAAATAGTAATACCAACAAAATATTGTTTTAGACATTTAACAATTGAAGATATAGAAGATGATAATAAAGATGATTTAACATCCACACAATTAAATAATTATTTTTCACAAAATATTAGTTTTATAAATCAAAAAAATACATATAAAAATTTAGAAATAATAAGAAATAATCTAGATAAAATACTTATATCTGGAATTGATAATCCGAATGATAATACTACTTCTAAATTACTAGATGATTTATTTACTAATAAATCTAATCAATCTAATCAATCTAATAAATCTAATCAATCTAATCAATTTAAAAATCTAGCTGGAGAAACTGATTTATTTACTATATTTAATATGATTGGTATTACATTAATAGAACCTATGACACAAAACGCATCTATTAGCATTAATCCTAATCCATTTTTAGCATTTTCATTAGGTTGTCAATTAATACCTATGAATTTTCATATAATAGACGATATAATGAATACTTATATAAATATATTTGCTACATCTTCATTTATTCTTAAACCAAGTGGTCTACGTTTAGCATTAAATGAAGAACAAGTAGAGGATTTATTAACTAAATATGGTTCAATTTCATTAAATATAGATAAATTAAATATTATACCTGATTTTATATTTAAATTAAATAATGAATATATTATATTACAAGAACAAGCAAGTAATGATAAAATAATGTCATCTTTAAAAGGTGGGTTTATTACATTTATTAGTCCAAAAACTAATAATAAAGGTTTATTACAAGATATTACATTAAATAATGTGTTTAAAGTAGTTCCATCACCTTTATCAAATAGAAATGATTGTATAATGCTAGTTAACAATGAAAATTTAGCTATAACATTATCTAAGGATTTTAAAATAAGTAATAATCAAGTATCATTACAACCTATTAGAAAAACAATTAATGAATTAAAATATCAAACTTTTTATCCAGAAGTAGGTTTAATACTAGAAGAACAAGGATTATTACAACAACAACAAAAAGTAAAACTTTATGTTTCATTTAGAGTTTATAATGAAGTATTAGAAGGTTTAGTAAATGATAAAAATACAAATACTAGTAGTAATACTTTCTATCTAGCATTTGAAAAAAATAAATTAAAAGTATTAAATAAAATGCAAGATAATATTAAATTATGTAGTTTTTCATATCAAAAAGTTAATAGTAAAAGAAATATACAATTTAGACAATCTATTTATGGTGGTATTATGGTTAATAAATTAAGTAATGTAATATATTATTCTAAAAAAACTAATTTAAATAATGCATATAAATTTGATTATATTAACTATACTGGAAATATAAAAAATAAATTATCTAATAATATATCTAAATCTTTTAATTCTATCATATTAAGATTAAATAATGGTAATTTAATATCCTCTAAAAATAACTCACTATATGTAAATGATAATACACAAAATAGTATAGAAAAAGAACATATATTTTATATTGGTAAAGAAAATATTAAAGACGATGACCATATAATTATGAATTATTCTGGTATGATTCTAGGTGTTAATAAAAATAAAACTATTGAATTTATGAATGAAAACAATACTTATCTATCAAATAGTAAATATTTTGAAATCAAATACTCATTTGATAGATTTCAAATTTAAATTTGTTTTATTTGATTGTATTATTTGATTGTATTATTTTATTTTATTATTTTTTATAATATTAATTTACACATAATTGTATTATTTTTTATAATATTAATTTACACATAATTGTATTATTTTTTATAATATTAATTTACACATAATTTATAGGATGTTGAATAACCAACAATGGGATTACAACTATTAACTTTAACAACTTGTCCTATTCTGAGTCCTAAAAATTTAGCCATTGGATCTTGTATTAAAATTTTATGTAAATTAGTTTTATTTATATTATATTTATTACAAACATCTTCAACTTCATTATCATTTAAAATAATATGTTTTGGAACAAATGAATGTTTACTAATATTGATTAATAAATTTTCTAATCCAAAAACTTGAACAAATTTATCTTGAATTCTGAATTCTTCACAAAATGTATAAACCGTATTATAATAATTATTTGGTTTTGGTAATATTGCATTTACTACTAATATTATTAAAGTATCTTCTTTTTTTAATTTATGTTCATTAAACATAGAAGCAACTAATAGTTTTAATTTACCAGAATTTTTAAATTTTTCATCTAAACGATATTTAACAATTATTTGTGAATCGTCTTTATTTTTAACACTTATATCTAATGGACTTAATTCATGAATTGTACTAAATTTTCCTTGTTCATGTTTATCATGATAACTAGCTAATATATCATAACTTATATTTCTATATGATTTAGTATTATATTTACGATTTTCTAACATATCTAATAAATTTTCACGAGATCTATAAATATAATCTAATAATCGTTTTTTATCATTAATTGACATTTTTTATAATATTAAAAAGTATAAGTTAAATATTATTAAAGTTATTTTATATTATTTATAGAAATTTATTATAAAAATTATAATTATAAAAACAATTTTAAAATAATTTATTTTAATTTTTAATCTAGAGTTTTTAACAATCATCTAGATACTAAGCTTTGTAAATCTTAACCAAATATTTATTTTTGTAAATATATTTTCTAATCTAGAGTTATATAAATCATCTAGATACTAAGCTTTGTAAATCTTAACCAAACATTTATTTTTGTAAATATATTTTCTAATCTAGAGTTATATAAATCATCTAGATACTAAGATTTGTAAATCTTAACCAAATATTTATTTTTGTAAATATATTTTCTAATCTAGAGTTATATAAATCATCTAGATACATTTTTTATTTTTTTTTTAATATAAAGTTAAAAATAATTATAAGTAATAATAAATAATAATAAATAATATAATAAATTATACAAAAATGACTGTTGAATATAAAATAGATTATAGAGAACATAAATTAATAGATTTATTTAGTAAAAATAAAAATATAATTTATAATAAAGAAAATTTAAATATAGCTGATATACATATTATATATAAAAACAAAAATAATATTCAATATACAATATTAATTGAAAGAAAAACAATACAAGATTGTCTATCTAGTATTAAAGATAATAGATATAAAGAACAAAAAATAAGATGTCAATCCGAAATTAATGATAAAACTATATTTTTTTATATTTTAGAAGGTAATATTGCTAATGAAACTAAAAATGATAAAGAAAACAAAATAGTATATGGTTTTATTATTAGTAATCAATTTAGAGATAAAATTACTATTATAAATACACAAAATTATAATGAAACATATAATTTTATTTTAAAATTAGGTGAAAGATTAGAAAAATCTGGATATAAAGATTTTTATAAATGTAATACTAACTTAGATTATAAATTATTTAATAAATTAAAATCTAAATATAGTATGAATAATATGAATAATATAGATAATATAGATAATATAGATAATATAGATAATATAGATAATATGAATAATTCATTAGAAAAAAATAAATCATTAGAAAAAAATAATTTATTAGAAAAAAATAAATCATTAGAAAAAAATAAATCATTAGAAAAAAATAAATCATTAGATGAAATACTAGAAAAAAATAAAGTAAAAAAAAAAGTAGAAAATGTGAATAGTATATCAAAATTAATAAAATTAGATAAAAATGAAAAAGTAATAATAAATAAAATAGATCATTCATTATTAAATAGTGAAAATTATACTGAATTAGAATGTCCAAGTAATATATTATTTTTAGAATATAAAGAAAATAATGAAAATATTAAAATAATAAATTATCATACGATGAAAAAATCAGCAACAGATTTATTTACAAGTCTTCAAAAACCTGTAAATGAAAAAGATATACCAATTAATATAAAACAAATTATCTTAGATATTAATAATGAAAGTAAAAATAAAGAATCTTATTTATCATCTAGAATATCTAAAAAAAAAAGCGATAATTTAACACCTATATTATGTCAACAATTAATGTTAACTAATATTCCGGGTATTAGTAGTAAATATTCTATAGAAATATTAAAACATTATAAATCTATATACACATTATTAACATTTATTAATGATAATTCAAAAACAAATAATACAAAAATTAATGAATTAAAAGAACTAGTAATTAATACTTCTACTGGTAAAACTAGAAAATTAGGACCTTCACTAGCAAATAAAATTATTGATTATTTAAAATAAATATAAATATAAATATAAATATAATTATTAATTATATTAATTATATTAATTATATTAATTATATTAATTATATTAATTATATTAATTATATAATTTATTAATCTACACCCACATAACCATAATCAAAATCTCCTCCTTCCATATCTTCTGCAACACCTACAAAATATTCTTCTTCATAATATTCTTCATCTGCACCATGAATATCATTTTTAGCAAACATTTCTCTATCATCATTATTTAAAATTTCATTTTTTGGTAAAGTATCACCCATTTCTAACTCATTACTTTCTTCATCTTCACCTGAACCATACATAATATCATCATAATTAGATGCTAAATTTGTATAATCTAAACGTCCTAACATTTTTAAATTATTAACCATATTTCGTTTATCTTCCATACCTTCAGCACTTAAATCTCTATTTAATCTTAATGTTTCTTTAATAGTAGATATACGTCCTTTACTTACTTCATCTTCAACTGTTTCATTATTCATACTAGAAGTTAAATATTGTAAATCAGTTAAATATATAATAACATCTTTAGTAAATTGTTTCATAACTAATGAATTATTTTTTTTATTACTTAAACTTTCTTCTATTAAATCTAACATATCTTCACTATCTGAATTATTTACATTTTCGATATCTTCACCTGGTTCATTATTATAACTATCTATAACCATCATCTCAGGATATAAATTTATATTAACATCTTCTAATTTATTATTAACATCTTCTAGTTTATCATTTTCACCACCTTTTTGAGTTAATTTATCACTTAATTTTTTACTATATGAAAATTCATTATCACTTGTAATAATTTTATCTTTATTAGTTAATTCTTTATTAGTTAATTCTTTATTAGTTAATTCTTTATTAGTTAATTCTTTATTAGTTAATTCTTTATTAGTTAATTCTGTATTAGTTAATTCTGTATTTTGTAATTTATAATCTAATAATGAATTTTTTTTAATAATGGATTCGTTAGTTTTAATAATGGATTCGTTAGTTTTAATAATGGATTCATTAGTTGTAATACTAGATTTTTTATGTTCTTTAGATTTATAGTCTTTAAAAGATTTGTTATTTATTTTATCATTTTCAAAGTATTTTAAATCATCATTATTGAATATATCAGTATTATTACCAATAATAAGTAAATTTAATATAAATAGAAAACATAATCTAGAAAAGTTATATCTGATAGTTTCGTTTATAAATTTATCAATTGTGTAATCATTGTATACATCATTATTATAATTGTTAAAAGAATTTAGTATATTAGATATAAATACTATAAAATCTTTATATTCTTTAAAATTATAATTAACATCTTGATATTTAATAAATTTTTCGTAATAAAATTTATTAATATCTTTTAAATCTTTTACATTATCCCAATTATTATTTGCTAAACTAGATACTAAATAATTAATTACAGAAATAGATTTATTTAAAAAATTAGATTTAAGTGTATGTAAATTTTTATCTAATATTAATTCTTGATTATAATAACCTAGATTTGGTATTAATTCATCCATAATATCAATATATTTTTTTGTATCATTATTTAATTTAGAAAAATTTCCAGTATTATTTATTAATTCAATTTGTTTATCATCTTCATCTTTATTATTTAATTGCAATTTATTTATTAATAATTCAATTAAGGATTGATTAGAATTATCTAATCCTATTTCAAATATATACTTAATATTTAATAATTTATCATTATTTAATTTATCATTATTTAATTTATCAGTTTTACTTTTATTATTATTATTATCATTATTACCATTATTAATTGATAAAAATATATTTAAATTTTTAATAATTATCATTTCAAATAATAAATAATCATATTTTATATTTCTAGATATAAATAATATTAATAAATTTACAAATTTTAATATATTATCTTGTAATAAACTAGAACTATTTAATTTTAATATACTTATTTCTACATAATTAAATAATATTAGTAAAAGTTTATATACATTTATAAATTGAATATTTAAATTACTTAATTTTCCTTGAAATATATGATTATAATGGCATTCTTCTATAATATTAATAAAATATTTATTTTTAAAATTATCTATTCCATTTAATATATTTTTTTCTAAATTTTTTAATGTTTTAATTCTAGATAAACTTATTAATGATTTATATTTATTACCATCTATTAATTTTATCATATTACCCAATAATATAACTATATTTTCTAAATTTTTATATAATTCACCACAAAATAATGATTCCTTCACATAATCTTTATTATATAATCCAAATGTTAATAAATTATATTCTAATGAATTAATATCATATTTTATATTACTTTTAGATACAAATTTATATAAATTCATTAAATCATTTTTTGTATATGTCATGTTCAGTTTTTCTCCTTTTATTATATTACTTATGATACAACGATTCAAATCGTTAAATAAATGTAAATTACCTTTAAACTGACCATTATCAATATATTTTAAAAAGTATGCTTTAATATTTTCTTCATTTATATCAAATGTAAATGTAATATTTTTCCTAGATTCTTCTAAAGAATTTATATAATTTATTTTAACAATTATTCTAGTTGGTAAATTTATTAAAATTAGTTCTTCTTTTGCATAACCTAGTTTAACACATTGATTTATTAATTTAGATAAATCAGGTATTTTTTCCATAAAAATATCATAATAATTAACATAGTTTGTATTATATTTATTAGACGTTTTAACTTTATCAATATTTAAAATATTATATAAAGCTACACCATTTGAAACTTGTGAATCTCTTACTAATTTAGTAGTATAATCTAAATTTAATATTAAATTTTCCATTTTACGCATAATAGATTGTTGTTTATAAGATAAATTAACATCTATTAATTCAAATAATTTATTTAAATTACCACTAGTCCATACTTGTATTTCTTCAGGTTGAAAATCAGATTTTGGAATCCAATTATAAGATTCTTCATTTTTTTCAATAGATGTAAAACCTAGATGAGGACTAAAATCCGGCCAATAATAAGTTAAATTTTTTAATTCTTCTTGATTTTCTACTATTTCATTAAATTTTTTTTCTAATGAACGTTGTAATTTACTACGTACTAATTCATCATTATCTAATAATAAATCTAGACGCGAATCTATAGATTTTTTTAAACCATCTATACCTGTTTTTCCATTATTTAAAAAATTATATTTATGTAATAAACTTAATTGTTTTACTAAATTAAAACATAATTTAATACCATCCATATCTTTTAATTTATCAGTAGTTAACATTGGATAACCCATATAATTACAACTAAAATATTTATTATATAAATCATAACTCTGACGACTTGTTTGTAATAAAACTAAAAATCTAACTATAACATCAATTATTACTATTTTTAAATATTCTTGTTCTGTTAATATTGTTAATTGACTATCTGTTAATTTACGTCCTAATTTCATAAATTGAACATATATTTGTGTTTTAATACCTTTTCTTGATATACCAGAATGTTGATATGATTTTAAAAATGTAATCATTTCTAAATCATCTTCTATAATTAATTGTTTTATACCACAATTAATTTTACAAAAATCAAATATTTCTATTTTCTTTTTTAAATCTTCTTGTTCCGCTTTACCATCTGTATTATGAATTGCTTTTGTTATCATTTCATTTACCATTTTTTTCATATTTGCAATTACATTTTTCTCTTCTACTACTTCTCTAGATTTCATTACTTTTCCATCTTCTCCACCTGCAAAACCATCTAAATCTTTTGTATCTGTTGTATTTAAAAATTTACCACAAATTTTACAATAATATGTTTCTTCATCTATATAACCATAAATATTTATTAATTGATTTGTATCTAAATTATTATTTTCGTCATTATTCATTAAATGTATTGCATATAAATAATGCTTACACATTAACTTATTATCACATGTATTACATTTTAAAAAATTATCATCTACTTCTAATGATACTACATTTAAATCCAATTTTACCATTTGAGCTTCATCAACATATTTATCTATTACATGATCTTTCATATATTTATAATATTCATTATCATTTATGTTATCTAATGATTCTATATATTTAAAAGCTAATGTATGACTACACTTATTATTACCCATTAATAATTTTTCTAATTCATTATTATCAGTTATATCTTTTTCATATTCTATTGCCTTAAATTTTCTAAATAACTTAACTCCATTTATATATGAATGTAATACAGTTTCTAATATTTTTAATTTATTATTTACATTTGATAACATTATAGGTAATAATTTAGCACATTTAATCGCATTTTCTGTATCTTGAATTTGTGATTTTAATGTTTTTAATTCCATTAATAATTCAATTTCATCTTTTGGTATACATTGTATACTATCTACATCAAACATACATTCTTGTAACTCTTCTTTTGTAATTGATTCTTTATTTACCTCATTTTTTAAATCATCTAGATTATCTATTTTCATCATATCCATATTCTTAACATTTTTATCTCCTAAATTTTCACATTCTGAAGATTTTATTTTTAATATTTTTTCTAACGATTCTATCGGTTCTATTAACCAATAATCACCATTATGTAAAGAATGCCTTTTATATAACTGTTTCTCCTTAATATTTCCTTCTTTATTATCATCTTTATCTTTATTATCATCTTTATTATCATCTTTATTATCATCTTTATTATTTTTTTTAACAAATACTTCAGTTAAAGCATAATCACCTTCTGTTATTATATCTCCACTTGGTGTGCTAGCAACTTTTCCGTTATCTTCTTCTAATCTATCTACGGATGGATAACGCAGTATTTTATGTTTTCTATTTAATCTATTATTACATACGCCAAATTGTGATTTATTTAAATTATCTTTTGTATTACTAGATAAATTAATATCATTATGTATTCCATTATTTACTTGTTCGTATTTATTTTTTAAAATTATTAATGCTTCTTCACTTTTAACAAGGTTAAAATCATCTAGTAAATTTAATAAATAATTTTTTTTTAATAAATTAGAGTATAATGCGCCTAAATCTTTTTGTATAGATAAATATGATAATCTAAACTCATCTGTTTTTGTTTGATCAGAGTAAATTATTTTTTTATTATATGGTTCACCACCATAATATTTATCGGTTAATTCCATTATGTCATCTGTAAATATTTTTGCATTTCTATATAATTCATTAACATCTTTTTTATCATTTTTTTTATCTTTTTTTGATTTTTTCAAACTATATAATTTTTCTAATTTATCATTTAATATAATTAATTTTTGTAAATTTTTATTTTCATTTTTATTCACATACATATATTCATCATAATTTAAATTACGTAATTTATTTGGAGTTTCTAATATTGAAAATGATAAATCCAAACCTAAATCATTATAAAAATAACCAAATGATAATAATATTTTACTTATTATTTCATGACTATTTGTTAATGATGATATAAATGCTAAATCTGGTGAATTTTCGACATAAATAATTATATCTTCAATAGATGGTATAATTTTATTTAATAATATAGTATAATCATTTTTACTTATATTACCATTCATGGAATTTATATTATCAGATTTTTTAATATTACCTGTTTCTAAATTTATATTTGGCATACTAAATATTACATATTTATTTGGTAATAAAAATGCAGAACTTCCAAATTCTATATTTATTTTATTATTTTCTTTTTTACTTATAAATTCTACATTTAAATCTTCTGTTGTTAATTTATTTATTTTTTTATATATTACATTATTTGTTGCTAATTTTTCCTCCGTATTTTCACATAAATTTAATAAATTAATACGTTTTTTATTAACTAGTTCATCTGGTATTAAATTTTTAATCATATTTAAAATTAATATATTTATAGGTGGTCTTACAAATCCTATTAAATTATATTCATCACCATTATATATAGTTTTTAATTTACTAGTTGTTGGTTCTATATTTTTATCTAACATATTTTCAAATTCTAATATCTCGTCCATTGTTAATAATTGAGGATCTTCATAATATGGACTTGTAAAAGGACCTAATAATTTAATCTCCTCTAATACCTTTTCTTGAACTCCAAAATTTAAATACTTAAATTGATTTGTTCCTAAACGATAAACTAAAGCATCTTTATTATATAATTCTATTCTATTATATGCTATTTGAGTTTTTAAATTATATAAACCTAAATTATTATACATTTTTTCATGATTTTTATTAAATGAATCTCCTATAATATTATTATAACCTACTCCATTATTATTTTTAATACTATAATATGGATTTAATCTTTTAACTTCTTTTTTAAAATCTTCTTCATAATTTACTATTCTATTTTTTGTAAATGTTATTTGTGATGTTTCTTTATCAATTTGTTCTATTTCCTCATTAAAATCAATTACATATTGTCCATTATCTTCAAATTCTTTTCTATTAATTTTATCTTCATCTGTAATATAAATTTTTCTATTTGTTAAAACCAATGGAATTAAAAACTTATTTGTTAAACTTGTTACAAAATCATCATCTATAAATTGCTCCACCATTGGTTTTATATTTTTATTTTCATTTGTTAAAGACCTATAAATTATTTCATTTTCCCTATTTGTTGTTAAATTTTTTAATAAACTTATTTTATCCACTATCTTATCTATCTTATCCTCATTATACATATTTTTTTTAAATTTAGGTAATTTTTCATACATTTGCTTCTTTATACGACCCTTTTGTATTGACTCCTTAAACACTTTCAATCCATCTGGCTTATGTATCTGTCTTATCTTAGTTACTATATCACCCTCTGATAAATTAAATTCGTCATCTTCAAATAATTCTAATTCCTCATCACTCATATCTGAATAATCAGTATTATTTTCCATTTCCGTATCTGTATCTATATCTGTATCAGAAAATGAACCTGAACCTGAACCTGAACCTGAACCTGATTTTTTACCACCTATCATTATTCTTCCATCATAAGAATTAAATTCATCATTATCATTAAATTCATCATTATCATTAAATTCATCATTATCATTAAATTCATCATTATCATTAAATTCATGTTCACTTTCAAGTAAATTCATTAAATCATCTTTGTAGAAATCGGAAGAATATAATTTATGTGTGTTATCATCTTCTTCTAGATATGTATTTAAATTTTCAATAGAATTATTTAAATTTTCATTAGGATTATTTAATTTTTCATTAGATTTAGGTTTATTATTCAATAAATGAGGATAATCATACATATCACTAGTAATTGATTTAATTTTAGATGTGGTATTTTCTAATAAAGAATTTGTTGTATGTATATCATTGTTGCAATTTACACATCTATTTAATTTAAAATCAAAACGTTGATTATGATATTTACTTGGTATAACTATTTTATAATTATCATTTGGTAATACTTGTATTCTTTCATCATCTAGATTAATATGACTTCGTAAATTATTAGTGCTTTCATCTTTATCTAGATTTTCAATATAATTTTTAATATTAGTTAATAAAGTATTATTATTTGAATCTAAAACATAGGGTACTAATCTAGATATACCAAAAAATGTAGTTGCGGATTCATTATTAAATGGTAATAATATTGGCATATATTTTTCTAATGGGGAAACCCATATACCTTCTGGTTTATTTTTTAATAATACACATTTTGATTCATTACAATGTTTAAATGGTGAATGTTCTTTAGTGTATATAGTAAATATTTTTCTAGGTATTAAAATTTTTTTTAATTTTTCATTTTCTTTGTCAGTTGCTAGGTCAGAAGTATTGTATTCGGGAATACCATTTGGATAAGTAAAATTTAAAATTGGTTTTAAAACTTTTGTTTCATTATCTGTTAAATTTCTTGTTTGTATAAATTTTAATATCGCACGTTTTGTATCATAATGATCATCATGATTTATATTATTTATATCACTTGTATAATCATTATATAAATCATCATTTTTAATTTTAGCAAATGAACAACTATCCATATTATTAGGTCTTAATAATAAATATGATGATGGAAATTTATAAATAATTACACCTTTACTTATATTTGATTCTTCTTTTAATTTTATAATGTTTCCTATATTAAATGAATTAGTAAATAAATTAGTATTCATATTATTCATATTATTCATATTATTCATATTATTATTTCTTATATTAGAATTAGTAAATAAAATTTTTGACATTATTTATATATAATTTTTATTTATTATTATTAATAACTATTATCTTAATTATTATCTTTTTATTTTAATTATTATCTTTTTATTTTTTAATTATTATCTTTTTATTTTTTATTTTTAATTATTATCTTTTTAATTTTTATTTTTAATTATTATCTTTTTATATAACATTATCTTTTTTTTTTAATATAACATTATCTTTTTTTTTTAATATAACATTATCTTTTTTATATATTATTTATCTTTTTATTTTTATATAACTTTATTTTTATAATTTTTATATTATATTTAATTAAATTACTAATTAATATTATTTTATAATAAATATTTAAAATAAAAAGATAAATAATATATAAAAAAGATAATATATAAATATGATACAAAAAATTAAACAAAAATTAAAACAAAGCAATAATTTATATATATTATTTTTTTCTATTATAATATTAACTATATTAATAAGTTGGTTATTTGGATATAATAAAAACACATTAAGTAAATTTATTTTTAATAGTTATGAAAATTATGAAGATAATAATCCTAAATTAGATATCAATAATATTATTAAATTTATTATAACAGATAGTAAAGATAGTGAAGATAAAAATGCTTCAATTACTACATTTAAAACCGATAATAAAATTACTGATATTGATACTGATATTAGTAATTTTAAAATTTTTATAGAAACTTTATTTAAAAAAAATAATTTTTTACTTGTAGATAATATATTTACTGAACCTGAATTATTAGAAATAAAAATTAAAGAAAATGAACTTAATGCTATATTAGTGCATACAAAAATTAAAGATCTTTTACCTTATATTGACAGATATACTAATTACCCATCACTTCCAAATTTTACTACTTCATACGTTAATGATACAGATAAACTAATTATGTATATATCAAATAAAATTGGTGAATTAATCAAATTAATATATGATGCTTTATTTAAAGAAGTAAATTTAACAATTGAAGATATAAAAAAAAATTATTTAGATAGTAATAATAAAACAAAAT
>Ga0307933_1001529_pt1 | contig 17846 bp, 17 predicted proteins | sample OrgLakmetageno88_FD_201811 | JGI IMG/M metagenome (GOLD analysis project Ga0307933, IMG submission 201811) | Saline water microbial communities from Organic Lake, Antarctica - #88 | ecosystem: Environmental > Aquatic > Non-marine Saline and Alkaline > Saline | place: Antarctica: Organic Lake...
AGCCAATCTGCAAGCGAGTCCTCCGATAAGACACTATTCATCGAATCGAAATTCAAGAGAAGGAATTGTCTGTAATCTTGCAGAACGCTATCGAGATCCATTACTACCTCTAGCCATATAACAATTTAATATCGACCCAATGGGTCGTTTTTCTACCGGCTGTTGGGTCGTTTTTCTGCCGAACATTTTATTGCTACTCCGCTAGATGTAAGAATAAATATGAGTATGGCCTAAAAAACTGGCAATTTGCAAGGGATAAAAACGAGCGAATGGGTCGTTTTCTTGACTATAGGAGAAACTCACATATACTGTATGCATATACAGTTGTTTTCAAGGGAATGAAAATGAAATCTAGCTCACCGTTTTTAAGCGTTGTTATTGATTATATGTTAACTCGCAACTACTCACTGCGCACAGTGCACACATATCTAAAATGGATTAGTTCGTATATTCATTTTCATAAAAAAAGACATCCCGCTTCTATGGGGGACAATGAAGTTACCGAGTATTTAGATTATCTGGTATTAGAAAGAGGTGTGTCTTGTAAAACACAAGCGACCGCGCTTAATTCGCTGTCATTTTTGTATAAACATATTTTACAAAGTGAACTGTCGCTTAATTTGTCATTTGTGCGCAGCAACAAGCAAGCGAAGCTTCCGGTGGTTATGACGCCAGAAGAAGTAAAAGTACTTATGTCTTATCTCGATAAGCGTTATTACCTTATTGCTGGCTTGATGTACGGAAGCGGTCTGCGCGTGATGGAGGCAGTGCAATTGAGAGTGCAAGATATAGACTTTGACTACAAATGCATTCGAATTTGGAATGGAAAGGGCAATAAGCACCGAGTGGTCACGCTTGCTGTCGAGTTAATCCCATTAATAAGAAATCAGATCATACAAACAAACGAATATTTACAATTGGACTTAAAAAATGAGCAGTACTCTGGCGTTTGGATGCCTAATGCTCTAGCTCGTAAGTTTCCATCGGCTAATAAGTCTTTACCATGGCAGTATCTATTTCCATCTTATAAACTCAGCGCAGATCCACAAACAGGTGAAATTAGACGCCATCACTTTCATCCAACAGGCGTGCGCAAAGCTGTAAAAGCAGCGGTAGTAAAAGCAAATATTGATAAAATCGTTACGCCTCACACCTTACGTCACTCATTCGCTACGCACTTATTGCAGTCGGGAGCAGATATTAGAACGGTGCAGGCGCAACTGGGACACTCTGATGTAAAAACCACACAAATATACACACATGTATTACAACAGGGCGCAAATGGCGTAACAAGCCCATTAAGTAAGATACTTTAAGGCGCTATTAACACTCAATAATATTTACGGCTAAACCGCCACGAGCTGTTTCTTTATATTTGGTTTTCATGTCGTTTCCAGTTTCCCACATGGTTTTAATAACCTTATCCAAAGAAACTTTTTGCGTACCGGTGCCACGTAATGCAAGTCTGGAGGCATTTATTGCCTTTATTGCGCCCATAGCATTGCGTTCAATACAGGGAACTTGAACTAAACCGCCCACTGGATCGCAGGTTAACCCTAAGTTGTGCTCCATACCAATTTCAGCAGCATTTTCAACAGACGCTACCGAACCGCCAAGTATTTCTGTTAGAGCGCCTGCCGCCATGGAGCAGGCAACACCCACTTCACCCTGGCAGCCTACTTCTGCTCCCGAGATTGAAGCGTTCTTTTTATACAATATAGCGATGGCGCCAGCGGTTAACAAAAAGCGGCAAGCGGTGTCGTCGTCCATAGGGCGAATAAATTTGTTGTAATAGCCCATTACCGCAGGAATAATCCCAGCGGCACCATTTGTAGGCGCTGTAACTACGCGCCCACCTGCAGCATTTTCTTCATTAACCGCTAGCGCAAACATATTGATCCAGTCCATAACTTGCATTGGGTCATCGTTGCGTTCATTTTGCAAACGGTGCATCAGAGCAGGGGCTCTGCGATGTACTTTTAGGCCGCCGGGTAAAATACCTTCGGTTTGAATGCCTCTTTCCATGCACGCCTGCATAACATGCCAAATATTTACTAGTTGCGCACGGGTAGTCGCTTCATCACGCAAAATGGCTTCGTTTTTAAACATTAATGAACTAATGCGAAAGCTATTTTCTTTGCAGTGTTCAAGTAGTTCTGCTGCGGTTGAAAATGGGAATGGGGCATCCATTTGTTGCTCTGCTATTTTTTCTCGTTTTTGTGCAGCAAAGTCAGATTCTTCAACAATAAAACCACCGCCAATAGAGTAGTATGTGCGGGTAAAAATGCATTCGCCGTTTTTTTCTGCAAATAAGGTCATGCCATTAGCATGCAAAGGCAATGTTTTACGACGATGAAATACAATTGCGCCCTGTATTGGAAAGGGAATGTTTTTGGTCTGCATCAAGCTTAACTGCTGCTTACTTTCCACTTGAGCCAGCATCGCATCTACCTGCTCTACGGGCACATTGTCGGGGGTGTAGCCTAATAAACCTAAAATAACCGCTTTGCCTGTGCCGTGACCTTTACCGGTTTGACCAAGTGAGCCATAGAGTTCTGTGCGAATACTGTCAACGTCCTGCAGTAAGCCTTGTTCAGAAAGGTCTAAACCAAACTGTCTTGCGGCACGCATAGGGCCTACCGTATGAGAGCTAGATGGCCCAATGCCCACTTTAAACATGTCAAAGACGCTAATCATATTGAACTCCTAATATTGAATGCGCAGAGTTTTGCACAAATGTGTGCGCGAGCAAGTGAGATTTCCTAATGGGTGAGATTAGTTATGTTAATTTATTGTTGCAATATAACAGGAATTTACCTTAGTGGTGAAACAAAATGTGGTCGCGTAAGTGCACTAGCATGCCTGCTGTCGCGCCCCAAATAACATGTCCTTGGTGAGTAATGTAATAAACAGGGAACTCTAATTCGCCGCGGCTAATGTGCTGAACAAAATAATTTTTCTTATCCATTAAAAAGGCGAGGGGTACCTCAAATGCTTCACCTACTTCGTTGGCATCTAAAATAAGATCGTTAGGTACCGACACACCTTTTTGGTGTTTTGCTATCACTGGTGTAACAGAAAACCCGCTGATGGTGCGAAATGGCGGTAAACGACCAATCACTTTTAAATCTTCTGGCGCTAAACCAATTTCTTCTTCGGCTTCTCTAAAAGCCGTATGGACTAGCCCCATGTCGCTATCTTCAGCTTTGCCACCAGGAAAACTAATTTGCCCACCGTGATGTTTAAGATGGGAAGCACGACGAGTGAATATAACAGTGAGCCCATTGTCGGTTGGGTTTAAACAAATGAGAACTGCAGCCGGGCGTTTCGATTTAGAAAAGGGTTCGCTTACATCTTTATCAATGAGCCAAGGTTGGTTAAAAGCAGATAAAAAATCTTCTTCTTTCACTAGCTTGCCTCTCGTTTTATAGGCGCAGAGGCGATTGAGCTTGCGTGACTCGTATTTTGTTCGGGTACACTTGCGGAAGGGTTATCGGTGCTGCTTATAGTTTCTGCTAACACAGGCAAAATTTTAGCAACTTTGTCAAAAGACTCTTGATACTCTTCTTGTGCCTGTGAGTCGAGCACGATACCTCCGCCGGCCCAGCAATGCATGGTGCCGTTTTCAGCCAAAATGGTGCGAATACATATGCTAGTGTCCATATCATTTCGCACGCCAACATAGCCTATGCTACCGCAATATATACTGCGTTTGTCGGGTTCTAACTCTTGAATAATTTGCATGGCTCTTACTTTTGGTGCCCCTGTAATTGAGCCTCCCGGGAATGCGCCTGCAAATAAATCAAAAGGCCCCGATGACTCTTTCAGTTCACCAATAACCGTACTCACCATATGATGAACCGCCGGATAGCTCTCAAGCGCAAACAAGTGAGGTACCTTTACAGAATGCGCTTGGCAGTGTTTGCTAAGGTCGTTTCTGAGTAAATCCACAATCATTAAGTTTTCAGCTCGGTCCTTTTCAGATTTTAGCAACTCGTCTGAAAGTGCCTTATCGGCTATCGGATCTTTAGCGCGTTTGCGTGTGCCTTTAATAGGTTTAGTTACAACATGGCCATCTTTGATGAGTAAAAATCGTTCGGGGGATACGCTTAACACACAGCTTTCTGGGAGGCGAATAAAGCTAGAGAATGGAGCCTTATTCACTTTAGTCAGCATTTTATAAGCTTCCCATTCACAGCCGCGATAGGGAGCGCTAAAGCGCTGGGCAAAGTTTACTTGGTAGCAATCACCTGCGTGCAGATATTGTTCTATTTGCGCCATGCGGCTTAAATATTCTGCTTCTGATACGTTCGACTGCCATTCGCTTACTAGATTAAAACTCGCTTGATTGTTATCTGCTTGAGCTTGCGGTGTTCTTACTAGCGCATTTAGCCAGTCATCATCACTTCCTTCTGGAGCGAAGTGATAAACCTCACCGGTGTAATTATCAAATATTAAGGACTGTTGATAAAAGCCAACGGCGATATCGTCAAGCTTATATTGCTGCGCTTCACTATCTATTATGCGGTCAGTTAGAATGTTAATGTCGTAACCAAAAAGGCCTAAAACACCCATCAAAAAGGGCATGCGATGGTCTTTCAGCGCACTAATGTTAAAATGGTGAGTGAAAGCCTGATGTAAGGTGGCTAGTTTATCAAAAGGAGAAGAATGGTCACTAAGGTCTTTTAGGTAGTTAAAACTTTGATCATGTATTAGTAAGCTTTCTTTAGCGTTTTTGAACTGATAGCTGGCTACCGGCGAGTGGACTAAAATATCGTAACGGCCATCCGATAGCTTATTATTGCAGGTGTCGAGCAACATCGCCCAGGGCATATGTTGCACCCGTTCAAAAACGCTTTGGGCTTTAACTTCGAACAAAGACGAGATTTTTCTGCCAATAATAGGTATTGATGCCATAAGCCTAACTGCGCAGCCGTATTGCGTTAAAAAACATATTCACCATTATTATTTCGGGATTTATCCACCAAAGTCTGTATGCGAAGTGTTGGTGTAATTCAATTTTATCGGTAGTATACGTGCCAAACCGTACCCGCAAAACTCTTTTTTCACGGAGACCCTATGACCATTATTCGTCAACAAGATTTAATTGATAGTGTTGAAGACGCGCTTCAGTTCATTTCCTACTATCATCCGCTTGATTATATTCAGGCTGTTGAGGCTGCTTATCACAAAGAAAAAAGTCAAGCGGCTAAAGATGCTATGGCGCAAATCTTAATCAACTCACGCATGTCGGCAGAAGGCAAACGACCTATTTGCCAAGATACCGGTATTGTGACCTGTTTTGTCAAAATAGGGATGGAAGTAAGCTGGGACAAAACCGATATGACGGTTCAGCAAATGGTTGACGAAGGAACTCGTCGCGCATATTTAAACCCAGACAATCCTTTACGCGCTTCAATTGTTGCAGACCCAGCTGGCGCTCGCACAAATACCAAAGATAATACGCCAGCGGTTGTCCATATCGACATGGTGGCGGGCAATAAAATTGAAGTTATGATTGCGGCCAAAGGTGGCGGTTCTGAAAATAAATCAAAACTGGTAATGCTGAACCCTAGCGACGATATTGCAGAATGGGTAGTTAAAACTCTACCAACTATGGGTGCTGGCTGGTGCCCACCAGGAATGCTCGGCATAGGTATTGGCGGAACGGCTGAAAAGGCCGGCGTATTGGCAAAAGAGTCTTTAATGGACCCAGTGGATATGCCCGAGTTAATTGCACGGGGCCCTAAAACCACTGAAGAAAAGCTACGTGTAGATATATTCAATAAAGTAAATGCATTGGGCATTGGCGCGCAAGGTCTCGGTGGTCTCACAACGGTCGTTGACGTTAAAATTATGTCGGTACCTACCCATGCGGCGTCTAAACCTGTTGCCATGATCCCTAACTGCGCGGCTACTAGACATGCACATTTTTATTTAGATGGAAGCGGCCCTGCTGAACTAAAACAGCCGCGTTTAGAAGACTGGCCAGAAATCACTTGGGAAGTAGGTGAGGGGACACGCCGAGTTAACCTCGACACTGTGACCAAAGAAGATATAGCTGAATGGAAGGTGGGCGAAACCGTATTGCTTAGCGGTAAGATGTTAACTGGACGCGATGCCGCTCACAAACGTTTGCAAACCATGCTTCAAAATGGCGAGAGCCTTCCAGAGGGCGTCGATTTAAAAGGTAAATTCATATACTACGTGGGTCCGGTAGATGCGGTAAGAGGTGAGGCCGTAGGCCCAGCGGGACCAACAACGGCAACGCGAATGGATAAGTTTACCGATATGATGCTAGAGCAAACTGGTATTTTGGGTACCATTGGCAAAGCAGAGCGCGGCCCTGCAACGGTTAAGAGTATTGCGAAGCATAAGTCGGTGTACTTGATGGCAGTTGGCGGCGCAGCTTATTTGGTATCAAAAGCTATTAAAAAGGCCCATGTGGTTGCTTTTGAAGACTTGGGTATGGAAGCTATTTATGAGTTTGAAGTTGAAGACATGCCAGTAACTGTAGCAGTAGACAGCACGGGTGCAAACGCTCATGAAATTGGTCCTGCTATTTGGAAGGCTAATATTGCTGACTTGGACGCCGCCTTGAGTAAATAAGCAAATATGCTGATGTAAAATCAGGCGCTGAAATATCAGCGCCTTTTGTATTGATTGAGACACATTATAAATAAAGGAGTTTAGATTTGTTGTCATGGGATGAAATAGTATCAATGCCGCTGTATGTGCCCATTGCTGCTGGGGTGGTATTGTTATTGCTGTTTATTATTGTGCTGATGGTTGTCAATAAACGTCATCAAGCTGAACTGATGCAGGGCGAGCTAAGCACAGCACAAATTACTCAAGACTTTGAGCACCAACTTGCCATGCAGCATCAAAATCAATCACAACTTGAGCAGCAACTTTCACAACAATCTGAGCAGGCGAAAGAGCAACAAGTAAAATTTCAGCAACAGCTGAGTATTTATCAAGATAAGTTGTTTGAGAGCGAGCGCAAGCTGGGAGAGTATCAACAACAGTCTATTCAGCTTCAAGAGGCCAAAGACCAATATCAGTCACTAAAAGTCCAGTTACAGCAAGTACAAAGCGAGTTTTCAAATTTACAGGCTAAGAACGAAGCAACCCTAGCAAGTGTTGCGCAGGAGCGAATCGGTTTTGAAGAAAAATTCAGCTTACTGAAAAACGCTGAGGCGCAACTTAACACTCAATTTGAAAACATAGCGAACAAAATCTTTGAGCAAAAATCTGAAAAATTCACTAAAACGAGTGAAACAGGAATTAATCAGCTTCTCTCACCGCTCAAATTACAAATTGATGATTTTAAACGCCAAATCACAGAGCAGTATACCCGTGAAGGGCAAGAGCGAGCGTCTCTTAAAACCGAAATTTTAGGACTCAAAGAGCTTAATAAACAAATCACAGAAGAGGCAGCGGCCCTCACCAATGCGCTTAAAGGCGACAATAAACAGCAAGGTAACTGGGGTGAGTTAGTCCTAGAGCGCATATTAACCGAATCTGGCTTGCGTAAAGGGCATGAGTATGAAGTGCAAAAAAATGTTACGAATAGTGATGGAAAACGCTTACAGCCCGATGTTGTGATTCACTTGCCCAACGACAAAGACATTGTAGTGGATTCGAAAGTATCGCTTATTGCGCACGAGCGAGTGGTTAACGCGCAAAATAAAGAAGACCGACAACGGGCAGTAAAAGAGCATGTCGCATCTTTAAAAGGCCACATAAAAGGCTTAAGTAAAAAAGACTACCAAGACTTACCTGGCATTAAATCCCTCGATTATGTTCTGATGTTTATTCCCATTGAATCTGCCTTTTATAATGCAGTAGAGGCTGAGCCTGAGTTAATTAAGCTGGCGCTCGACAATCAAATTATGCTGGTAAGCCCCACTAATTTATTAGTTGCTCTTCGCACCATTAATAATATTTGGCAATACGAATATCAAAATCAAAATGCCAAAATTATTGCCGATAAAGCAGCAAAAATGTACGACAAGCTTGCAAATTTTGTGGGCGATATGGAAAAGATTGGTAAAAATATGGATACCCTCAGCAATACCTATGAGAGTGCTATGAATAAGCTATCCACAGGCCGTGGCAATTTGATTAGGCAGGCGGAAGGATTTAAAACCCTTGGCGTTACGAGCACTAAGCAACTTGATAGTAAATACAGTCAAGATGACGACGAAGACACTGTTGATGAAGATAATGTAAAAGCCTGATAGGATCTCCAAAGGCTCATTTACTCGATTATTGTAATAGAAAATTAAAGGAATAGACCATGACCCATTCAAATATGCGCATTTATGTGATTACCGCTCTTATTTTGTTTTCCATCTGCGTTGCCGATGCACACGCTAGCTCTGCTAACAATGAAGCTGAGAACACGGAAGCGACTAAGGTTAACAGTGAAGCTAGAAAACAGTTATTGTTAGACGCAAAGACACCCGAGGCCTTAAATGCCGAGTTTCAGTCTTACTCTTCAAGCCTAGATATGGGCGATTTTGATAGTCTTAAATTAGCTCTACTTTATGGCCAAAAACTAAAGATTCTTGGAGAGAGCGAGTCGGGCGATGAATACATCAACACACTGTTAGATTTTTTAGAGTCTTCATATGGCGATGAGAGTTTCCAATTTTTGTATGCGTCGATTAAGCAAATATCCTTGGGCGATAATATGTCCTTTCAGGAATATATAGCTGCGAATAAACGTGGATGGCGCTCGGTAAAAAGCTTTGGCGAGGAGGTTGAGACCAAGCAGCAGTTGGTCGAGCACTTTGCATTGCTGCAACAAATAGGTAGTAAAGGTACTCCTGTTGTCTCTAAAGGTACTATGACTTCGATAGCAAAAACGTTGATAAGTAAGTCTGAACAATTGCTCACAGAAAGCCTACAAGAAAAGCTCTTGTTTGATGTTTATGCTGCACGCTTATTCTTTATGGCAGATAGTCGAAAGAATGGCGCAGAACTCTTGCAATCAGTGGCCCAAGCATTGGATTCAAGTGAGGTAGATGAGGTATTCACCTTAAGTCTTCGTAAACGTTTAATAATGCATTTTGTTAATAACAAACTGCCTGAAGATGCTGACAAGCAAGTTTTAGCCATTGCTGAAGATGTGCGTGGCTCAGCTATTAATCAAGATGTCGAACATGTCTATCGCCTTGACCCTCGATACCCTGTTGCAGCAGCAAGAGCGGGCGAAATGGGCGAAGTATTGCTCACTTATAAGGTAAACACATCAGGCAATACGCAAGATATTAAAGTGGTTAACGTTGAGGGGCACGCAAGTTTTGGCCCCTCAGCAATGAAGGCATTAAGTCGATGGCGTTATATTCCTAAAATCGAAAATGGTGAATTTGTTATGTCAGAAGAAAAATCTATCAGCCTCGAATTTACACTGCAAAATTAGTGCACTCACTGAGCCTCTTAATCGAGCAACACGTAGCTTATAATTTACCTTGAGGAACGTCCTTAAGGTTTTGCTCTTGCAACAACTGCTCATCTACACTCATCTCATTAATACCATCTGAAATTGACCATCGCCAAAACTGCTCTTTGCCGACTTGTTCGGTAAGTGGAGTCAAGGTAATGGTTAATTCACGTGATGGGTCCACGCTAAATGTATGCGGCAAGGGGAATAATATCTGATCCCAGTGGGTGGGAATATCTTGAGGGCCAGTACCAAACTCAACGCCCAGGCTGAGCTGAGCACTAAACCAGCCGCAAAGTGCATAAACTTCAGCCTTTTCACTGGCAATAAGTTTGCTGCTAAACACTCTGGGCGAATCAGCCGTTTTAATAGTTCGCATATCTAAGCTGCCCATATTAGCAATGCTATCGAGCAAACTGTCTGGCTCTAGAGCAACTAAGTCCGATTGATGAAAGGGCGCTTGAGCAATAGCAGAAAAGTTTAAGCCATAAGGACGCTCACTCAAAAAAGCTAAATCTTCTAAAACCCCTTCGTCAGTCACCAAACCTATATGCAAAGTAAGTTGAGCGGGGATCATAATGCCATCTTTTGCTAAATATCGGTCTCTTAAACTCAATAAGGGCTCTAGCATTGCTTCGTAAAACAAGCAGTGGCCCATCCATTCAGAAACAATAACATCGACAGGCTCATCGAGCTTGAGTGAGTTATGGTCGTCATGATAAAAATCAATATTGTTGAAGTCGTTAGTCAGTGCAATCTCCTGCGCTTTTTGTATAAACGGTGAGCGGTCAGCCGCAATGACTTTTTGCGCGCCAGCGCGTGCAGCAAACATCGATAACACTCCAGTACCGCAACCAAAATCGAGAACACGGTGCTGCGGCGTGACCACATCCTCTATGGATTGTTGGTAAGCCTCTGTTCGCACTATGTCTTGAAGCATCACTTTGTGCATGGCAACGTCTCGATAAGACATGCGGTGCCGTCCGTCACTCCCATCTGTCTCAGTTGCGTTAATATCATTGCTGTTAATGTTGTCTTCGTTGCTCATCAAGGTCTCTGCTTGTTAAGGTGAAACGCGTGATTAAACGCCTCATCTAAATTCTCAAGGTATGTGCTATCATCTCACTTATCATCCGCATTAATCCACACAATATACAACTTGATTGAACTTATCATTTTAGCCATCGCCCTGAGTATGGACGCTTTTGCTGTGTCTTTAGCCATAGGTGCAAAACATGTAGCACAACGAAAGTCTGTAGCCTTAATGGCAGGTCTTTATTTTGGCGTCTTTCATGCACTTATGCCCCTCATCGGATATATAGGCGGCCTTAGCATCTTTGGGTGGATTGAAGCCATTGCACCTTGGTTGGCTTTTATACTGCTGTTGATAATTGGTATCAAGATGATTTACGAGTCAAGAACACCCAACAATAAAGAAGAAATCCCTGTGATAAGTCATTCAGTGATGCTTGTTCTTGCGTTTGCCAGCAGTATTGATGCACTGGCAGTTGGATTCTCGCTCACATTGCTTGAAATGAATCCTTTTATTGCCTGTTTGATCATTGGGCTTACAACCCTTGCACTCAGCTCAATAGGGGTATTGATGGGTAAGACGACAGGGACGTACCTGCAGACAAAAGCAGAGCTCTTTGGTGGTATTGTATTGATTTTAATTGGTTTTCAAATTTTGATTTTTTAATGAAAAAATAAGATTTGATTTCTTGTGTTTTATTGCTCAGTTTTGCTTTAATTATTCTCCCATTATGATATAAACTTACCGCTCTAATAGGACGTGTAAGTAGTACAACGGGAGTTTAGCCAAAGGTGCAGGCAACAGGAATATTAGTAGGAATATCAGTCTTTTAAACGTTGATATTCCTGATTGCTTATATCGAAGGTATACATCAATGCATGTTTGGCTTGCTGATGTAAAGGGTCACTTGGGTTGGTAGCGATGCTAAATAATTGCTCTTTAAGATCAGCCGAACGAGGAATGTTGCCCGATTGCAGGCCATCTATTACGGTATAGCGTAGCTCAATATCGTTGCCAGTAGAGATAAGATTGATTGCCATCTCTTGCCTTTGTTGAGCATTGCTAAACCTCATCACGTGATTTAATACTGCACCTACCTCACCATCTTCACTTTGCTCTAATATTCCGTTTAACCCACTCAATATTTGTTGGCGCTCAACATCGCTGACTTGAAACGGCATAACCATGTCTAAGGCTTCTAGTTTAACCTGAGTAGCCTCAGGCGAATAAAGCGCAATATTTACCAGTGAGCTTAAAATTTCGGGGTTGTCAGCACTATCTTGAGCATTCGACACAATATGTAAGAACTGTTGGATTGAGCTGCTGTCTGTGCGCTGACTAAGCTGTAAGGCTAAGTTCTGCAAAGCTGCTCGTCCTTTTTGATCAGGCAAGCCTTGTAGCAGCGAGGTTACGTAGTGAAATTCTTTGGTGCCATATTCTAAGCTTTGTAAATGCTCTGCCATTAGGGCCAACTGAGTCGGATTATTTGCTAAAGCGTCCCTGAGTTGATCAATCGCTTGTGAAAACATGCGCATGTCTTCGTCGGTTTGTGGTTCTGACAACTCAATGAGCTGATTGAACATACTGATGATATCGCTTGGATCACGCCAAACAAAGGCATCCTCGAGTACTGATAGCGGCTCTTCAGTCTCAACTACTCCATCTTCTGGCTCTGGTCTTGTCAGAGCTTCTTTAGCTGATGTTGGAGTGTCATTGGAAGCATCATCAAGCACTATCCATGCATGTGGTAGCTTGTTTCTTGAAGCAGAACTAGTGGATTCATTTAAAACAGGTTTAGACCTAACTAGGAGCTCAGATGTGCCTGTTTTTTGGCCCACCTGATACCCAACGGCAAAGGTTAATGCCGATAAACTTAAAATAGATAGTACAGTTTTAAGTTTCATATTGAATAAGTAGCTTAAGCTTTAATCTCATAAGTCGTTTTTATTTCGACTTTATCGTTAAGCATCAGCATAACTGAACAGTACTTCTGGGTAGAAAGTTCTACTGCACGCGCTAAGTGCTTCTCATGCACATTGCTTCCAGACACAACATAGTGAGCATGAATATGGGTAAAAACGCGTGGTGGGTTTTCGGCGCGTGTGGCTTCAAGTTCGCATTCACAGCTTTCAATACCTTGACGAGCTTTTCGCATGATTTCTACAACATCTACAGACGAACATGCGCCTACTGACATTAATACCGCCTGCATGGGTGACAAGCCTTCACGACTCCCATCCAAATGTAGGGTTTCGCCAGTATCCATTTTACTGTCAAAACCGAGGTCATGCTCTGAAGGTATCCAACTAACGCTTGCTTTCATTTTACTTGCTCTCTGTTATTAATTTGATGTGACCTGGGGTGATCAAAATCTTTTTTGATTTATACAACTGTCCGAGTGCGCGCTTGTACGTCGCTTTGCTTACGTTAAAGCGCACTTGAATATCTTCAGGACTACTTTTATCGGTGAGTGTAGATAGGCCATCATGAGCTTCTAAATCACTGATAATTTCTTCGCTTAATGTTTGCCGTTGTTTTTTATCATGCAATTGTAAGCCAACATCAATTTTACCATCATCTCTAAGACGAGTAATGTATCCTTGATGCGTCTCTCCAATGTGCACCGGCTTGAATAAATCACTGTGATATAACAAGCCACCGTAACTACCATCAATTACTACTTTAAATCCGAGAGGTGTTTTTGCGTAGATTAAAAGCTCAACAGGCGTTTTCAAGTCCCAAGCTTCAGGAGCGGGTGACAAAAATCGTTCTATTTTTGTGGTTGCGTAGAGCTTTCTTTGTTCTGAATCTATGATTAACTTTACAACTGCAGGTAAGCCTACTGCGAGTTCACTGTGAATGTGCTGACTAGGAGCATACAAATCTTTCGGTAATCCCCAATCAAAAAAGGCGCCAGCTTCTGTTAAACCTGCCACTCGAAGTGATTTTAGTTGGCCTTCTAAAATAGCCGGCGTAATAAGACTTGCATGAATGTTTCTATCTTGGCCGTAATATACAAAGGCGGTAAGCTCATCGCCTACTTCAAAGCCCTGTTCAGAGCTTGATAGCAGAATCTCTTGAGCGTGTTCAAAATCGTCGTCTAAATGACGGGTATCCTCTGCTTCAGCTAATATATAGCCTACTGGAGTCGCTTCGACGACTTTGAGTGTATTAATATTTCCGATGTTTAGCATATGGTTTCTTTTTTACACCAATGTGTTACTTTTTTAGAGTATATCAACATCCATAGTAGGAAGTATCGGCTTTGATGAAACTAAATGCGGATTTAGGTGAGAGCTTTGGTCACTGGCAGTCTTCAAGTGACCAAGAAATAATGCCATATATTGACCAAGCCAATGTTGCGTGCGGCTACCATGCTGGCGATCCACAAGTATTAGCGCATACCATTTCTAGTGTAAAAACCCATAGTGTAAGTCTTGGCGCTCATCCTTCTTATCCAGATTTACAAGGTTTTGGTCGTCGTAGTATGCGCATTCCTGCAGCAGAGCTTATTCCAATGTTACATGCTCAAATAGCGGTGGTGGAGGGCATGGCTAAATGCCAAGGCGTGGCATTAGAGTACATAAAGCCACATGGTGCGTTGTATAACGATATGATGCAAGACGCTAAAGTTTTTGAGGATGTAATAGCGGCTGTTACGCGCTTCCACAAAGTATATCCTCTTATGATTCAAACCTTAGTAAATAATGATTTTCACCAACAGCTTGCGAGCCAAAACGCCGTGCCACTGATATTTGAAGCCTTTGCAGATAGACGCTATACCAGTTCCGGCTATTTGGTATCTAGACAGGTGCCAGGCGCTGTATTAGCGCCGCATGAAGCCTTAGAGCAGGCAAAACGCTTAATAGATAGCAAAGAGGTGGTAAGCGACCAAGGTAAAATAATTAAAATACAGGCAGACAGTCTTTGTGTGCATGGTGATACGCCAAGTGCATTGCAAATGGCGATTAAAATAAGAACGATGCTTGGTGAGCGGAGCGCTTAACCTTGGTGTACAGCATATTCGATACTCCTCAAAATAGTGGACCGAGTACTTTAGTTCACACCATACGCTTGAACCAAAATTCGCTGATGCATTGGGTGAGTGAAGATAGCTGTATAATCAATATAGACTTAGCTCCTAGTAAGAATGAGCAACAGAAGAATGCCGCCTTACTTGATGCCAACAGGCTCGTTATGCAATGGACCCAAGGCCTGACACAGGCCTATCCCAAGTGGCTGACTAACTACGTTCCCTCTTACACTAGCTTATTGATCACCATTGATGTGATGTATAGCGATATATTTGCCGTCACTCAGTTTTTAAAAAACCTCGCACTAACGATGTCTCAAGTTGATGATCAAAAAGTGCTCGAGTCACCGCAGGAACATATCATTGAGGTATGTTATGAAGCACTGATACCTGAACAACCCAATGATTTAATTCAGGTGGGAGAGGTTTTAAGTCTGCCAATTGATGAGATTATAAAGCTACACACTGAAGCGATATATCGAGTATTTGCGGTCGGGTTTTTGCCGAATTTTGCCTATTTGGGCTTTACTTCGAGTCAACTGAATATACCAAGATTAAGCTCGCCACGAACAAAAGTACCCGCCGGAGCAGTAGCCATTGCGGATAACCAAACCGCTATTTATCCGCAGGTTTCGCCGGGTGGTTGGCATATTCTTGGATATACGCCGAGCGATATGAGTGGCCATGGCGATATTGTGTTTAAGGCTGGCGACAGCGTGAAATTTTCGGCGATTTCAGCCTGTGATTATTGGCAAAAGCGCGATATAAAAGATGATTAAAATAAAGCAAATAGGGTTTTATGCACAACTAGTAGACCAAGGTCGCCTGGCATCAATGCATTTAGGTTTTAGTGAATCAGGTGCCGCCGACTGGCAAAGTTACGAACTAGCGAATGCATTAGTAGGAAACTCTATAATTCGAACTGCAAAGGCCTCCCAAGTTAAGCCTATAAATGCAACGAGTATCGAGATTACTTTAGGCGATGTTAGTTTGCAGTTTGAGCAGGATTGTTTTATTGCGCTTACAGGGGCACAAGCTAGTTGCAAAATTGATGATAAACCATGCGATATGTACAAAGGGCTATGGTTAAAAGCGGGTGAGTGCTTAAGTGTTGCACATATCGGTCAGGATAATTCGCTATTGGGACTTAGAGTCTATATCGCGGTGCGCGGGGGCTTGAATACACCCACTCTCTTTGCAAGCGCCGCGAATGTAAAACGTGAGGGTAGCGGGGGATTGCATCAAGATGGCAGCGCTCTGCAAGCTGGTGAGAGCTTAGCGCTAAATGTATCTTTAGACGAGGCGTACTTGCAATCCAAGACTGCTGATGCTGTCACCGCTAGTAGTCAAAACATGATTGAACATTGTCATTCTTCTACCAATAGCATAGCTTTAATTCCAAGCTACCAATGGAATGAATTCTCACATATGCAACGCAATGCTTTGCTATCAAATAAGTATAGCGTCAGCACACAAGCTGATCGTATGGCTATTAGGCTAGAAGGCCCAGCAGTAATTAGTACAAATAAGAGTTTGTTTTCACAAGGTTTGAGTAAGGGAGCAGTGCAATGCACAGGAGACGGCCAACTAATTGTCATGTTAAATGACAGGCAAACAATTGGCGGTTATCCAGTACTGGGCGCTGTAGAAGCCTTTTCTCGCGCGAAACTAGCACAAAGTAAACCCGGTATGGCATTTGAGTTTGTCCTCAGCGAGCCCTTGAATGTTGCGGCTAAATTGCGCATTTGGCGCAAGCAAATAGAAAATATTTGTACATCTGTAGACCAATGCTTCTGTTCATGATTATATGAGCCTAGTAGCAAAGTGTTATGAGAAAAATTATGGCTAAAGTACTTCTGAACAACGCATTTGTGGATGAGAGTGAGGCAAAAATATCACCTATGGATCGGGGTTTTTTGTTTGGAGACGGCATATATGAAGTCATCCCATGTTATCAAAAAAAACCGGTAGGACTTAAGCTACATTTGCAGCGTATGAACAACGGTTTAAACGAAATCGGCATTCAATACGAGGCTAAACTAGAAGAATGGCAAAGCACGATTCAGACTTTGCTTGAACAATACGAAGCCCCTGATATGGGAGTATATATTCATATTAGTCGAGGTACTGATACAAAACGTTTTCATGCTTACCCCCAAAACGTCTCGCCAACCGTATTTGCTTATGCATTTGCTATACCTCCCTCACAAGTGCTTGATAGGGACAAGGCCAAAGGATTTCGTGTGACCACTGTTGAAGATCTACGTTGGCAGCGCTGTCATATTAAATCGACATCTTTATTGGGTAATGTGATGCATTTTCAACAAGGTCAGGATGCGGGTAAAGATGAAGTTATTTTATACAACGAGCATAAGAATATTACTGAAGCCGCTGCCTGTAATATTTTTGTGGTGAAAGATGGCATTATTTATACTCCGGCGCTTGATAATCACCTTTTACCCGGTATTACTCGCCGCATAATTATAGACTCGCTTGCTCATGCAGGTAATTTTGATTTGCGTGAACAGGCAGTGTCACTCTCGATGTTAGAAGATTGTGATGAAGCGTGGTTAACTTCTTCAAGCAAAGAGATTGGGCCTATTGTTGAAATTGATGATAAAAAGGTGGGAGACGGGCGACCAGGCAAGATGTGGCTGGCCGCGCAAACGGCTTATAACGCATATAAATTTACGTGTTAATCGACGTTATCCTCGCAATCCACCTTAGTGCATTCGCCATATAGGTAAAGGCTGTGATTAGTAAGTTTCATTTGATTAGTGGCAGCTATTTCTTCTTGCCGCTTTTCAATCATATCGTCTTCAAACTCTATAACTTTGCCACAGGTCAAACAAACCAAGTGATCGTGATGGTCTTTATGGCTAATCTCAAATACCGATTTACCACCTTCAAAATGATGTCGATTTAATAGTCCGGCGTCGTCAAACTGGTTAAGCACCCGATAAACCGTCGCAAGGCCAATTTCTTCGCCCATTTCAATCAGCAGCTTATATACATCTTCTGCACTTATATGTTGATTGTTTGGCTGTTGCAAAATCTCTAAAATCTTCAATCGAGGGAGCGTAACTTTGAGGCCAGCTTTTTTTAATTCTTTATTTTGGTCCATTTGCTTCTTATTCTCACTAACTCGTACATCCATTATAAGTAAGAATTTAAGTTTTAACAGCATTTGCCGAATAATTAACAAGAGATTTTCTAAAATTTCAGCCTAAGACATTAAAATTACAGGATTATTCGTTGTATGCAGCTTACCGTTGTAAGAAAAATGGTCATTGGTTTTACCGGATTGGCCCTATTACTACTCACCACTA
>Ga0307933_1001535_pt1 | contig 17785 bp, 16 predicted proteins | sample OrgLakmetageno88_FD_201811 | JGI IMG/M metagenome (GOLD analysis project Ga0307933, IMG submission 201811) | Saline water microbial communities from Organic Lake, Antarctica - #88 | ecosystem: Environmental > Aquatic > Non-marine Saline and Alkaline > Saline | place: Antarctica: Organic Lake...
TCAAGAGCACCGCAGTGCCTTCGGAGCGAAGCGCAAACGAGCAGGCACCGCCCTACCAGCTGGATCATGGGGGCAACTGCACGCGTTGCGCAACTTGAAGCGACGTGTGTATTCGTAGCTAAGGTGGAGCTGCGCTGCGCGAATACATAACGCAACGGCTTTGTACTTGCACCCGCAAACGGCCTGCGTATCTTGCGGTCGATTGATGCCCTGCTCGCTGAATTCCCAGGGCTCCGCCATTCTGGCAAACCACTGAGTTCGTGAAAACCGTCATCGTTTATTCTGGAGGACTTGACTCCACAGTCCTTCTCTACCACTTGCGCGCCGCCGGACACGAGCTGCACGCGCTCTCCGTCGATTATGGGCAAAGACATCGCTGCGAGCTGCAACACGCCGCCCGGATCTGCGCCGACTTAGGCATCGTGCAACCTGTCGCCGATCTCTCTGCCCTGCAGCCGCTACTTGCGGGCAGTAGCCTCACCTCGCCCGATATCGAAGTCGCCGAAGGCCACTACACGGAGAAGAACATGAAGAGCACCGTCGTGCCCAATCGTAACATGATCTTCCTCTCAGTGGCCACCGGCCACGCGCTCTCGATCAAAGCCGGCCAGATCGCCTACGCCGCCCACTCCGGCGACCACGCCATCTACCCCGACTGCCGCAACGAGTTTGCCGATGCCATGGCCGCCGCCATCGAGCTGGCCGATTGGGAAAAAGTCGCACTCATCCGCCCCTTCGTCGACTGGACAAAGGCCGACATCGTGCGCCGCGGCGCCGAGCTCGGCGTGCCCTTCGCCCAGACTTGGTCTTGCTACAAAGGCGGCGACCTCCACTGCGGCCGCTGCGGCACCTGCATCGAACGCCGCGAAGCCTTCGACCTCGCAGCCGTCGAAGACCCCACCGCCTACGCCCAAGACGCCCCAAGCGTCGAAGCCCTCCGCGCCCAGGACTGGAGGCTCTAAAACAGGTTCTTCAGTTCCTAGTTTTCTAGTTTTCAGTTCTTCTCTCTTTTAAATTCTTATTTTTAATTGTATCAACCATGCTCACCTGCAAAAAGATCTACCGCGACATTCCGTTCGCTCATCGCCAGCACCGACATGACGGCCACTGCGCCCTCATCCACGGCCACAACTGGTCGATCACCCTCACCTTCGCCTGCCGCGAGACCGATGCTAGCGGCTTCGTCGCCGATTTTGGCAAGCTGAAATACCTCAAGACTTGGATCGACGAACACCTTGACCACGCCTGTCTCTTCAACGAGAACGACCCCGAACGTGACGCCCTACTCTCCCAATTCGGCCACCTATTTAAAGCCTACACACTCCCCAGCACCTCCAGCGAAGGCCTCGCCCAACACCTCTACCATGTCTTCGATCCCATGGTACGCGCCCAGACTGACCGTCGTGCCTGGATCACAGAAGTCGGGATCGAAGAAGACTCCAAAAACAGCGCCACTTATCGGCCAGATGAATAAAGCATGGTGCAGGCGCGCGCCCTACAAGGCCTGAAACTTGGCCCACAGGTGACTGAACGACCACGCAAAGTCGCGGGGGCGCTGTTTGAGCCATTTGTTCAGGTGCCTGACCTCGATCCATTGGCCTCCGATGACCTCGGTCGGCTCCAGCGTGAAGGGACCCTCGGAGTGACAGGTGTAAACCCAGACGAATTCGTAACCAGTCTGCTCGCAGGGCGCCTCTTTAAAAATTCGTTTTAGGTCGCCTGGCTCGTGCAGGCCGATCTCTTCAATCAGCTCGCGCGGTGCGGCATCGTCGTAGTCCTCGCCAGTATCGACGTGGCCAGAGCACGAGCTCATCCACTTGCCGGGCGCGGTATCTTTAGTCATCGAGCGGCGCTGTAGATACAGCTCGCCGGCGTGATTAAACACAAAGACGTGCACGGCCCGGTGCAGCAGTTTTTTACGATGCACGATCGCGCGCGACTCCTGTCGTAGCACGCAGTCGTTTTTATCGACGACATCAAAAATATCTGTTACGGTGGTGATCATAAGCAGGTAGGATAATAATTAGGGATAGATAAAGGGTAGTGCTGAGGAAAGCGTGCCGATCCTTACAAAGATGGGCGAGCGGGAACTGCGCGGAAGAAGCGTAATTTACATGATTGTCAAATTAGTCGCACAGGCAAGATGCCTGACCGATGAGCTCACAGGCAGGGATGCCTATGCTACTATAAAATGCCGTGCGCTGAGGCGCTGGCTCTAACGCCGCATCTTGAACATCCATGGGATGACGCCTGCATTCACTTTGACGTCTTCGAGCTTCAGCGAGTTGACCCACTTGCCATTCTCAAAGCTTTCCGCTTGCCGAGCAATTGGGATACCGGACTCTCGAATGTAATCTTTGTAAATGACGCTGTTGGTGGTCTCACTGCGCAGATCGGTGTTGACTACTTTAATTTCTAAATAAGTGCGGATATCGATGAAATAGTCGACCTGATAGCCCGTTTCGAGTGTGACACGGATTTGGTGGCAAATGTTACCCTCGGTAGGCACCGTATCGATGTATTCGATAGTTTTACCTTCCATGAAGGGATACAGTAAGTGGTTTCCAAATCGGGCGTTATGTATAAAGCGTCGAGCCTCATCGGCGGCCATCGGCTCTGGCTCGGTATCGCGCCCGGGTAGCTTTTGCCAAGCTGTCTCGCCATCATAGGCGAGAATTAGATCCCGCTGGTTGGCGCGTATCGTCATTTTTATCAAATCTGGTTTCTTTTGAGAGGCGCTCAGGTCGAATTCGCCCTTTTCTAGGGTCAAAGTGCCCGTCGCCATCAGGCTAGAGATGAGATCCCAGTTTTCAGCACCGCCGAGGCCTTCGATATAATAGCGAGTCAGGATATTTGCCAAGCGCCCCGTGCCCAGATACGGCATAGGAGACCCGCGCACCGATGCAGTGATCTCAGTGGCCGGCAGCTGAAGTCGGTCTCCGTCGGCGAGGCGCTCGTCCCCAGCCGAGAGCGTAGCGCACAATCCAAATGTGCCTACTAGGCAGAATAGGTTACGGTATGAAAGCATAGTGTCTTATTAATATAGAGCTTTCGTCTGCTCTACGAAGTTTTTGTTCCTTCAGTTTTTGTGGATGTGGGTCAACAATTTGAGTAACATCCACAGATTCTTGAATCGACGAAAATGATGGACTTGAACACAAGTAGGAGACACTCATTCCATTAGCAATATGGCAGTTTTCAACTACAAAGCTCGCAAAAAAGACGGCACGATCGTGAGCGGCAGCATTGAGGCTACCGAGCGTCGCCTCGCCATGCAGCGCTTACAATCGCAAGGTCTCACCCCGGTCACCCTCAAAGAAGGCTCCGCGAGTGCACCTTCCGCGCTGGCCAGACTGGGCGAGCGGGCAAAGGCATTGAAGAGCAACCACAACTCAAAAGACTCGCCAGAGGGGACGCAGAAAACACGTGGCGGCAAGCGCGAAAGCATCGGCCTGTCCGTGTTGATGCGCTTGATGGAGTTGCACAGTTCCGGCCTACCTGTTGGCGATTCAATCCGCATTTTGAGCCAACGGCTCAGCGACAAGGAGCAGCGCGCCATCGTGCAGACGCTCTGGCGCGATCTAAGCGAGGGCTCCACGCTCGCTGGCGCGATGACTAAGCAGCCGCGCTATTTCCCTGGCTCGATCAGCTACGTGATCGAGGCTGGCGAAGCCACCGGGAATCTCGCTCCCATCCTGCGCAAGGTAATCGACTACTTAGAAGAAAAGGAAGCCATCCGTAAGAAGATGATCGCGAGCATGGTGTATCCAGGCTTCATCTGCACGGTAGCGATTGGAGTGGTCGTGCTCTTTATGACGGTCTTACTGCCACAAATCCAAGGCATGATGGATCGGCTCGGCGGCGAAATGACATTGAGTGCCCGTATTTTAATCGACGGCTCCACCATGATCGCCCAAGTCGGCCCGTTTGCGCTCATCGCGCTAATTGTCGCCCTACTTGGCTTCCAGCAATGGCGGCGTACCGAGAAAGGCCGCAGGCGCTCAGATTCATGGCTACTGAAATTACCGCTGCTGGGCAAAATTTTTCTCTACGGGGATTTGTTTCAAGTCGGCAATTTGATCAGCACGCTGCTAGAGAGCGGCATCAATACCACAGAGACGCTGCGCCTGACCGAGCGCACCGTAAAAAATACTGATCTGCGAGAACGCTTCAATATCGCTCGCGGGCAAGTCAACGAAGGCCTCTCCATCGCCCAAGCCTTTCAGCGCAATCAATTCATGCCGGATCTCGCAGTCGACATACTAACGGTCGGTGAAAACACCGGCAATCTAGCGCACAGCATGAACGAAATTACCAAGAGCTTCCGCAATGAGCTCACGGCACGCCTCGGTCGATTGACTGCACTCGTTTCCACCGGTGCCCTGATCTGCGCCTTTGTTTTAGTCGCGCTCATCGCCATGGGCATCGTCACCAGCGTGTTCCAAGTCAGCCGCACGCTTTCGTAGCCGGGTTCGGATAGTCGTAGAATGCGACTGCGCAAATTCAGTTAACCAAGGGGAAGATTGGCTCCACGAGGTAACAACGGGAGCAGGATGCTCCCGCTACCGTAGCCGGAGCTTCCAGCTCCATGGCACCTGAACGACGTTCAGACCTCGTGGAATTCGGGTTTTTGACAAAAATATCAAATAATAAAAATAAAGCTGGAACTTTTTCTCAGTTAAGTGAACTATAAGAAGCGTCATGCATTGCATGACTTTTTCATAGATTAGTTAGGGGTAACTAGTTAGGTAGAAACAAAACTCCCCACCTCTCTCCGAGGGGTGGGGTTTAATGTGTCTGGGGATGAGGATCTCTCTGTCAGGCCGAGCTTTGATAGTTTTAACTGCCTGTGGTCAATGTAGGTGACACAGGCAAGATGCCTATGCTACAGTTTGACGCCCTTCGTCAAAACGGCGGCGTAAAATCCGTCGTAGCCGCTGGCTGCGGGTGAGATTACACACTCCTGGCTCAGGTGGAAGCCACCTTGGTCGATGAGTGGCGCGATATTGGCGTGGTTTTCTGAGCGGAGAATGGAGCAAGTGGCGAAGACGAGTCGCCCGCCGGGTTTGAGCATCGCGGTGTAGGTGCTTAACAGCTCGGCTTGAATGGCTTGCACCTTGTGGATCGTTTCTGGTTTAAGCCGCCACTTTAGGTCGGGCTGCCGCTTTAAGGTGCCGAGACCCGAGCAGGGGGCATCAATGAGGAGCCGATCAGCGACTCCTTGATAGTGGGCAGTGGTCTGGGTGTCGATGTGATGCGTTTCAATGCAGAGGTGGGGGTGTGCGCGCTGGGCGCGTCTTTCAAGTTCCCGCAGCTTGCGGGGCACGATATCCATCGCAATAATGCGGCCTTGGTTGTGCATCAATGCGGCGATGTGGAGCGATTTGCCGCCCGCACCTGCGCAGGCATCAATGATGCACTCCCCGGCTTGAGGCGCTAGGAGTGGCGCGATCATTTGCGAGCCGGCATCTTGTATCTCCACACGCCCATCCATTTTTAATCGCTTGAGGAGTGTCTTACCCGGCAAGAGTGCAAGGGCGTCGGGTAACTGGGGCACCTCTGTTGCTACGATGTTGTGGCTGGCCAGCCAGTCGATGGCTCCTTGGCGCGTGGTTTTCAGTGTATTGACGCGTAGATAGACGCGACTGCGGTGGTTGAGCGCCGCCAGTTCGGCATCCCAGCGCGCGCCCAGTTCCTCGGCTCCGAGTGCATCGAGCCAATCGGGGATCGATTCACGGATGGCTCGCGCTTGAGCGGGGAGCTCAGCCTCGCGCGAGGTCATTGCATCGGCATCGGCTCCAGAGTAGGCCCACCATTCCGGTAGCGGGTAGTCCATGCGCCGCCACTGCGCCGCGCACAGTGCCTCGACCTCCTCGCTCTCCGCGACAAAGCTCAAGGCACGTCGCCAGCGCACGACTTCGAAGCATGTTTCCGCAATAAAGCTGCGGTCGCGTTTGCCCCATTTCGGGTTGGCTTCAAAGGCCTTGGCCAAGCAGTGGTCGAGGACTTTGCTTTCGTGAAAAACAGTTTTGATGATGTCGCTCGCGGCGTGTGCTAGAATACGGTGCATTCTCATAGGCTGGAAACCGGTTGAGGCTCGATATCCTTTTTATACGGTAGAATCTCGAACTCAGAAAAGCTTTTGACGCTTTTATCAAAAGTTTGAGTTTTAGTAACACCTTTTGCTTTACCAACTAATGCGGCAACGTGTTCGGGGAGAGCACCTTTTATTTGCGCCCTTTCGATGGCATTGCGGAGTATGTGAGCGTCTTCCACTTGAAAGCGTGAGTCATCCGCCAGTGCTTGGATCACCTCTAGGGTCTGCGCTTTGTTGAGATCATACTGGGAGAGCACCCACGCGGTCTCAATAACGACAACCAACGAAATCCAGATGGCCTCACCGCGGCGTTCGGACTTGGCGAGTTCCCCGCGTGCGATTTTGAGTTGCTGTGGATCATCTTCGGTCAGGTGCCGAATGACGACGCTGGTATCCCAAGCTTTCACAGGTCTGCCGATTTAAATGAATTGACTGCGCCTACTTGGGCGGAGGCTTTAATTTCTCCAACAGAAAGTCTTTTGCCAGGTTTGATGTATTGCTTGGCCGCGCCGTCGCTCTTTAGCGGCGTTTGGGCTTTGTGAATAACGAATTCACCGGTGTCGCACGCGTCGAATTTGATTTGATCCCCGCCTCTCAGTTGCAGCTTTTCCCGAACCTCTTTCGGGATGGTAATCTGGTGCTTGCTTGTAAGAGTTGCTATCGCCATACCTTACAAGCATCCAAAATGTAAGGCATGTCAAGCGAGTGCTCAAAATCGGATGTAATTTTCAGAACGAGGTAAATCACAAAGAAAAGCTTCAACGTAGCCAAAGCGGTCACGCTTTGGACGGCTTGAGGCCGGACGCTCCGTTCGTCCGAGACTCTTTGAAATACACAGGCTATTTAAAGAGTCCCTTCCGCATCGGAGATAAACGCTCCGAACGGGTGAAGACCCGGGCGCGAGGGTTTGAAAGGGTGGCGAAGCCTTAACTGATTGACGGGGATGCTTCGAGTGTAGACCCGCTAGTCCCGCTGCACCCCCGTCCTCGGGAGACCCCTGCTGACTCGCTAGACGACAGCCCTAGGTATATTATGTCTAAACTTCCCCGACTCACTGTTTGAGCACTGGAACAGTGCGAGTGAGGCGACCCAAGGGAAGATTGGGAATAATATCTCTAGGGCGGGGAGAACGGTTAAACCTATCGAAACAAGGGGCGACCAGACGGGGGTGCAGTGGGACGGACAACTTGCAACCGTTTATTGCGAACGCCTGTTGCAAGTTGCGGCATTGACCGAAGAAGCGGCTAAGACTGGAACCGATGCTTTCACATTGCGCGTTAGCGGCGCGACCGTAGTTGATTTGTGGATACGAGAAACGTCTAAGGATTGAAGACATTTATTTTAAACGTTCGACCCCTTTTTTAGTTCCCATGTCATCTTTTTTTGTCTGAGTCCCGTTGCTATGCCGCTTGCCTTCTAAGTGCTCTCTCGAAGGCTCTTAAAATGGAAAAGAAGCCCTACAATAAAAAGTGTGACGGCAACGCTCGAATTCAGTTCAAGCATTGCAGATATTGAATAAAAAGCTTCGTCATGAGAGAAAGTGCCCTCGGACCGTTTGACGGGATAAAACACCGGAAGAAGCATTGCACCGACAAATGACACGATAGCTAAAATCAGACCCAATCTGATAAAATAAATTGCTTTCGTAGCACCTGCTTTGAATAGCTCAAAAATCAGCAGAAGAATAGCTATCGCCGCAGCGGAAGAGAGAATAAGTGTGACTAGTCGTATTATATCTAACATTTCAATGCTTAATTATTTAGTGGGACATACCAGCTCTCTACAGAGCCTCTTACATTGGATCCACTGGATAGGCGTAGTAATCAACTTTGGATCCAAAAGCGGAATAGGCATTGGTGCGCTGTCTAAATAACCTCCACCGCCAACCCATTGTTTAGCAAGACCTATGCAAATATTGACGCAGTAACTTTCGCTTCCTCCAATGTCTCGCCACAAGGGAATTTTACGTGTCGAGTTTCCCGTTCTCGGATGACAGCAATGTGTTTTCCGATTCCACAAAACATCATCTGAACAACATCCCTGCTTGCTCGGATTATAAAGTATTTCACCTCGACCACTTGTTTTGCAGCAACTCTTACCACTGGAGATTGGCTTATTGTTGCAGCAGTTTGAAGAAGAAAGACCTAGAAGGTCGTAGCTATTCAGGGGATTATTCCCAACCATCGCATACAAATTCAACCCACCTTGCTCCCCAATCGGATCTCTGTTTGGCCAACGCCCCGTTACCGGATCATAGTATCTGAAGCCGTAAAAGAACACCTGCTTGCATTCGTAGATAGAGGGGAATTGGGCGCGATCCATGCTTTTGCCGCTGTGGGAGGGGGATCGCGCTGAATTAGCATCTACGACAGGGCCCTCGTCGTAGACGTGTTTTTCTCCGGTGTTGCTTTGCGGGAAGTAACCCATGGGTATAAAAAAGCTTCCCGTTCTCGGGAGGCTTTTCGTTTAGTAAACGTTGGTCGTTTCTTGGCTGATGATCGGCTCGTTTAGGAAGTCGGCGCTGAAGCTCATGGCGGCGCGTCCGGGGCCGATGTTGGCACCTTCGGTGGTGATCGTTAAGTTAGTGTCCTTACCTGGCTCCAAGGTGGTGCGAGGGAAGGTCACGTTCTGGCCGTTGATCGTGCCTTGTGCATCGCCAGCGACGGCGATGGGCTTGATCTTATCATTGAAGGTGACCGTTACGGTGCCGCTGACTGGCTCAAAGTCGCCTTGATTACGAACTTGGATGCTGTAGGTGGTGGCTTCGCGCACGCGGATCGGATCTTTGCTGTCGGTGATGGAGACGGTGACACCGGGGACGGCGAGCCATTTGGTGGTGATGCTGTCGGAGGCTTCGAGGCCGTTTTCGCTGAGTAGCTTGACGGTGTTAATCGATTGGCCGGTACGGGTGGCGGCGATCTCGGTGCGGATCAACTGGCTGGAACCGGCGGGGAGATTGGGAATCATCCAGCCGATGGCGTCTCCGCTAACGCGGCCACGCCCGTTATCGGCGACGGACGAGCCCTTGGGCAAGATGTCGGTGATACGGACGTTTTTAAGGTCAGTATCGCCTGTGTTTTCGATGGTGATCTCGAAGACTTCGGGCTTAAATACGTAGGCCTCGGCGGGGCCGGTCTTGCGCACGCGGATGCCGGACTGCACGACGGCGATGGGTGAGCTGGCGACGATGCTGCTGCCGGGGCCCCCGGATTCGCCGCCATCGTAGCTGGCCACAGCGCGGTTGCTAAAGTTGCCCTGTTTGATCGCTTTGGCGGTGTAAGTGACGCTCTTGGTCTGGCCGGGGGCGAGGTTGCCGATGGATTGGCGTAGATTGCTGGTGGGGGTGAAGGCGTCGGGGAGTGTGTCAGTAACGACGACGTTAGTCGCTTCGGCAGTGCCACTATTGGTGACGGTGACTGTCCAGCTGGCTTCTTCGCCGAGCTCGATGCTTTGGGGGCCTTGCTTGACGACGTCGAGTTGGGGCTGGCCGGCATTGATATTCATGCAGAAGACGTTGTCTACGGTGACAGTGGAGCAGATCTGGTGGTCGCCCTCGGTGGTGGGGGTCACGCTGATCTCGATATTTTGCGTCTGCCCTTTGCGCATGGTAGGGAATGTCCAGTTGACATTGCTGCCAGAGTGGGAGCCGGCGGGGTTGGCTGAGTTAAACTGCACACCGGCGGGCATGGCCTCGGAGAGGCGGACGTTGGTCAGATCGTCGAGCGCATTAATGGTGATGCGGTAGCGGAGTGTGCCGCCGACGGAAGCGGGCTGGAGGACGCTCTTGGTGACGCTGAGTTGATTCGTTTTTAAAATAACGTCGGAGCGGCTAGAGCGGTTGGAAGCGCTGGAGCTGCTGGAAGCGCTGGGACTGGGCGTAGCAGCTGTCCAAGTAGTCTGCGTGCTGGCAGGTTGGGCGCTCGTCTGGTTGGAGACGGGCTGCGCGGGAGCGGTGTAGCCACGGTCGATTTGGCTGGGGCCAGTTTGGCAGCCAGAAAAAGCCAATGCGCAGAGGCATAAGGCAGTAGTGATGTAGGATGAGGTTCGAGTCATACATCTTGTATGAACGTCTCCGTGGGAGATGTAAAGAATTCGCTTAAGGGGGGGTATGGGTTGTCTTCGCCGACTAGATATAGTTTCAAATCTGTCCGAACCCCACCTGCTACTGCAACGGCAGCGTGAAGGACATACGAGTCCCCTGCCCTACTTGGCTCTCGGCTGCGACTGTGCCACCATGCAGTTGCACTATGTGTTTCACGATACTCAGGCCCAAGCCAGTGCCGCCCTTCTCGCGCGAGCGTCCTTTATCCACTCGGTAAAATCGCTCAAAAATATGCGACAGATCTTTTTCTGGGATGCCAGGGCCATCATCAATAATGGAACAGCGCAGGCTGCCCGCCGTAGCTTCGATGACGGCCTCCAGCCGTAGCTCGGTAAACTCGGGCGCGTAGCGGAACACATTTTCGATAAAATTATCCAAGACCTGATTAATTCGGTAACGGTCAAAAGAAAGTGCAGCAATCGCTGAATCCACGCTCACCGTGATCTTCTGTTTATCTGTATCGATGCGCGCGCGGTAGTTTTCTGCGACTTCTGTCAGCAGTGGCTCAAATGGTTGTTGGATTGGCTCAATCTGATCGGGGCGCGACTCTAAGCGCGAGATAGTTAGTAAATCTTCGACCAGCACATGTAAGCGTTCCGCATTATTTAATATTTTGTTCATAAAACGATGCCGCGCTTTAGGATCAATCGTCGCTTCATCATCAATCAAGGTTTCCGCAAAGCCTTTGATAATCGTTAGTGGTGTGCGCAACTCATGCGAGACATTGGCCACAAACTCACGTCGCATTACCTCCAATGCTTTAAGCTTGGTAATGTCGTGCAATACGAGCAACGTTGATTTGGCACCCTTCAACTCTAGGCCTTTTACCTTGGCGCAAGAGGCTTCAAACCAGAGCGTGTCACTCCCCTGCTCGATGTGGATTTGCGTCGGCTCTGTTCGTTCAACTTTCGCGGCTACATCAAGTAGCTCCAGCAGAGTGAGCGATCGAAAAACACCTTCGAGCCGTTGCCCTTGAATGGATTGTCCGGCGCGGAATAATTTCTCCGCAGAACGATTCGCATACTCGATCAAGCGATCTTCGTTAAAAACAATGACTGCCTCTTGAACTGCGCCCAGCATCGCTTCCACCTGATTCGAGTAGCCACTCTTCTGTGCGGACGCGGTATTGTGCGAATCAATTAACGCATTCAACGAGTCGACTAGACCCAGCGCACCAATTTTCTGCAAAGTTTTGGCAGACTCTTCTGGTAGCAAACGTCGCTGCGAACGCACTGCACCATCCAACTCACGCAGCAAACGCCGCAATCGCAGAATATGACGAAAGAGTGCGATCGAGATCACGCATAGAATAATAACGATAAACCAGGCCATAGAAGGATGAGAAGTAGAACATTAAATATCCACTGCTCGATAGCCTACGCCACGCACGGTTTCAATCAAGTGCGCATACGGGCCTAACTTCTCGCGTACGCGGCGGACATGCGTGTCCACGGTACGTGTTTCTATGTCGGTATCATAGTGCCAAACATTGACGAGTAGGTGCTCGCGCGACTGGACGCGTCCCTTGCGCTCCATCAGTAACTTAAGTAGACGAAATTCTGTTGCCGTTAAAACAACATTTATACCGTCGACCGTGAGTTGGTGTAGTTCTTCGTCGATCACCACGCCCGCAATCTCGATGCGAGATTGCCCCGAAGTTTCTGTGCTAGGCACTGTTCGATTTAGCATGTTACTAATCCTAAGCAGTAACTCTTTGGCATTGAACGGTTTAGATAAATAATCATCACCACCTGTTTCTAAACCTTTAATTCGATCTTCCGCCTCCCCGCGCGCACTCAAAAAGATGATCGGGATGTTTCTCATGGAAGGATCGGCGCGCGCGATTCGGCACAGTTGTAAACCGTTCAGCTCAGGCATCATTATATCCAGCACCATTAAATCTGGCTCGAAGTCGCGCACTTTAGCCACAAATGCGAGTGGGTCATTCAAGACTGCAACTCGGTAGCCATCTTGCTCCAGTTTATACTCAAGGAGTTCGGTGACATCTGGCTCGTCGTCCAAGACTAAAATACGGTGTATTTTTCGTGAGCTCATATTTTTTTTATGGTAATGGAAGTCAGCGAGGTGACAAAAGGTTAAAATTCAACTGCTAGTAGGGTAGCTTAGTATAAACACGCTTTTGAGAAGCACAATCAATGCACCATTGGTCAATTAATAAAGCTGACTCAACAAGCAGATGCGTCGTATTTTACATGCTCGGCACCTCAGCGTTTCACGAATGGAACATTCGATACTAGAACGTAGGGGCTTCACTTGTGACAATGCCATTGCATATTAACTCGGAGGGTCTCGAAGTCGGCAATTTTAGCAGGATTGGCTTTTAGTTTGCTGGCTGAAGCGCCTGTGTCCGCCGCTGCGATTGGGACAATCGCCCTCCCTAGGCGTATTTTGGGAGGGCGGATGTCCCATCCGCCGTGCAGTGCGTTGGTCTGGCGAGGGAAGTGGTGTTATGGCACGGCTTCGATCATCAGAGAGCTGGGTGGTGCTGGCTGTAGCGCCTCTGCCGAGCCGCTGCGATTGGGACAATCGCCCTCCCGATGCGTATTTTGGGAGGGCGGATGTCCCATCCGCAGTGCAGTGCGTTGGCCCGGCGACGGAAGTGGTGTTATGGCACGGCTTCGATGATCAGAGCTGGGTGGTGCTGGCTTTAGCGCCTCTGCCCGCCGCTGCGATTGGGACAATCGCCCTCCCGAGGCGTATTTTGGGAGGGCGGATGTCCCATCCGCAGTGCGGTTCGTTGGTCTGGCGAGGGAAGTGGTGTTATGGCACGGCTTCGACCATCAGAGCTGGGTACTGCTGGCTGTAGCGCCTCTGCCCGCTGCTGCGATTGGGACAATCGCCCTCCCGAGGCGTATTTTGGGAGGGCGGATTGTCCCATCCGCAGTGCGTTGGTCTGGCGAGGGAAGTGGTGTTATGGCACGGCTTCGATGATCAGAGCTGGGTGGTGCTGACTTTAGCGCCTCTGCCCGCCGCTGCGATTGGGACAATCGCCCTCCCGAGGCGTATTTTGGGAGGGCGATTGTCCCATCCGCAGTGCGTTGGTCAGTGGTGTTATAGCACGGCTTCGGTGATCAGAGCTGGGTGGTGCTGGCTAAAGCACCTCTGCCCGCTGCTGCGATTGGGACAATCGTCCTCCCGAGGCGTATTTTGGGACGGCGGATTGTCCCATCCGCAGTGCGGTGCGTTGGTCTGACGATGGAAATGGTGTTATGGCACGGCTTCGATCATCAGAGCTGGGTGCTGCTGGCTGTAGCGCCTCTGCCCGCCTCTGCCCGCCGCTGCGATTGGGACAATCGCCCTCCCGAGGCGTATTTTGGGAGGGCGGATTGTCCCATCCGCAGTGCGGTGCGTTGGTCTGACGATGGAAATGGTGTTATGGCACGGCTTCGGTGATCAGAGCTGGGTGCTGCTGGCTGGAGCGTCGCTGCCCGCCGCTGCGATTGGGACAATCGCCCTCCCGAGGCGTATTTTGGGAGGGCGGATTGTCCCATCCGCAGTGCGGTGGCCTGGCGAGGGAAGTAGTGTTATGGCAAGGCTTCGATGATCAGAACTGGGTGCTGCTGGCTGGAGCGCCTCTGCCCGCTGCTGCGATTGGGACAATCGCCCTCCCGAGGCGTATTTTGGGAGGGCGGATTGTCCCATCCGCAGTGCAGTGCGTTGGTCTGGCGAGGGAAGTGGTGTTGTGGCACGGCTTCGATGATCAGAGCTGGTGGGTGCTGGCTGTAGCCTCTGCCCGCCGCTGCGATTGGGACAATCGCCCTCCCTAGGCGTATTTTGGGAGGGCGGATGTCCCATCCGCAGTGCAGTGTGTTGGCCTGGCGAGGGAAGTGGTGTTGTGGCACGGCTTCGATGATCAAAGCTGGGGGATGCTGGCTGTAGCCTCTGCCCGCCGCTGCGATTGGGACAATCGCCCTCCCTAGGCGTATTTTGGGAGGGCGGATTGTCCCATCCGCAGTGTGTTGGCTTGGCGAGGGAAGTGGTGTTATTATCACTTGTGAAGCCCCTACGATTAAGACCTAAGCCCTTGATCCCGACGACTCCGCGACTCCAGAAACACCATCAGGATGCTAATATCTGCCGGATTCACTCCGCTGATGCGGCTCGCTTGTCCGAGCGTCCTCGGCGCGATTTCAATCAGCTTTTGCGCACTCTCGCTACGCAGCCCCTTTACCTCTGAAAAATCGAAGTCGTCTGGCAACTTGATCTTATCAATATGCTTCAATTTCTCGATCTGCTTCTGCTCGCGCTCTAAATATCCCTTAAATACGACGCGGTAATGGACTTCAGCCCGAACTTCCTTGGACTCCGCTTTGAGCGCCTGCGGGAAGTCGTCTTCCGAATGCGAACGACGCAGATGGAGCGCATAGCTCTCCCCTGCCCTGCGCTCATTTTCAAGTCGAGCCGTCCAGTCAATTATCTTGGCTGCCTTCTCCTCTATCTTCAATATTCGTTGACTATCAATTAGTTGTAGTCTCTTGGCCGACTCTAACAGCCGCAATTCTGCACTCGGATGGTTAAATAATAAACGATGCTCCGCACGACTAGAGAACATTCGATACGGCTCTTTCGTGCCCTTTGTGACTAAGTCGTCGATAAGCACACCCAGATAAGCCTCGTGCCGTTTCAACACCAGCGGTTCCCCGCCTCGGATCTTTTGCACCGCATTCACACCCGCGATCAGCCCCTGCCCAGCAGCTTCCTCGTAGCCAGAGGTGCCGTTGATTTGACCCGCAAAAAAGAGGTTCTCCACCTTTTTCGACTCCAATGACGGCAACAGCTGCGTGGGCGGCGCAAAGTCATACTCCACCGCATACGCGGGCCGAAGCATGTGGACATTTTCTAGGCCATCGATACTGCGCAAGAGATCGAGCTGCACCTCGAAGGGTAAACTCGTTGAGAGACCGTTGATGTACCATTCGTTGGTATTGCGCCCTTCCGGCTCCAGAAAGAGCATGTGGCGCTCTTTATCCGCGAAACGCACAAACTTGTCTTCGATGCTCGGACAGTAACGCGGGCCCGTACCCTCGATCTGCCCGGAATACATCGGCGACAGATGCAAATTTTCCGTGACCACCTGCCGCGTGTCCGCACCCGTGTAAGTCATCCAGCAAGATACCTGATCCTTACCCGGCAACCAGCCCAGCTTGCGTTGACCCGAATGTTCCACGTGGAACAATTCATGATCCGATACCCGAGCCTTGGCAGCCGAATGTTCCACGTGGAACATTCCATCAGCTGGGTGACTCACGTCCGCACCCGATTGTTCCACGTGGAACACATTCTCAATTCCACGAGTGTCGTAAAAGGCAAACAATGTGGGCTCAGGATCACCCTGCTGCTCTTCAAGTTGACTAAAATCGATACTACTACCGAGAATCCGCGCGGGCGTGCCTGTTTTAAGGCGCTCTAGTTGGATGCCAGCTTCCAAAAACGACCCTGAGAGTCCTTCGGCAGAGAAATCTCCCATCCGCCCGCCTTTGTTAACGTTTTTACCCACGTGCATCAAGCCGCGCAGAAAGGTGCCCGTAGTCACAATGACAGTCTTGGCATAAAACTCGACATCGAGATTGGTGCGCACGCCGACGACTTTGCCACCTTCAAAAATGAGTCTCTGCACCATGGCTTGGAAGAGGTCGAGGTTTTCCTGCAGCTCCAACACATGTTTCATGCGAAATTGATAGGCTTTCTTGTCGCACTGTGCCCGTGGCGCTTGCACGGCGGGCCCTTTAGAGGCGTTTAATAAGCGGAACTGAATGGCGGTCGTGTCCGTATTAATTGCCATTTCGCCGCCGAGCGCGTCGATCTCGCGCACCATGTGGCCCTTGGCTTGGCCGCCGATGGCGGGATTACAGCTCATTTGCGCAATGGTATCCAAATTACCAGTGAGCATGAGCGTATCTGCACCGAGGCGCGAAGAGGCTAGGGCGGCTTCGCAGCCGGCGTGCCCCGCGCCACATACAATGACATCGTAGGGCTGGTTCTTCCCGAATTTTAGTCCTTTGCTCATTTTCCGATACAAAATTGTTTAAATAAGCTATCGAGCATACGTTCATTATCAACGCGCCCGACAACTTGGCCGATGTGTTCGACTGCGTCGCGCAAATCGGCGGCGATCAGCTCGGAATGGTCACCAGACTTCAGCTTGGACGACGCAAGTTGTAGTGCATCAATCGCATCACCGAGTGCCGCGGCATGACGCGCGTTGACGACCACGCCGTCGTTCTGCGGCTGGGTGAGGCTGGCATCAATCGATTTAAGCCAAAGCTGGCGCAAATCCGCGAGTCCTTTGTGCTCCAACAGAGAAGTCTGCACGTGTTGCAAGCTTGGTAGAAAGTCTGCGTGCGCGTGGGCTGCTGAGAGATCGGTTTTATTCTCGATTACAATGGTGTTGGTCGCCGTCATTCGTGCCAGCAGTGATTCTGGCAGGGTAGGGGAGGGCAGGCTGGCATCGAGCACCAGCAGAAAGAAATCAGCCGTCTCGGCCTGTTCAATGGTATGGTCAATTCCGATTTTTTCGATCACATCGCCTGCCTCGTGCAAGCCTGCTGTATCCAAAATCTCGATACGCCACGGCCCCACCATCATAAAGGCTGAGATGTAATCGCGCGTGGTGCCCGGAATGTCACTGACTATTGAGCGATCCGCCCCAGTGAGTGCATTGATCAAGCTGCTTTTTCCTACGTTGGGTTCGCCGATGATAAGCGTCTTAATGCCATCATGGAGTAGGGCGGAGTAGCGTTGTGTTTCGATCAAGTCGCTCATCTCGGAAATGAGTTGGCGCAGTTCCGAAGCGGGCCCCGCTTGATTCTCGCCGGGCAGGTCTTCTTCAGGAAAATCGATGTAAGCTTCGAGGTGCGCCATCACGCTGAGCAAGCGTTCTGTGAGCGCACTCATCTTGCGGCCCACGGAGCCGTGGAGTTGGCGTTGCGCCACCGCAAGGCTGCGGTCAGAGCGCGCTCGAATGAGGTCGGCGACTGCCTCGGCTTGGCTCAGATCCATGCGCCCGTTGAGAAAAGCCGTGCGAGTAAACTCGCCCGGCTCGGCGGGACGGCAGCCACGCGCCATCAGGTCGGTGAGGATTTTCTGCACGATCAGCGGGTTGCCATGCGGGGCGATTTCTAGCATCGCTTCACCTGTAAATGATTGACCATCAGCGAAATAGGTAAAAACGCACTCATCTATTTCGCCACCATCCGCATCGAAGTATTTAGCGAAGTGGGCAAAGCGCTTCCGCAGCGGTTTAGCACGCTGCATAATCACGCAGCCTAGCTCCGCACAGGCAGGCCCGCTCAAGCGAATCAGCGCAATGGCAGATTCGCCTGCGGGCGAAGAGAGTGCTACAATAGTGTCGGAGGCAGGCATGGGACTCGCTAAATTCACCGAATCCGCCACGGCGTCAAGTGAGTATGTGAACCAGCTAAAGGCTTAACAAAATGGCTTTAGTCTAGGTCGAGCGGTCGGTTACCCGACCGCGCTCCTACAGACCCGTGCGAGCACGATTAATGCACACGGTTCCTCAAGTTATGGATTCACTAGGAGTAGCGGTGGACTATCCGCGGTTGTTG
>Ga0307933_1001536_pt1 | contig 17782 bp, 8 predicted proteins | sample OrgLakmetageno88_FD_201811 | JGI IMG/M metagenome (GOLD analysis project Ga0307933, IMG submission 201811) | Saline water microbial communities from Organic Lake, Antarctica - #88 | ecosystem: Environmental > Aquatic > Non-marine Saline and Alkaline > Saline | place: Antarctica: Organic Lake...
CGTTAAGAGAAAAGGTGTTCACGTTCAGCCGGAATGAGTGTTCACGTTCGCCGGAATACGCATGTGAGCGGAGATAGGCGTACATTTGGTAGATATAGCCGCTACGCAATGACTCTTTTCGGTAGTATCCTGGAGTAGTAATTTCATTAAACTTGGTGTCAATCACCAAGCGGAAATTGTTTTCGGGATGCTCCAGTGCAATATCTATCTTCATGGATGGGAGAAGGATCGGAATCCCCGATGACGCCTCCTCGCTCTGCCAACTCAAACGTTGGCCCGGAATCACACTCCATTTAGTGTTGGCAAGCGCTACCCTGTAGAACCCGCCAACAGCCCTCTCAAAAAGGTGTCTCAACCAACCGACCTCAGAATCCGGGGACCGAAGCAAAGACTTCCCTGCCACCTGCGAAGGTAGCGCCATTTGGAACGCCAAGTCAGCTGCCACAACCATCTTTTGGTCCGCCTGGTCATGCCTTGAGAAACGATCACTGGCGCCTGAGTAACGCGGAGGCCGTTCATTGCGAACCCCAAGACGTTCTAGCTGCATAACCAATGATAAGCAACGGCTTCTAACTTCTGTTCCGTTGACCAAGCTTACAAGCTTGCTCAACGCGGAAGTCACATGTCGATTCCTTAGAGTATCCAGGGACAACTCATCGAAGTGACAATGAATTCGGCCCTTTTTCAGCAACTGATGCGCCTCAGTTCTTAGGTGGTCAATCCGGCCCCGCACCCTTGCTAGATCAGACGATCGTCTGCGATATCCGACGTTTAAATTTCGCGTCAGTCGAACCTCGACCTCATGGCACAGAACCTCGGCAATCAGGTCCGCAAGCTTTTCAGGGTTATCTTCAAACTTCGCACGCTGCTCACCCAGAAATCGATAGAGGTCTGATGCGTATAACATGAGCAACCAGAGGTTCCTCACGGGAATACTTCCGGCCACAAGCCGCTCATGCTGGGAAGCCTCAGTTTGCTCAGCCAGCATTACAGTCCTTCCAACATCTTGGACGCCTCTTGCTGAGGCTTCTCTGCATTATCGAACCAATACTCCTCCAGCAACGGCGTGATTTCCGTCTCAACAACCTGCTCAAACCAAGCAAGTGGATCGCTGACTTTTTGATTCCTTGCCGGCGTGAAATAGCTGTGCCCAATCAAAAACTGCTTGCCCAAACTGGGGTCATCTCGAATCGTCGAATTCAATCCCTCGACCCTTCGTCGGATTTCTTCCAAAAATCCAGTATCGACGTCGAAGTACTGACTCACCCATTGCTTCCAAGTGTCATTGAGTTCTGGTTCCAAATCTAAAAATGCAAAGCGACGACGAAGAGCCATGTCGACTAACGCCAATGAGCGATCAGCCACGTTCATGGTGCCGATAATAAATAGATTTTCTGGCACATAGACAGGCGGTGCGCCAGCCCTGTGGTGACTGAGCTCCAGAGCATCATCAGGATTGCGCTTATCGGCTTCAATGAGTGTCAACAGTTCACCGAAGATTTGAACAGGATTACCACGGTTGACCTCTTCGATAACCATTACATAGCGATGGCTGGGGTCGTTTTTCGCACGCTCCACCAAGTTCATAAACGGGCCATCAACAAGCTCAAGCCCCTTTTCTCCGCCTGTTGGTCGATATCCGCGAACAAAATCTTCGTAAGAAAGGTTTGGGTGAAACTGGACGGAGGACAAACGGTGCTTGGCTTTTTCTCCCATCAAGGCGTAAGCCATCCTTTTGGCCAGCCATGTTTTGCCTGTTCCCGGCGGCCCTTGAAGAATGATGTTCTTTTTCCCCTCCAGACGCTGGAGCACCTTTTCGAGTGCCGCTCTTTGAATAAAGCAGCCATCGTTCACTACGGTATCGATGTCATAAGACTGAACAACTTCGGATGACTTTTCACCTGCTCCGTCACTCACATCATCAGGATCAATTGCATTGGGATGCGCAGAGAAGTCGTCCGGGTTGTAAAGCCATGCCGCCAGAGAGAGGTCAGGGAAGGAATGAACCGGATAACCATCTTCCCTAAACCGCTGCTCCAGCGTTCGGATAAGGTCAATGTAATCTTTGCCAGTACAACGGCCTTTCCCGCCATGCTTGGGTATTGGCAGACCCAGCTTTTTGGTTATATATTCCTGCGACTGGGCGTCTAGGGTCAGATAGTTCCAGGGCCGTATCCAGTACAGGCCCATCGTTAGATTCCAACCAACCCCTAGCTGTGAGGAAACATCGTCATAGAGTTGAACAAAGCTATCCGTGTCGACCTCGCCCTCTTCGTCGGCTTGATTTTGCGCAAATGCGAAAAGCCTCCATAGGTTATCGATATCATTTGGCTTACGTTTTTCAGGGCCAGCGAAGAACCAGGATTTCTGATTATTCAGGATTGGAATCCCCTCAAAGGAGGCTGGAGCCAGTTCATCCACCCCAAGGAACTCTGCCAACTCCTGGGCTATCGCGATCCTGTTAGCGTCAGTGATGCCCCGATTAAAGATCCCCATGGTTGTAAATGGGCAAATATCATCCAGGCCTTTCTTGTCGAGATAAGTCAGACCATATTTCTGCCCAATTTCAAGAGCCTTTGTTACCAAAGCTTTTCTATCATGTCTGTATTGGAGGAGAGCCTTTGCAAACGCTTCGTAGAACAGAATCCACTTAAATCGCTTCTTGTCCGATGAAACTTCGCCGAATCTCTCTCGCCAAAAAGGATGATTTCTGAATCGGCTGATTTCCTGCTGCCCCTCTTCAAACGCAAAATGGACGAGGTTTTCTCTCATCCAATCGTCAGGGACAACCTTCCAGACCGTCGACCTGTGAGTGTAGAAATACCATTCCCTAGCCGGGTCGAACTGTTTATCCCAAGCTACCTCAACCCTTCGTCCATCTCCTACATTTCGAGTGATGGTGCCAATAGCCTTTATCGCCATTACAGACACTGTCTGACCGCCAGACTCAAAACTCAGTCCGTGCTTTCGGGTATAGGTCGATTTGATGGCAATTCGCTCACCTGGCTGCATCTCCCGGACTTTATCAAGAAGCTTGTTCTTATATCCGTTTTCCCAAATGCCTTCAGCTAGAAATCGCTCAGTCTGATCTTCGGTCCCGCCGTATGACGCACCAACAAACCAATACACTCGCTGTTCACTCATTTTAAACTGCTCCGAGCCATCCTTCGGCGCCGCCCCAACATTGATTTGGCGCCAACAATGGCTTTTATTTCTGTTTTAGTGGCCCCAAATCGCGAGGGGCTCCAGCCTCGGTATATTCCTTTAGCACACCGGTCACCAAAGACTGCACTCGTGCCAAGTCATCGGCGTCATTGGAGAAAAATCCAACTGGAACCGGAGTTGGGTACCTTTCAGAGTCTGTGAAGTGATAGAGGACCGCAACAAACTGATCTTTCAAAAGCAGAATCTCAATTGGAGACAAAAGATCCGACTCTATGAAGCCGAATAGCCTTCCCCCCACCTCCTCATTTTCGCGACGGGCGATATTTTTAGCACGATTATCACGGTCATCCGGTAACGGCACATAAACCTTCAGACCATCTTTCCCAGATTTATGCTTTGAGAAAAGTTCGTGAAGCTCAGAAAGTGCCTGACCGTGTCGCTCGCACTTACCCCAAAGTTCATGACAAGAGGGCGCCAACCAGATCAATTCGGCTGAATCCTTACCATCCGCCTTCAATGCTGACTTCAACTTCTCGAAGATATCTTGCCAATTTCGCTTCAACTGTAATGAGCCGTAGAAGCGCCGTTTTTCTGAGTCAGTGCCATGACCTTGCAATTCATCAAGGGCAAGCGATGCCAATCTTTCCGCATTCAACCCTTCGTTCTGAAGAAGCCTGAGCGTATGCTCATCCTCAAGCAGGTCCGCGATTTTCGAGATTTGATTGATGTTGTTAGAACCACAGGCTGAACCAAGCGCTTCAGTTCGGGCTCGAATATAGGTATCAGACTCGGGCAGGCCATCCTGATCTTCAAACGCAAACTGATAGGTTCCCGCGTTTAACGATAGAACCTCCTCAATTTTATAAACAAAGTCTTTTCTTTTACTACAGTCACTGAACTTGTAAATCTCAGGCGTCCCACCCTGGGGCCGATCCCTGACCAAATGACCTTTTTTATAGATATCGTGAATATTTCTCTGAAACGAGTCTTTCGCAAGACTCTGAGATTCGGCCACCTTTTCCCGGTCAACACTCAACCTTAAAGTTCGACTGTCTCGACCGGGCATCGGCTTATTTCCGAGATAGCTAAAGGTCAAGAGATCAAAACAAAATGGCTTCCTATAATCGACTACTGATTCGCGCATTGGCGAAGTCTCGGTATCTGAAAACAGCGCATGCCCTTTAGATGTAAGCCCAATCCGTCCATCTTTCCGATACTCCACCTCTCCCGAACTAAGGAAGCTGGAAACGGCATGATCAAGCTCTTTTCGTGAAAATCCGAAAAAGCGTGCAACTTCCTGCGGAAGAAAATCTGCGACATGAAGCAACTTGAGTAAAAAGTCTGGAACAAAAGGTAAGCTGCCCCTCTCCACCAACGAATACTCGATCATGTAGAGCTGAGATGGGACGGCAACATCAAGTTCGAAAAGAGGAATATTTCCAGTCGACATTTATTTTCCTCCTTTTTGTTTGGATGCCGGCAAAACATCGAAGCTGCTCTGCCCTTGGTGATCCCGGATATACGATGCCACTTTTCCTAAGCCATAGTGACTATTCTTGCCACTCCATACCCTCATATCGCCAACAATGACCAACCTTTCCATAGCCCTCGACATAGCAACGTTGACGCGGTTGTCTGACCTTAAGAACCCCGGGGTTCTCTCAGCATCTGACCTGGTCAACGACAGAATAATGATTCGGTTTTCTTTACCTTGGTAACTATCAACCGTGTCTATTTTTACGGTCGCCCTAAATTCATCACTCCAGTTCTGAGCCGCGAACTTTCTTTTAAGAAAGCGCTTCTGCTCGGAGTACATGCAGATGACGCCAATTGTCGGTTCTTTGTCATCTGAAACCGTATCTAGCAACCCGTTGCAGAAAGCATCGTCGTTTTCTATTGCCTTCAGCATACTGATGATTTCATCTGCCTCTGATTCGTTAAATTTGCTTTTGTTAGATCCGCTCTTATGATGCGCTCGCTCACCAAGCACACCGGTATCGAGCCATGTCACCTCGCTCTTGATTATCTGAGGGGCGCAGGAAAAACAATCAGGAATCCGACGCTCACCTGTTTCCAGCCTTCCGCTGTAAAAGACAGAGGAAACCAAACCGCCAATCGCTTTATTCATCCGATACTGCATGGTGAGAGTGGCGCCAATTTGTTTACCATAGGAGGACTCAAAGGCGCGCTCAAAGTCGCTTCGCATGATGAAATCCAGCTCGTCAGACTTAGGAGCCACTCCAAACTCCCGGGCGATACCAAGCTTGTGGTCGTCCTGGTACGTGGGTGGGAGCTGTCTATGATCGCCAACCAGCAGAATTCGCTTCCCTACTTGCATCGCAATCGCTAACTCACTTGATGAAGATCTCGCAGCTTCATCTATGATGACCCAGTCAAAGGGCGTCTTGTTCAGCGCCAAATAGCCCTGCCCCATCCCGACACAGGTACCACAGACGAGAGTGCGAGAACGCACCAGAAACTCATCATAGTTTGAGCTCTTGCTCTCCAGTCGCTCCAGCATCTCTTCCGACACCCGTATTAACGCGAGACAGCGCCTGAGCTCATGAGGCCTAGCTCCAAATTCATTACAGACGACATCATGCACCTCCATGACGAGTTTCTGGTACTCACCCTCCGCAGGCATTCCTTTGGAGAAATGCTCGTCCAGGGCACTGGAAAGGATAGAACGGTAGGCCTCGCGCTCAGTTCGCATATTTCTCTGAATCTTGGAATCCAGTTCTGTTGATTCGAGATCCTTATCCAGCCTTTCAATCCCTTTGATTGGACGCCGAATATTCTTTTCCACAGTCAAAAGTTTCTCTACAAACGCTGGGTTCACCTGAAGCGATTGTGCCAATGACGTAAGGCGGTGACTCTGTTCTGCTTCAAACAAGGCTTTGCGCTGGTTAATCAGCGCCTTGGAGTAAACATCCTTCAGGCCATCAGAAACCGCCTGATCACTATTACTGAAGCGCACAACGTCCAGGTCGGTATCGAACTTTCTACAATGAGACCGTATTCGCTCAACCGCAGTGTTAACTGCCTCATGAGACTGAGACACTAACAGTATGTTGTTCACGTTTTCGCGACTGACAAGGTAGTGGCAAAATGCAGCTATGAACTCTGTTTTTCCGGTTCCCGGCGGCCCCTGCAGCAGGCCTACGGGGCCATAAGCGATTAACTTCTTGAACGCCTCTCTCTGAGCAATGTTCAAACCGATCATCTTGCCCGTTTCTCGATCTTCTCTCTGATACAGCTCAAAGTCTTCTTCAGAGGGTTCCTCAGAAAGTCTTTCGGGCGCCCTGCCAGAGTTCTCTTCAAAATAAGCTGTGAGATTGGGAATGACCGATAGCTGATCAAGCACCCGTGACACAGCTTTTTTCCTTCGATCAAGCGACGTTTTATTCTGAGTGCTCACCAGGTAAAGCGTTTCGTCAGGGCTTATTGATCGAGTCTTGCTCGTGCTTTCAACAATGATTTCTTTGCCCGAACTCTTGCGAACATCAACATACCCCAGGTAGAAGGTTTTATCGCCTTTCTTTCTTGCAAGCCTTACTTGGTCATCATTATCAAAACTATCGAGAACGGCGCCTTCCGCTGAGTAAGGAATCCGTATGTATGAGTTATCCCTGGTTGGGGAAGGCTCTTCAGAAACTTCTATTGACGGCAACCCTTCCGTCTCAGTATCAATGATGGTTTTCCACAGCCGGTTAACGGCAATATCACGCTTTCGAGACTGATGTGGAGTTTCCTCCAGCTCCTGATTCTGATTCTGGAGAAGCTCCTGTTTTTCTGTTTCTGCTGGTTTAACCTCAATCTTGTCGGCAGCGGCAAGCTCTTTACGCGCTTGTTTTTCCACCGACAACTTGCGTACGTCCTCGACTAAAGCGAAGAAATCCGCATTATCGGTGAAAAACTGATTAAGCCCCGAGCAGTCATCATGACTTTGCTGGGTCAGTTGAACCGCACAGTCGATCTTGTACTGAGCATTGTTTCGATCACGGCCCCAAATTTCGTCTTGTATATTCAAGACAAGCACACGTCCGAATTTGTGCTCAGAGGGATCGTAAGTGCAAAGAAAGTTGCCCCCAATGCCAGTGAATTTCACCGTCAACATCTCTGATCGCTTACGGTCTAGCTCGACAGTCACTAGCAATTCGCCGTTGTCCGGCAGTATCGTCAGTTGATCATTAACCTTTGAGGTCTGGATCGAAATTGTTGGCCTTTCGGCCTTTGGTTCTTTCTCTTGTTTTATCGCGTCTATAAATCTGTCGAGGGAGATAAATCCTGCCCGGCTCTCCTGCTCCAGGTTGATCAGTTCTCGAATGCCATTCAGATCGTCGTCATGCGCAACGTCCCAGTCCATGCCCAGTAATTCTGCGGACATGCGCATGACCGCAAAATTATCACGCTCGTAGGGGGATGCATTTTCGGCGGGTGGGCTGTACCGGAAGTTCTTTGTCTCATCTGAACCAATCGCCAGATCCGGAAAGTCGAGGAGATAGATCAACGAAGACTCCTCACTTTCACCAGGCAGGCAAACCTTCACATTGTCTGGATGCAGGTCACCGTGCGCGATGTCTTGCTCATGCATAAATGCGACGTGCTCACAAAGGCGCTCAATGACCCTGAACCGCATTTCCTGGTCGAGGTTCGACAGCTCAGACCAATGGACGCCATCCACTAACTGAGAGACCACGAAAGGTTCATCACGCTTCGCCAACCCAAACTCGTCGATCCTGGGGATGAATTCCAGCTTTAACTTCCGCAGCCGCTCTATTGTGGTCAGGAAGGCAAGGAGTCTTGGTCCTGCCCCCAAATCATCGCCACCGATTTCGAAACCCGGCCATGTCTTAACAACGTTGGAGCCTGATCGATAAACCTCTTTGAGGGGGTTATCAACGTACTCCTCATCAAGGCGATAAACTCGTTCGACCCGAAGCGTCGGTTGGCGAAACCTATCGAGGGTTGCCTCGTCGAATTCGAACACTTCGTCATTTGATGGCTGACCTTCGTTCAATGCATGCAGGAAGCTTCCGGCATCTGCAAAACGTTCGCTCGGCGTCTCATGAACCGCCTGTAGGATTACGGGCGCGTACCATTCCTCACATCCGAGAGTTTCCTCAACAACCTTGTTTAAGAGAGCGCTATCAACCTTGTTGGGAATGTTCCGAGCTTTGATCAAATGCCAGAGCAATACTCCGAGAGCGAACACATCCCGCGTATACGGTGTATCTGCCTTGATCTCAGGACTTGCATCTTCTGGCATTTGAATCGCGCCGATACTGAGCTCTTTACGCTGCTCTCCCACGGTTCCAGCCGGCTGAAAATAAGCTGCAATGAAATTCGAAAGAGTTATTGCGTTCGACGGGGACAACCAGATGCTGTGATCGCCCACGTCCCTGTGAGCGACCTTCGCGCCATGCATTCTCGCAAATTGCGAAACCAGAATTTTTCCGACATTCAGCCGCTCCTGAATCGAGTAGCCGACAACATGGCGGTTGATAAAAGCGTTGAAACGCAGATGACCGTTTGGGAGCTCGAACCTCTCACAGAACTGACGCGTCATATCGTCTTGTGAGGGATTGGACAGGGGTCTGAGGCAATTCTTGTACAACTCAGGTTCGGTTAGACGAATCTGCGTCAATACCTCCTGTTCTCTGGAAATGATTCTGTAACGGCCTTCCGGAGTTTTCGGTTCGTTACCAGATAGCTTATTGAAGTCCCAGAGACGGAGAAGGCCCCGATCCAGCTTGTGCTGATCATTCACCGCCTCGTATTCGGTGTACGCACCCAATGGATGGGAGAATATTTTTTCCTTTGCCCTGTAGCCGTCAACGACAAGATCACGTTCTTGCACGTTAGAATCGTCGAAAAGCTGATCGAAAACGCCAATATAACCATTGAGGCCCTGCGCATTCGGGTGAGGATGGAACGCACTGTTGAACTTTTTCTCATCGGCGAGCTTCAGAAAATCCTGCAGCTTTAAGACAAAGTCTTTCTCGTTCTCTGAAATACCGGATAAATCACAGTTGCCAGACATAACAACCCGGTACTCAATTCGCGGTACCTTTTTCCCAGGCAGCTGGTCACGGATTTTCTCAATTCTATTTTTTAGAAGAAAAAATTTATTTCTCGTAGCGCTGACTGGGGAACGCCCTCGATCATTACCATTCTGAAGCCATCGGTCGCCTTGGCTGGTGATGGTGCCATGCCAATGCTTCAACTCTACGATGAGTATGTTTTTATGGGTGACGATAACGAGGTCAAATTCACCATCTTTGCCTTTGGAGTTTGAGAATCTGAATCCCGCATACCCCTTCCAAGGCCACATGCCAAGCTGCTTTTTGTCATCTACCAAGCTGCTGAGCTGTTGTGCCATGGCAGTTTGTTTTTGTTTTGACTTTCGCTCGGCCATCGATGGTGGCGCACTCTTCTCATCAAACGCGGCCTCCATTTGGCTAATCGCGTTCAATTCATGAATAAGGAGACCACCATCCCAAAGCTTGACTTCCATTTACTACTCCCAGTCCTTCAGCGTTGTTGCCGCCTAGACAAAAACAAGACAGAGGGAGCCTGAAGGCTTCCCTGCCATCGGAACATGTTTAAATACTGTCGTAATGATTAAGTCGAATCCGCATTGGCAGCCCAACTAACCCTCTTTCGCTCATGCGTTTCTTTCAAAAGTTGCCCCCCAGCCAGCTAAGCTGGAGCGATTCAGTAGAGCTCCTTCTGAAAACCGACAAACATATCTCGGATATTACCGACCGGCCCAAGCTCACGGATGGCGTCACCCACGCTGTGATACTTCAATTCAATCAATTGCGGCAGTTTGTCTGGATCAAGCTCGGTAACGCCTCGTGCGACGTAATGATCCAGCACAAACTCAAGGAACTCATGCTGGCGATAGTCGTGCTGGCTGTATATCTGCGCGCGGTGAGCTTCCACGCGTTCTGAGCGTGTAATCGGGGGCATATTGAATGCAATGAACGCAAGTACGTCGTAGATGTCGCTGTTCTCGGCCTCGATCATCTTGCCGATTTCTTTCAGATGCTCTAGTCCGTAGCCCTTCTCTTCCAGCCCATCCAACAATCTCTTCCGCGTGTCTGGCTTGCTCCAGATTTCGCGAAGCTTTTCCTCATCGGCAAACCACTCCGGCAGGTCACCGTAGAGCCGCTGGACAAATTCCGCCGCAGACATCGGCCTACCATCGGGGCTCCAGAAGGTGGTGGCACTCATATGCTGGATGGTTCTTTCTTTGCCGTCGGCAAGCTTCACCTTCACCTTCTTTTTCTTCTCGCAAACGCAAGGATGTCTGCCGCATTCATCGCAAGGCTCTGGCGGCTCTTTTTCACAGACACACGGCCGTTGCTCACAGATCGCGCACGGCTCGGGAGGTTCCACCGCACATTTGCACGGCGTTTCGCCGCATTGAGCGCAAGGCTCCGGGGGTATCGGCTCGCCGTCCCATTCCGAATCGTTGAAGTGTTCATGCGCTCGCACAAAGTCATGGATGGTGAAGTAATCCTTGCCATCGAACAGCCGGGTGCCCCGGCCGATGATCTGTTTGAATTCGATCATGGAGTTCACAGGGCGCATCAATACAATGTTGCGAACGTTGCGCGCATCCACTCCGGTAGAGAGTTTCTGAGACGTCGTCAGGATGGTGGGGATCGTTTTCTCGTTGTCCTGGAACTGCCTAAGGAAACGCTCGCCGTCTTTGCCGTCATCGGCAGTAACCCGCTCACAATAATGCGGGTCCTTACTGATTTTCATTTGATTGATCAGATCTCGAACCGCCAGGGCATGTGTTTGGGTGGCGCAGAACACAATGGTCTTTTCGCGCTGATCAATCTGGTCCATAAACACGCGAACCCGGTATTTTTCCCGGGCTTCGATCTCGATAACTCGATTAAAGTCCGTTTCCGTGTAGCGCTTACCTTCTTCGATTTCGCCTTCCACCACATCGTCGTCACTGGTGTAGACATAATCATCCATCGTGGTGGCGATCTGCCTGACCTTGAAGGGTGTCAGGTAGCCGTCGTTGATACCCTCCTTCAGAGAATAGACATACACAGGCTCGCCGAAATAGGCATAGGTATCGGCGTTGTTATCACGCTTTGGGGTTGCTGTAAGGCCTAACTGAACGGCAGGGCTGAAGTATTCCAAAATGCCACGCCAGTTGCTTTCATCATTGGCACCACCCCGGTGGCACTCGTCGATGATGATGAAGTCAAAAAAGTCGGGAGGGTAATCGCCAAAGTTCGGTGCCGGGTCGCAGTTTTCATCCCGGCCAGTCATAAAGGTCTGGAAGATGGTGAAGAAGATACTGCCATTCTTAGGCACCCGACCTTTCTTGCGAATCGTCTCCGGATCGATCCTCACCAGAGCATCCTGTGGGAACGCCGAGAAGTCATTGAAAGCTTGGTTGGCGAGGATATTCCGATCTGCCAGGAAAAGAATGCGTGGTCGACGACCAGGCTCTCCAGAAGCCTGAGCCGAGCGACTCCAACGGGCATGGAACAGCTTCCAAGTTATCTGGAAAGCTATGGCTGTTTTTCCAGTTCCGGTAGCGAGAGTCAGAAGGACGCGGTCCTTACCACCTGCAAGCGACTCCAGAGCCTGCGAAATCGCATTGTGCTGATAATAGCGAGGTTCCCAGAAGCCACCTTTATCTTCAAAAGGCACCGCACCGAAACGCTCACGCCAGACATTCTGCTTTGCAAAGGTCTCGACCCAGAGCTCGTCTGGCGACGGGTAGCCCTCAACAGAGCCTTCTTCGCCGGTCTGAAGATCCACACGGTAGATACCATCTCCATTGGTACTGTAGGCAAATCTAGCCTGCAAGCGTTCGGCATAGCGTTTGGATTGGGCCAGCCCGTCAGTCATCGACAGGGCGCGTTTTTTCGCTTCGATAACAGCGAGCTTCTGGCCTCTGTAGATCAGGACATAATCGGCGATGTCCGACTGACCACGCCGGCCGCCACCCTGTAGCCGTCCTGGTGCAATTACTTCCCGACGTATGCGACTGGCATCGACAACACCCCATCCAGCATCTTTAAGTGCGGGATCGATTAGCTCAGCCCGGGTTTCGGCTTCGTTCATGCAACTGCCTGCTCCGAGGATTCTGCTGTTAGTTTGCCAGACATAGCCTGCTGAAGAAGGGATTGCTTGAATTCCGATAAGTCAGAAAGCTTTTGAGCGTAATTTGACTCCAAATTGCCTACACTGAGCTTCAACTCGTTCATCTTTGCAACGATCTGATTTTGATCTTCTTTCAGAGGCAAATGAAACTGGAAGTTTTCTATCTGCTTACCACTTATATGCGGCACACCTAGCCCAGTCTGTATCGACAATACGTATCTTTCGAAGCGCTTACTGCCTATGAGGAAGCGCAAAAAAGAGGGATTCAAACTCTCCTTAGCCCTCAGCCGCGCCACTCGTTGGACAAGCAGACATGGTAGATCGGACTTCCCTATTTTAGCGAACTTTATACCGTTTTTGACCCATGTGCGATCCATCGCCAAAACCACATCATCCTCATTTAGAAGGTATTTTTCATAAGTCTTCACATCATTCTCGGGCCAACGCTTCACCTTCTCCCATCGAAGAGAATCTTGAACAATATTATCGCCTCGCAAAAGTGGGACGCTCTTTGGGTTTTCCGTATACCCTTTACTCTTGAATGCGAAGCCAGTCAGCAAATGTATGTGATCCCCAAGTGAAACTGGATTTACCGTCTTACCCTCAGCTCCGAAAATCGAGTCCAAAAAACTCTCAAACAATTCCCGGGCATTGGCGAGGTTCTTTTGCGTATTGGCTATCGCCGTGTCGATTCCCGCAAACGCTTCATCGAGGATCGCAACGATGCTTTTTTGTTCGGTGAGCGGTGGAAGTGGAATCAAGTGATTCTCGATAAATTCCTTTGGAACTCGCTTATGACCAACGGCACCTGACATCACTCGTTGACCCGCATCCCGAAAACTATCTTGTGACAAGAAGTAAAAAAGAAACTCGGGCGTGAGCTCAGCGTTTGGTCGGAAAACTATAAATTCGCTCGAACCGAAACCAATTCCGTTTACCAATCCCTGGGCGATACCCAACTTACCGTTTTCAAAGCACGGAGTAATCTTTGCCAAAAGTACGTCACGCTCTGCGAAGTAGGTGTAGCTCCCAGAGACCTTACCAAACAACTTTTTTTCAACCGGAGAAAGATACTTCTCCCTAACCCCCAAGTCGTTCATGGGTACAAATGAAACAGGATCTGATTGCTCCAAGCGCTCCCGAGCCTCACTTTTCGGTGGCTTAATATGACACGCTTTGCCTAATGGTGCGTAGCTCCAGTCTTGCCTCATAACATTCCCCGAATCCCTTCCAAGATCTCTTCGCTCTCTTTGTCCAGCGTCTCAATCTCATTGATGATCACTTCCGGGTCACGGAGTGGTTCTTGCCCGGCCTTGTTGGGGTTTTTCACAGACAGGTCGAACGATTCTGTATCAACGTTGTAGATGCTGACGGTCCAAGAATTGTCCGAGTCCTCAAAACTCTCTTGCAGAGCCACAAAGTCTTTCAGGTCGTCGTCATTCAGCGGGTTCGTCTTACCCAGACTGCGGCCGGGATCGAGTTGGTAATACCAGATGTTCTGCGTTGGGGCGCCCTTCTCAAAAAATAGCACTACGGTTTTCACGCCGGCACCGAGGAATGTGCCACCGGGGCAATCCAAAATAGTGTGCAAACTACAGCTTTCCAAAAGTTCCTTTCGGAGAGCCCTGGAGGCATTGTCGGAGTTCGACAGGAAGGTGTTCTTAATCACCACGGCCGCCCGGCCGCCAGCCCTCAAATACTTGATGAAGTGCTGCAGAAACAAGAATGCAGTTTCACCAGTCTTGATGGGAAAATTCTGCTGGATTTCCTTGCGTTCCTTGCCACCAAACGGTGGGTTGGCAAGGATGACGTCGAATCGGTCCTTCTCCTGAATGTCACTCAGGTTTTCGGTCAGGCTGTTGGTGTGGACGATATTGGGCGTTTCGATGCCGTGCAGGATCATGTTCATTATCCCGATCACGTACGGAAGGCTTTTCTTTTCCTTGGCGTAGAAGGTTCGTGTCTGCAGCGTTTCCAGGTCCCCAGTCGAAAGCCGACGGTCATCACCCTGTCCGCCGGCATCATAGCGAAGGTAGTCGTGCGCCTCGCACAGGAAGCCCGCGGACCCCGCGGCTGCGTCATAGATCCGCTCGCCGATCTGAGGCTTGAGCACCTGAATCATCGCCCGGATTAGTGGGCGGGGCGTGTAGTACTCACCGCCATTACGCCCGGCATTACCCATATTGCGGATCTTGGCTTCATACAAATGAGACAGCTCATGCTTCTCGGCCTGGGAGCCAAAACTGAGCGTGTCAATCAACTCCAGCGCATCGCGAAGACTGTATCCACTGGCGAATTTGCTGCGGATCTCGCCGAAGATCTCGCCAATCTTGTATTCGATGGTGTCTGTGCCCGAAGCGCGTTCCTTGAAGCCATGCAGATATGGAAACAGCTCGAAGTTGACGTACTGGATCAGGTCATCGCCCGTGAGTGCGCTGTCATGATCGAAAGTCCCATCAGCTTTTTTTGGCGCGGCCCATTTAGCCTAACGGTGATCTTCATCAATAATGAATTGATAGGACAGACCACGTAGCTCGGCTTCCTGTGAGCGCTCAAACTCCAGGTCGTCCAAGTATTTGAGGAACAGCATCCAGGAAGTTTGTTCAGTGTAATCAAGCTCGGTGGCACAGCCTGCCTCTTTCCAGAGGACGTCATCGATATTTCTAAATGTCTGTTCGAACATTGTGGTCCCAGAGGTTATCTATAAGCTTAGTAAAAAGAGTCGTTCATTGGCTGGTATTCCCTCAGCCTGAGGGACAAGAGTTTGCCTCGCTGGCCGGGCCTGCTTCATTGTGATTCAGAGAGTAAGAACTAGCCATTGAACTCCCTGAACATCGTTTTCGTTTTGAGGGGCTAACAGCCCATTTGGCACTGGCACAAAGTTTCCACGATCGATTTGAGTTTTTATTTGGTCTTAGGTCTATCAAGCTGATCTCAACTCGCCTCATCCTGGGCTATTAGCCCACTAGTTTTACATCGTGTCTTAATCAGCATCCTTAAGGCAATTCCATCGAGCCGGAAAGCAAAGCTATCCTGGATCGACTATTGCCCCCAGAAGTATCCGCAATACCTCCTCATTTCCCTCAGGATCGCTTAACTACCCTTTTTGACGGAATTATGCCTCAAAGCAAGAAGTCTCGTCTCAGGACGTTTTGAGCGAGATTTAAGACTGCCCGGTTTTTAATAAGCGCAGCAGCATGGAAGATTGCCAAGGACTCTACAAGCTCAAAAGGCTGGCGGGCTTTATTGATTGTAAAGAGGGGGGGGGCCGCTACAAAACCTATCTATGTGTGCAACCCCCCGGTCACGCACATTAGTGCGCAACCCCCCCGGTCACACACTAAAACTAACTGTGCGCAACCCCCCCTTATTTTGATCGCCAGAACACAGCCCTTTCGCGTGGCGATTAAAATTTTTGAGGGGCTCCCGCCCATTAATAACTGTGCGCAACCCCCCACCCACACACAGTAAATGTGGTCTGCACAACGCCGGGATGAGGCGAGCAGGAAGCGGATCTCAAATAGAATTCAGGCTCAGTGTTTGCCTCCAGATCGGCGACGTCAGAATTTTTTTGCCCAATCCAGTCGGCCCTGACTAATTGCTTGCAGCTAAATGGTTTTATTGTAGTTTGGGGCCTAGTCAATTTCGGTAGGAAGTGACAATAGGCCTCTGAATCAAAGAGCCGGAATGTCAGCGAAGAAAAATCAGTAAGTAATTGCTCTGTTTTTGAGTTATTCCATTTTTCCCGAAATTAGACCCGCAAAAACCGCATGAACTCCATGGACAATCAATAGTTGAGGAGGGGCAATACTCTGCCCTCTAAACGTTAACTTGAAACGAGATACATGGTGTTTCTATGCAACAACCGAGATGGGTTTTGGAGCGCCGGCTGTCGGAGCTTACGGGCCTGACCAAAGAGCAAATCCGATTGAGACGGGCACAGTGGATTGAAGGCCGTCAGTGGAAAAAAGGACCCGACAAGTCCTTGTGGTATCACTTAGAGGAGATTGAGCGGTGGGTAGAAAACGGAAACGCGACTTAAGCCCTGAAGAAGAGCGTGACGCTATCAGAAAACTGGTCAGCGAGTCTCCTGGCATAGAATTGCGCGGCGATGCTATTAGGATCGATTTCATGCATAAGGGAAAGCGGTGTCGGGAAACTCTCAAGGTACCCCTGACTTTTTCAAATGTGGAATATGCGATCAATAAGCGAAGGTCGATTCAGCTTGAGATTCGCCAAGGTGTCTTTGATTACGCCGTTCACTTCCCGCAATCGACCAAGGCTCGGTCAACGAAAGCCAGCAGGACAATCACTGTGGCTCAATTGCTTGATCGGTACCTTGTAGTGAAGGTCGCTAACATCACATCTGAAACAGAGATCCGGTATCGCAATGCTCTGGATGCCTGCTGCTCAACGGTAGGCTGGTCGATACCCGTTAATACGCTTATGCCAGAAGATATCGACCGAATGCGGGCAGACTTGATTGCCACTCGCAGGCCTTCAACGGTAAATCATTATCTCGCCACCTGGAACGGCATGGTCGAGTGGGCTCGGGCCAATGAATACGCGACCCGCAATCTTCAAGCGCTATTTTTTAAGAACGTTGTTGAAGATCCAGATCCGCTCACACTGGACGAATTCCGACAGGTGATTGAGAAGGGCTGCCTGCACGCGCAGGATCGCGCACTGGTAACGCTTGCAGTCTACACAGGACTCAGACCAGGCGAGTTGTGCGCACTCGCGAGAGAGGACGTGCGAGGTAACTGCCTACATGTGCGCCGATCTATTACCTCGCACGACGTTCTCAAGGTGACAAAGACCGGCACAGATCGGAAGATCTGGCTGGTACCACCTGCGCTTGAGGCAATTAAGGCCCTACTGCAGATGACTGAAAATGAGAAAGCCCGAGAGGAGCTGGTGGAAATATCCCGACACCAGAGCAAGACCGAAATCATCACTCCGCTGGTAACGCCGGTTCAAGCCCGGAACAAGTCGATCACCAATCGTCGGATTCAGGTTAGCTCTTGGGCCACCAAATGGAAGAAACTACTTTCGAGGGCGGGTGTGCGTCGACGGGTCGCATATCAATCCAGGCACACTTATGCCTGCTGGTCACTGACGGCTCATGGTAACATCGCGTTCATTGCGAAACAGATGGGCCACAAAGACTACTCGATGTTGGTCAAGGTCTATGCCCGCTGGATGGATTCAGAGTCGGAAAGCGAAGCGGATTTCATCTGGCAGGAGCTACAGAAAAACGGTGCATTTTGCCCCACGATTGCCCCAAACGATTGAGGACACATGCCGGAAGCCAGTAATCACAAAGCTCACAGCGACTTATCCCAACACACGCCAATGATGAGGCAGTACCTCAGAATCAAAGGCGAGCACCCGAACGAGCTGGTGTTTTATCGCATGGGGGATTTCTACGAGCTGTTTTACGACGATGCCCGCAAAGCCGCCGAGCTGATGG
>Ga0307933_1001538_pt1 | contig 17772 bp, 15 predicted proteins | sample OrgLakmetageno88_FD_201811 | JGI IMG/M metagenome (GOLD analysis project Ga0307933, IMG submission 201811) | Saline water microbial communities from Organic Lake, Antarctica - #88 | ecosystem: Environmental > Aquatic > Non-marine Saline and Alkaline > Saline | place: Antarctica: Organic Lake...
GGTCATTTAGTTGGGAAGATCTTTCCGCGCGCTATGAAGCGGAGTTAGCCAATGGCCTTGGCAACCTGGCATCCCGCGTGATTGCCATGATTAGCCGGTATCGCGAGGGGGTTATTCCCGAGGGCACTGCGGGGCGCACCGAGGCAGATGAGGTCATTGCCACCATCATGCGTGACTCCGTTGTGGCAGCCGATGTGGCAATGCATGCTTTTGCCCCCCACGACGCTCTCGCCCAGATTTGGCGCATCGTGGAGGGTGTGAACGGATACATCACCGAGCAGGAACCGTGGGTGCTGGCCAAAGATGACGCCCACGCTGAACGCCTGAATGCGGTGCTCTACACCGCGGCGGACGCGCTGCGGTGTTTGGCTGTGGTGTTGACACCTTTCATGCCACAGGCCACTCAGAAATTGTGGAGCGCCCTAGGAGCCGGTGTGTCGGTGGGGGATATCGCACACCAGAACATTCCCGATGCGGGCACCTTTGGGGTGTTGCCAGTGGGGTCTCACACCCTTGAGCTTCTGCCCCTGTTTCCCCGAATTGAGCAGGGGCTCTAAACCGATGGTGAATCCCACGGAGCCGCTCCCGCCCCACATTCGTTCCAGGGGTGACCGGGAGGCGGGGGATCGCGCCGTGGCCTACCCCACCCCGCCAGCACCGCTTGCGGTGGGGGTTTTTGATAACCACGCTCACCTGGAGTTTGCTGATGGGGATAACCCCCTGAGCTATCTCGAGCATCTCGATCAGGCCGGCGCGGTGGGGGTGCTCGGTGTGGTGCAGGTGGGAACCGATGTGGAAACGTCCCGCTGGTCTGCCGCGTTGGCTGGCCGGGAACCGCGAGTGTTGGCAGCGATCGCCATTCACCCCAACGAAGCACCCAAGCTGCATGCGAAGGGCGAGCTTGACCAAGCGCTTGTTGCACTGGATGAATTGGCAAGCCAACCCCGAGTGGTGGCTATTGGCGAAACGGGGCTTGATTTTTTTCGCACCCCCGAGCCCATGCATGAGGTGCAGCGCGAGGCTTTTCGAGCCCACATTGCGCTGGCAAAAAAACATAACCTGGCTCTGCAAATCCATGATCGCGACGCTCACCAGGACGTGGTGGACGTGTTGCTGGAGGTGGGGGCGCCACGGCGCACCGTTTTCCACTGCTACAGCGGTGATGCGGCCCTGGCCCGGGTGCTGGCCGATAACGGTTGGTACGCGTCGTTTTCAGGAACGGTGACGTTCAAAAATTCGGAAGGTATTCGCGATGCTCTGGCTTTGCTGCCCCGCTCGCAAATTTTGGTCGAAACAGACACACCGTTTTTGACCCCCACCCCTTTTCGGGGGCGACCAAACAGTCCCTCCATGATCCCCTACACACTGCGGAGCATGGCGGGGTCATTGGGAATGGATGAGAGTCTGCTGGCCGCCCAGCTCACGAGCAATACCTTTGATGTGTATGGGCGCTGGGATGATGAGCCACTGGCCAGTGCGGGTTCCCTCTATGGACTCTAAATCCGAGGGCACCCTCCTGGGTGCCACAGAGATTCGCAGCCTTGCCGCCAGTATCGGGTTGAACCCCACGAAAAAACTGGGTCAAAACTTTGTTCACGATGCCAACACGGTGAGAAAAATTGTGGCTAAGGCGGGGCTAACACCGGGTGAACATGTGCTGGAGGTGGGCCCGGGGCTTGGCTCCCTCACTTTGGGGTTGCTGGACGCGGGCGCCGAGGTGACGGCTGTCGAAATTGATTCGCGCCTGGCGACTCTTCTGCCAGAGACCTTGGGGCGGCACCAACCCGCAGCACACTTTCGGGTGATGGAAGCCGATGCGATGACCGTGGAAAATCTGCCAGGCACCATCACTGTCTTGGTGGCCAACCTCCCCTACAACACGGCTGTTCCGATCGTCTTGCATTTGCTCGCCACTATTCCCACGCTTCGCCGAGTGCTGGTGATGGTGCAAGCCGAGGTTGCCCTGCGCATCGCCGCAGAGCCGGGGTCCAAGGTGTACGGGGGTCCCAGCGTGAAAGCGGCGTGGTTTGGTTCATGGAGTATCGCAGGCCCTGTGTCGCGCCAAGTTTTTTGGCCTGTCCCCAATGTGGATTCCCTGCTGGTGGCGATGGACGCAACACCTCCGCCAGGAGATGACAAACTCCGCCTGGTGGTCAATGATCTGGTGACTCACGCTTTTCGTTCTCGTCGCAAAATGGCCCGGGGTGCACTGGCGGAGTATCTCGGAGCCACCACCGCCAGCCCCCTCATCGAGGCTGCAGGTCTTAACCCCGGTGACCGTGGGGAGCAGTGGTCGCTTGCCGACTTTGTGGCGTTGGCTCGCGTGGTGATGGCGTCATGACCCCCGCTCACACGCTCTCCACCGCCTGGATTCTTCTGGGAGTCGTGGCGGGTGCCCTGTTGGCAGTTGCTCTTCCCTGGGACTCCAGCGTTTTAGTGGCAGCCGGGTGGGTGATGCTGGCGATCATGGTTTTTCTGGTTGTTTCCTCGTTGCCCCTCTTGTCTATTGGGCGCGCCGTGGCAAAACCCCGTGTGGTGGTGGCGCTGTTTAGCCTCAACTTGGTGGTCGTGCCCCTGGTTGCTTTTGTGCTTTCTCGAGTGCTGTGGCAGCAACCTGAACTTCAGGTCGGGTTGCTGCTGGTGTTGCTCGCTCCCGGTGTTGCCCTGTCACTGACCACCGCCAAACAGGCCGGTGGCGATGTGGAGAGCGTCTTGGGAGCAAAACCCCTGCTTCTGCTCGGGCAACTGATTGTGGTGCCACTCTATGCAATCGGACTGACCGGTGGGGTTCTCAGTTTTAGCGACCTGCCCCCCACTTTTATCGTGATAGCGCTCGTTATTGTGGTGCCGGCACTCTGCGCGTTGGTCTTGCAAGCACTTGCTCGCGCCAGCCCCTCTTTTGCGACGCTCCGGGTCACTCTGGCGCGCGCGACTGTGCCGAGCATTGCGCTTGCGGTCATGGTGGTGTTGTGGATTCGCGTTCCCGATCACCTGGATGAGGTGGGGGAGCTGTTTCGCCTGGTGCCGCTGTTTTTTTCCTTCCTGGTCTTATTGGCACCGCTTGGGCTATTTGTCGGAATTCTTGCAAGCCTCACTTTTTCCGAAAAGCGGGCCATCATGATTGTGGGTGCAGGACGTGGCGGGGTCATCATGTTGCCCATTGCCATGGCGTTGGATGCTGACACATGGGGACTTATTCCCCTGGTTGTGATTACCCAACTGGCGATGGAAATTCTTGGCATGATGGTCTATCGCTCGATTGTTCCAGAAATTGTGCCAAGCGATTCCAGTCCCCCTCGGTAACCTTGGACTATGCCACACAGTGTGAGTGCCCGGGCGCCCGGAAAAATAAACCCGGTACTGCGTGTGGGGTCACTTTTGCACGATGGGTATCACGAGCTGTTCACCATTTTTCAAGCACTCGATGTCTATGAAACGCTCAGCGTGACGGAGGCCTCCGAGTATTCGCTGAGCGTGGGGGGCGATGTGGTGCTTGATCAGGTTCCCCTGGATGATGACAACGTGGTGGTCAAAGCAGCACGGGCACTAGCCCTCGCCGGAGGTCATTCGGGCGGTGCCAGGATCCACATCGACAAACGCATCCCTGTAGGTGGGGGAATGGGTGGCGGTTCTGCCGATGCCGCAGCGGCGCTGGTGGCATTGAATGAATTGTGGGGTGTGGGCTTTGATACTGCAGCTCTTCACCAGCTCGCAGCGCCTCTCGGAGCCGATGTTCCCTTTAGTGTGCTTGGCGGAACGGCGCTCGGGCAAGGCCGCGGTGGTGATCTTGAGCCTCTGGTAGCCGGAGAATTCCACTGGGTGCTGGTTCCCACCAGCCACCACTTGTCGACCCCGCTGGTGTACCAGACGCTTGACCGTCTGCGGGGCGGTGGTATCCCCCCACTTCCCACCGAGCCTTCCAGCGATCTGGTGGCGGCCCTTGCACGCGGTGATGCTTCCGCTCTTGCGGGGCATTTGCGAAACGATATGGCCCCTGCCGCACTGACTCTTCATCCGGAGCTTGCTCAGACGTTGGCGGCGGGGGAGGATGCCGGTGCTGTGGCGTCGATGGTGTCAGGCTCTGGCCCGACCTGTGCCTTCTTGGCTCACACGACCAGCCATCAGCAAGAGATTGTGGCGGGCCTGCAGGCCCGCGGGTATCGAGCTCTTGCTACGCGGTCTGTGGCACAGGGTGCTCATCTGGTGTGAGCTCTGGCTCGTCATCTTTCTGGAACAGGCTCAGGACCACCAAATAGATCGCCCCACACACAAGGAAAATGTCGGCAATGTTGCCGATAAAGAAGCCGGCATAGTTGATGAAGTCCACAATGTGGCCTTCACCAAAGCCCGGATCACGAAAAAGTCGGTCTCCCAGGTGGGTGATGGCTCCACCCAACAGGGCTGCGACCCCGATAGCCCAGGAGGCTTTGGTGGTTTTGACAGCCATATAGACCAGGCCGATGACTGCTGCGCCGGCGATGATGGTGAGCACCCAGGTGAAATCTGCTGCCAAACCAAACGCCGCACCCGGGTTATACGCCAGTTGCCACCCTAAAAGCTCCCCGATGACGGGGTGGTATTCGCGAAGCTCCAGACTCGATTCAGCCCACCACTTGCTCCACTGGTCCACACCCACAATCACCAGCGCAGAAAGACCGATCCACCAGCGCAGCGCGCTGGGCGAAACAGAAGATGATGACACGGTGGGCCCTCGCGAGTTGGGTCAGTCGGATACTGCAAGTATTCCATGCCCGCCAAGGAGGCACCCCCTAGCGGTTTTCCACATCCAAACTCAGGCGGCGAAGAGCGTGTGCAACGAGGGTTCTCTCCTTCTCGGGAAGAGAGCGCAGTAGTTCGTGTTCGGCATCGATCAGAGTGGAAAAGGCAACGTCGATGGCATTCAGCCCGGCGAGGGTGAGTTTCACCACCACACCGCGTCCATCCTCAGGATCGGAGGTGCGGGTGACAAAGCCGTGGCTTTGGAGTTTGCCGAGCCGATGGGTCATGGCGCCGGAACTGACCAAGGTTTCTGCCAAAAGATGTTTGGGACTCAACTGATAGGGCGCTCCAGCCCTGCGCAAAGCAGCCAGGACATCAAATTCCCAGGAGACTAAACCCGAGGTTTTGAACGCCTCTTTCCGATAGCCTTCCACCCTTTTGGCTATCCGGGTCACCCGCGACAGCACTTCTAAAGGGGAGACATCGAGGTCTGGTCGCTCCCTCTGCCAGGCCGTCACAATGCGATCAACGTCGTCTTTGGCCATAGTCATCACACTAGTATCTGTCTGGCAGAATAAGGATGGCCTTCGGGCCTTTCCGCCTTGGTGTAACGGCAGCACGACAGCCTTTGGAGCTGTTAGGTCTAGGTTCGAATCCTGGGGGCGGAGCAGGGGTGTGGTTTGGGGTATGACTAATGTGCGCTTAAATAGCGGTATGGCGCTAGAGGCACTCGCAGTCGTCGTCTTAGCTGCCGGGCAGGGCACCCGGATGAAATCCGCCACGCCCAAAGTGCTCCACCATCTCTCCGGTGTCCCACTGATCGGGCATGTTCTGGCAACAGCGCTCGCGCTCGAACCGAGCCACCTTGTTGTTGTTGTTCGCCATGCGCGCGATGCGGTCGCTGAGGCCATTCACCGCTTCGCACCGAGCGCCACCATCGTCGATCAAGACGAGATACCCGGCACCGGGCGCGCCCTAGAGCAGGCCCTCCACGCACTCCCGGCATCGTTTTCCGGTGACGTGGTGGTTGTCAGTGGGGATGTTCCCCTTCTGGATTCTGACACCATCCAGGCGGTCGTTGGCCACCACCGTGAACAGGGCCACGCAATGACGCTGATGACCACCGTTCCCGCCAATCCCACAGGCTATGGGCGGGTTCTGAGAAATGACGACGGTGGCATTGTGCGCATCGTCGAAGAATCTGACGCCACCGATCATGAACGACGCATTGTGGAAGTGAACGCGGGCAGCTACGTGCTTGACCGGTCGGCCGTGCAGAGCGCTTTGGAGACCCTGACCGCGACGAACGCCCAGGGTGAAAAATACCTCACCGATGTGGTGGCGGCGCTTGCCGACATCGGCACTGCCGTGGGTGGCGTTCGGGTGGAAGATTCGTGGCTGCTGGAAGGCATCAACGACCGTGTCCAGTTGGGGGACGTTCAGGCTCGGTTGACCCGCATGACGGTGCGAGGCTGGCAACTCATGGGCGTCACCATTCATGATCCCTCCAGCTGTGTGATTGATTTGGGTGTGGAATTGGCCGAAGATGTCGAAATTTTGCACGGTGTCCAACTCCACGGCTCGACCCGGATTGAGTCCCACGCCGTCATAGGCCCCGACACCACACTTCGCGACACGATTGTGGAATCCCACGCCCGAGTTGTGCGCACCCACGCCGAGAGCGCACACATTCATGAGGGCGCCCATGTGGGCCCCTTCTCCTACCTGCGCCCCGGAGCGAACGTGGGTGAGGGAGCAAAAGTGGGGGCTTTTGTCGAAATTAAGAATTCGACCCTCAATCGCGGGGCGAAAGTGCCTCATCTCAGCTACATCGGCGACGCCGACATCGGCGAGGGCACCAACCTTGGTGCCGGTGCAATCACCGCCAACTATGACGGTGCGACGAAGCACCGCACCACCATCGGGGCTCATGTGCGGACGGGATCACACAGTGTTTTTGTGGCACCGGTGGAGCTTGGCGACGGGTCGTACACCGCCGCTGGCTCGGTGATCAGGAAAAGTGTTCCCCCCGGTGCTTTGGCTCTCAGTGTGGGCAGCCAGCGCAACCTTGAAGGCTGGGTTGAACAAAACCGTGAAGGCTCGCCGTCTGCTACCGCAGCTCGGGAAGCAAAGGGCGGTACACAATAGCTATGACCCGCACCGACCACCCGAGGAGAAGGCACTAATTCGTTGACGAACATTTCCGCCACCCCGAAAAAAAACCTTGTTTTGGTGAGCGGTCGCGCTCACCCCGCTCTTGCCGAGGCCGTCGCTGCGGAACTCGGAACAAACTTGGTTCCCACCGATGCGAAAACTTTTGCTAACGGGGAAATCTATGCCCGCTATGGAGAAAGTGTTCGAGGTTGCGACGTTTTTGTCCTTCAATCCCACTGCCACCCCATCAACGAGTGGGTGATGGAGCAGCTGATTATGGTGGACGCGCTCAAACGTGCCAGTGCAACACGCATCACTGTGGTGGCGCCGTTTTATCCCTACGCCCGCCAAGACAAAAAAGGTCGCGGCCGGGAACCCATTTCCGCCCGGTTGATTGCCGACATGTTTAAAGCCGCCGGCGCCGATCGCATTATGAGCGTCGACCTGCACGCGGCACAAATTCAAGGCTTCTTTGACGGCCCCGTCGATCACCTGTTTGCCATGCCCGTCCTGCTTGAACATTTCCGAGCCCAGCTTGACCCCGCAACGCTCACCGTGGTGAGCCCCGACATGGGTCGTGTTCGGGTGGCAGACATTTGGAGCGACAAACTGGGCGCTCCTCTTGCCATCATCCACAAACGTCGCGATCCGAAAATTCACAACCGCGTCTCGGTGCACGAAATTGTGGGAGACGTCGATGGTCGCGTGTGTTTACTGGTGGATGACATGATCGACACAGGTCGCACGATCGCGAAAGCCGCTGATGCCCTGAAAGAGGCCGGTGCGATTCGGGTGGTTGTTGCTGCCACCCACGCGGTCTTCTCCGACCCCGCCTCAGAGCTTCTGCAGTCCGCCAGTATCGATCAGGTAGTGGTCACGGATACTCTTCCACTCCCCGAGGATAAGAAATGGGACCGTTTGACCATTTTGCCGATTGCTCCGCTGCTGGCCAGGGCTATTCGCGAAGTCTTCGAAGATGGCTCGGTCACCTCGATGTTTGACGGTGCTGCCTAGGTTCCTGTCAAAGGAACGAGCCGTGGGGCGCCGGGGATAAGTCCGAGGTGTGCGACAAAAAATTCGCTCCCGTCGGCAAAGTCGGCAAAGCAATTCCAGCCGATGATTTCCGGGTTGGTAATCAGAAACTTCGCGCTTGAGCCCTGCGCTTGAGGCGCATAGTAGGCAACAGCAATCTGGCAGGCATAGTTCGCTGTTTGCGTCTGGGTGACCCAAATCATCAGGACGCCGGGTAAGACCATCGCGGCAATCGCGACGGTCACCACGACGCGCATGAGGCGCCGGCGCTTGGGTGAATAGAGGGGTCGGTCGGATCTGTCGTCGTCTTCGTCGATGCTCGACACGTTCACTCTCCCAACACTCGCTCTGGCTATAGTGTGCCAGTGGTCACCCTTGAGAGAACCATTGGGCCCCTGGGGGCCTCCGGGATCGGTCTTGCCTCCATGGTGGGGGCTGGAGTGTTCTATGTGTGGGGACCGGCTGCATCGCTGGCCGGAGAGTTCCTGCTTGTCTCACTCATGATCGCTGGCGCCATTGCGATGCTCAATGCGTTATCGATGGCGCAGTTGGCCATGCTCAGGCCTGTCTCCGGCGGTGCGTATTCCTATGGGAGAGAATTCGTGTCCCCCGGGGTGGGCTTTATGGCGGGGTGGTTGTTCCTGGTGGGCAAGACGGCCTCCGCTGGCGCCATTGCCGTGATTGCGGCGCGCTATATCGCGCCCGAGAGCGCCACCGTTATTGCACCCGTGGTGGTGGCGGTGTTTGCTCTGGCCAATATGACAGGCCTTCGCACCACCGCTACTGTCGGGCTCGTTATCGTCGCTGTGGTGATTGTGCTCCTGGTTGCCATCAGCGTCGGGGCACCCTGGGGCAGCGCAAATTTTGGTTGGGCACCGGAGACCGGCATATACGGGGTTGCTCAAGCAGCAGGCCTGATGTTTTTTGCTTTCGCCGGGTATGCCCGAATGGCCACCCTGGGTGCTGAGGTGCGAAACCCTCGCACGGTCCTCCCCCGAGTGATGGTGGGAACACTGGTGGCGGTCTTGGCGCTGTATGCCCTGGTGGGGGCAGCTTTGGTCAACGCCTTGGGGTTTCAGGGGCTTGCTGGCAGTGTCGCCCCGGTTGCTGAGGCCGCACCCGACTCATGGGCGGCTGCAGTGACAGTGGTCGCGGTGGCGGCAAGCCTCGGTTCGCTCATCACCATTCTTGCTGGGCTGTCGCGAACAGCGATGGCGATGGCCACCGAGGGAGACCTGCCCCGCAGGTTAGGGGTGGTGTGGGGGAGAAGGTCAAGCCCTGTGGTGGCAGAGGCCACGATGGGGCTGTGCGCCATGGTGATTGCGGCGTTTGTTGATCCTCTGTGGCTGGTGGGGGTGTCCTCCGCCGCTGTGCTCGGCTACTACGCAATTGCTCACCTCGCTGCCTATGCCGCAATGCCACCTCACAGTGGGATTCGCCGGGTGATTCCCGTATTGGGCGTGATGGGATGTGGAGCTCTGGTGGCAACGCTGCCGTGGCCTTCGCTTGTGGCAGGGGCGATAGCCGTGGGTGTGGGGCTCATCGTGTGGTTTTTCACCCGACGCACCAGGCGTTAGGCGAGCGGTCCTTTTTTCGGCTACCATTACGACGTACTTCGGCGAGGAAGTTCCACCCATGTGGCACTTCGTAATCGACGCGGTGGAGCAGGCTCCTTAGGTCTCTCCTCACGTTGGGTTCGGAAGTTTGAGAACATAAAATCCTAGGAGCAGAAAATGGCCAATCACACCCTCGACGCGGATATCCGCTCATCTTTTGGTAAAGGTGCTGCGCGCAAACTTCGCCAGGCTGGCAAGATTCCCGCTGTTGTCTATGGACACGGCAGCGCACCAATTCACGTGGCTGTTCCTGCCCACGAGACCACACTGATTGCTCGTCGCGCCAACGCCGTGATCGATATCGCGTTGCCCGAAGGCCAGCAGTTGGTCTTGATCAAAGACATCCAGCGCGACCCCGTGCGCCAAATTATCGAACACCTTGACCTGGTCATCGTGCGAAAAGGCGAAAAAGTGATCGTGGATATTGCTGTCCACGTGGAAGGTGAATCGTTCCCCGGCACCATGGTTCAGCTCGAGCACAGCTCGATCAGTGTCGAAGCCGAAGCGACCAACATCCCCGAGTCGGTCAGCGTCAGTGTGGAAGGCCTTGAAGAGGGTGCCCAGATTCACGCAAGCGAACTCACGCTTCCTGCTGGCTCGGCCTTGATTAGTGACGCGGAAATGTTGATCCTCTCGATCACGTTGCCGCCGAAGGCCGAAGAGGCTGCTCCCGCGACAGAAGCTGACGCACCTGTGGACGCGTCTGGCGGCGGCGACTCGGGTGGCGAATAGTCCTGTTTGGACGGCTAGCTTCGGGTAAAAAAGCGGACTCTTCGGAGTGGCTGATTGTGGGTTTGGGTAATCCAGGTTCTCAGTATGAAGCCACCCGGCACAATGTTGGCCACCGTGTGGTCGCTGGGTGTGCACAGAGCGCTTCCGTGAACTTTCAGAAGTTCAAATCTCACGGGGTGATAGCCACCATCAAGCATCCCGCCTCGGTCACGTTGCGCTTGGCCGCACTCTCAAGCTTTATGAACCGCTCGGGGCCACCGGTCCAAGCCATGCTGGCATTTCACAAAATTCCCCCGAGCCAGCTCATTGTTGTGCATGACGAGCTGGATCTTGCCCCCGGGGTGATTCGACTGAAAATGGGTGGCGGTCACGCCGGCCACAACGGGCTTCGCGATATTGCGCGCGCGTTAGGGACCACCGACTTTCTGCGCGTTCGGGTCGGTATCGGCAGGCCAGAGGGCCGTATGCCACCGGCTGACTATGTTCTGGGTCGTTGGAGCGAAGATGAAGAACGTGTTCTGTCGGCGACCCTGTCGCGTGCGTGTGAGGCTATAGAGATCCTTGCAACCGAGGGTCTCCTTGCGGCTCAAGGGCGCATTCATCAAGCCACACCGCCACCGACACCGCCACCGACACCGCCGGCCACATCTCCAGGCACAGACGCTTAGACTGCCTTAAGTGAGTTTGCAGCCCCTTCCCGCCTGGTTAGGCGATGACCAAGATTTTTCCGCAGCGCTGGACCTTCGCATCGAGGGCGGTTCTGTCGTTTTGCCTCCCGGAATGTGGAGTTCGTATATTGCCGCGGTATCGCAGGCGTCTCCTTCCCCTTCGGTTACCGTGGTGGTGTGTCCTACGGGGCGGGAATCGGATCAGCTTCGCGACCAGTTGCGCACCATCGTGGGTGTGGACACAACAGTGTGGGATTTTCCGGCGTGGGAAACCCTTCCCCACGAGCGCCTGAGCCCTCACGCAGAGACGGTCGCCAGGAGGCGAAGTGCCCTGCGCGAGCTTCACCTGGCGGGAACCTCTCAGAGATCGGGTTCGCTCATTGTGGTGGCGTCCATTCGGGCACTGGTGCAACCGGTGAATCCCGCCATTGCCGCGTTTGAATCCTGGGTGGCCCGAAGCGGTGATAGCTCACACACCCTGGATGAGTGGGTCGAGTATCTCGTTCATACTGCGTACTCGAGAGTCGATTTGGTCACCAGGCGCGGTGAGTTTGCCCTGCGCGGTGGCATCTTGGATGTGTTTCCCCCGCTTGCCGAGCACCCCATTCGACTCGATTTCTTTGGGTCAGAAATCGAGTCCCTCGCGTACTTTTCGGTAGCCGACCAGCGCTCTCTGCCCGAGGAACCCGGTGAGGTCGCCCTGGAACCTGTGCGCGAGATGCTGTTGGATGCGGAAGTGCGCGGCAAAGCGGCCGAACTTGCCAGTGAATACCCGGGGCTTGAAGGAATGTTGACCAAAATCTCGGAGGGCATTCCCACAGAGGGCATGGAATCCATGCAGCCGCTGCTGGTGGGAAACCTGGTGGCACCCACCACCCTGTTCCCTGACAACACGGTGATTGTGGAGGTGTCGAGTCAAAAAGTGGCCGCCCGCGCCGAATCCCTCCGCCATACCAACCGCGAATTTCTTCACGCCGCGTGGGAGGCGGCAGCAATGAGCGATGGGCGTGCACCGATTGATCTTGAATCGGGAGATTTTCTTTCCCGCGAGGACGTCATTTCCGGTGTTGCGCCCAGGCCTTGGATCAGTGTGGACGCTCTGGACACCGGGGATGCCGGAACGCTTCGACCCGACATTACCTCCGTGCCTGTGGGCATGGGCGGTCTTGATGAAGTGTGGGAGTTCATTGCCACCCATGTTGAGGCGGGCGACCAGGTGGTGTGTGTTGCGGGAGGGCAGGGCTTGGTGGAGCGAACCGGTCAAGTCTTGGCCGAGCATGGAATTGCTGCTCGACTCGAAGGCGATGGTGAATCCTCCAGCCCCCTGTTCCCGCCCACACGAGGGGTAGTCAGTGTGGTGCAGGGTGTGCTTGCTGAAGGGTTTCGGCTCGGGGCTTCAGGCCGCCTGGTGCTCAGTGAAAAAGAGCTGTATGGCAAAGCTGTCTCGGCATCACCGCGTGCGCAACGAACACTTGCAAGAAAGCGAACCCGGGTGGTGGATCCTCTGCAGCTGGAGTCGGGGGACTATGTCGTCCACGACACCCACGGTGTGGGGCGCTTTGTCGCTGTGGTTTCCCGCGAAATTTCGACGGGTGGTCGCAACGCCATCACCAGCGAGCGCGAATTTGTGGTGTTGGAATATTCCCCCTCCAAACGGGGTGGACCACCGGATCGGCTGTATGTTCCCACCGACCAACTGGATCAACTGAGCCACTATGCGGGCAGTGATCAGCCAAGCCTGAGCAAAATGGGCGGCTCGGATTGGGCTGCGACCAAAGGTAAAGCGCGCAAAGCTGTTCGTGAGTTGGCCATTGATCTGGTGAAACTGTATTCGGCCCGCATGTCGGCCACCGGGTATGCATTCTCTCCCGACACACCGTGGCAGCGGGAGCTGGAAGAGGCGTTTCCTTTTGTGGAAACGCCTGACCAGCTGACCACCATCGATGAGGTCAAAGCCGATATGGAGCGACCCATTCCGATGGATCGTCTGATTGCCGGGGATGTGGGGTTTGGGAAAACCGAGATTGCTGTGCGGGCTGCCTTCAAAGCGGTGCAGGATGGCAAGCAGGTGGCTGTTGTGGCACCCACCACGCTCCTTGTGAAGCAGCATATGGAAACGTTTCAAGAGCGATACGCACCTTTTCCGGTAAACATGAGGGCCCTCTCGCGTTTTCAAACCGACGCGGAAGCCAAAGCGGTCATCAAGGGCCTTGCCGATGGCAGTGTCGATGTGGTCATTGGCACGCATCGGCTGTTGGGGAAACAGGTGGTTTTCAAGGACTTGGGCCTCATCATCGTTGATGAAGAGCAGCGCTTCGGTGTGGAACACAAAGATTTACTCAAAGCACTCAAAACCAATGTGGATGTGCTGGCGATGAGTGCCACGCCTATTCCTCGAACCCTGGAGATGGCGGTCACCGGTATTCGAGAAATGTCGACCCTTGCCACACCGCCTGAGGCTAGGCACCCCATCCTCACCTTTGTGGGCCCCTACAACAATGCCCAAGTGGTGGCCGCCATTCGTCGGGAACTATTGCGCGAAGGTCAAGTTTTCTTTGTGCACAACCGGGTGTCCTCGATCAACCGGGCGGCCGCGGCGATTCAAGAACTGGTTCCTGAAGCTCGGGTTGCTATCGCCCACGGCCAGATGCCCGAAAACCAGCTCGAAGCGGTGATGGTGGATTTTTGGGAACGACGCTTCGACGTGTTGGTCTCCACCACCATTATCGAAACCGGTTTGGATGTGACCAACGCCAACACGTTGATTATCGATCGGGCGGAACGTTACGGGCTTTCCCAGCTGCATCAGCTGCGCGGCCGGGTGGGCCGCGGCCGCGAGCGCGGATATGCGTATTTGCTCTATGACCCCGAGCTTCCGGTCGGCGAATTGGCTCACGATCGTTTGGCCACACTCGCTGCCACCACCGATTTGGGTGGTGGAACACGCATTGCCCTCAAAGACTTAGAAATGCGCGGCGCAGGCAACCTGTTGGGTGCGGAGCAGGCAGGACACATTCAAGGTGTCGGCTTTGACTTGTATTTGCGTATGGTGGGTGAAGCCATTGCCACTTTCCGGGATGAGGTCGCACCTGGCCAAACAGAACTGCGCCTCGAATTGCCTGTGGACGCCCGGATTCCTTTGGAGTACATCGACAGCGAACGTTTGCGCTTGGAAATGTATCAAAAACTTTCCGGGGTTGTTGCCCCGAGCCACCCGGATTCCGGGATTGATGACCTAGTCGAAGAAATGACAGATCGCTACGGGGACCCACCCGCTTCGGTGGCGACATTGGTCTCGGTCACGCGTCTGCGCCGGATGGCGATGGCCAGGGGGCTCGGTGAAGTGATGGTGATTGGAAACAAGTTGCGCATGCTTGGGCCACCCCTGCCCGATTCGGTGCAGATGCGCATGGCGAGGCTCTATCCGCGCTCCAGCTATATGGCGCCAGCGCGGGTGATACTCATACCGCTGCCCGAGGACTACACCGATGGCGCACTGGTGACCTGGGTGGAGGGGGTACTGAGTTCTCTTTTCCCCGCCCCAGAAGCGGTTGGGGCTACAGAATAAAGCGATGACCCCACACGACGGACTTGATCGCCTGATTGCCACCATGGCCCAGTTGCGCCGCCCCGAGGGGTGTCCGTGGGATAGGGAGCAAACCCACGAAAGCCTCATTCCCTATTTAGCGGAAGAAGTCTTCGAATTGATCGAAGCACTCGAATCGGGGTCCAGGGCGGATGTCCTGGAAGAGCTGGGTGATGTGCTCTACCAAATTCTTTTCCATGCCAATATCGCAGCCTCAGATCCGCGCGACCCTTTCACCATCGACGATGTGGCCCGGGCCGTGGATCTCAAGATGCGAAGTCGCCACCCCCATGTGTTTGCCGGCGGCGATGCGAGCACCGTGGCGGAGGTGACCAAGCGCTGGGAGGAAATTAAAGCCGAAGAAAAAAAGCACCGCCAGAGTCCGTTTGAAGGAATCCCCGAGAAGCTTTCCGCACTTGCTCGAGCCCACAGTGTTCTCACACGCGCCCCGGAAAAATTTGCCACTCCGAGCATGGACGGCGTGCCACTCTTTCGCGACGAAGCACACCTGGGGGAATTCCTGCTGAGTGTCGTGGCGCAATCTCGCGCACAAAACTTCGATGCTGAGCGTGCTCTGCGCCGCGCAACGAGAGACCGTGAGGCCGGTGTTGAGAACAGTGGTGAAGCCGGTGGTGATGCCGGTGGTGATGAGCAGAGGGGGAACACAGATTCTTCAGACCTCCCGGAGTGACGCCCCACAGCGTGACAGAATATACACATGGCTGTGACCTCTGCGCGGGGAATGAGAGATTTTCTTCCCCGAGATAAAGAACACCGCGACAGCCTTCTTGCCACCATCGGTGACACCTATCTGCGCCACGGTTTTGAACCGATGGAGACCCCCGCGATGGAAGAGCGGGACCGCCTCCACTCCGGCTTGGGCGGCGATAACGAAAAACTGAGTTTTCAGGTCCTCAAGCGCGGTATGAGTGTTGAAGATCTTCACCAGGCAACCTCGGTGGACGAGCTGTCTGATTTAGGGTTGCGTTTTGACTTGACGGTGCCACTGGCCAGGTTTTATGCCAGCCACCACGCGTCCCTTCCCTCCGTGTTTCGCTCGTTCCACACCGGTCCGGTGTGGCGGGCGGAGCGACCGCAAAAGGGTCGCTACCGCCAGTTTGTGCAGTGCGATATTGACATTCTCGGCGAAGAAAGCTCACTCGCCGAGGTGGAAATTCTTGTGGCCACAGCAGATGTGCTGAACCGTCTGGGGGTCAAGGGCTGGAGTTTTCGAGTCAACGACCGGCGGCTACTGACCGAGTTGCTCTCTGCAGCCGGCATTGCCCCGGAGGACCACCCCAGCGCTTTGATTACGCTTGACAAGCTCGACAAGGTTGGTGGGGAGGGCGTTCTTGCCGAACTCTCTGAGCGTTTGCCCACGGGGTGGTCCACCGAGCTGGTGGCAGCGGTGTTGGGTGGTGGTGCGCCTGGGTTCGAGCCCAGCACGATTGCTGGTCTCATGGGAAATACGCAAGCGGCCCGTGATGCTGCTGTGGAACTGGTGGCATGGGTGTCGCAGGTGGTGGCTTTGCTGCCAGAAGATTCTGTGGTGTGGGATCCGACGCTGGTTCGAGGCATGGGCTACTACACCTCGTCCATTGTGGAGATTTCTCATCCGGAGCTTGGCGGTTCACTCGGTGGCGGCGGGCGCTACGACGGCATGATTGGTCGGTTTTTGGGAAAAAATGTTCCCGCCATGGGTCTCTCGCTGGGTTTTGAACGTCTGCTCGATGTTGTGCCCTCGGCACCCCTCATCCACCCCAACAGGGTGGCGTTGGTGATGGAGGGGGACCAGGGTGGCGCCGCAGCGATGGTGCTGAAAATGCATCTGGTTGATTCCGGTCACACGGTGCGCCTGGTGTCAGGCTCTCGCAACATGCGTGCGGTCTATGACCGTCTTGTCGCTGATGGCTTTTCGAAGGTTGCCGACGTGCACGGCTCTGCGGGTGATGTGCGCCGCGTGGAAGATTTGATCTGGCGCGAGCTTGGCTGACATCGCCCCGCTGCGGCTTCACTAGAATTAGAGTTCTTGCCGGAATATACAAAGGAGCCCACGTGGCCGCCATCGAAGCCCTCAACGCCCGTGAAATTCTTGACTCCAGGGGAAACCCCACCGTTGAAGTCGAAGTGCTGTTGGATGACGGTGTTGTCGCTCGGGCTGCTGTTCCCTCCGGTGCATCCACCGGGGCTTTTGAAGCGTATGAACTGCGCGACGGTGACTCCTCTCGCTACTTTGGCAAGGGCGTTGAGCGCGCAGTGGCCGCTGTTCTGGACGTTCTTGCCCCCGCGGTAGAGGGCATGGAGGCCAGCGAACAGCGCCAGATCGATCAGATTCTGATTGATCTGGATGGCACCCCAAATAAAGAAAAAGTGGGGGCCAACTCGATTCTTGGTGTGTCGTTGGCTGTTGCAAAAGCTGCTGCCGAATCCGCAGATCTTGCCCTTTTTCAGTATGTCGGTGGGGCTAATGCCCACGTGTTGCCGGTGCCGATGATGAACGTCATTAATGGTGGTGCCCACGCCGATACTGCTGTGGATATTCAGGAGTTCATGGTGTTGCCCATCGGGGCAACATCATTTCGGGAAGCACTGCGGATGGGCACAGAGACCTATCACGCCTTGAAAGCAGAGCTCAAGAAGGCGGGCATGCAGACAGGTCTGGGCGATGAGGGTGGGTTTGCGCCGGAATTGTCGAGCAACCGTGCGGCACTCGACTTTTTGATGAGTGCGATAGCTTCCGCGGGTTTCACCCCGGGTGTCGATATTGCCCTGGGGCTGGATGTTGCAGCAACCGAAATGTTTGAGGGCGGCTCCTACATGTTTGAAGGCCAGAAGCGCGATGCCGCATTCATGGCTGACTACTACGGCGAACTTGTCGCAAGCTACCCCCTGGTCACCATTGAGGACCCCCTCGATGAAAACGACTGGGAAGGCTGGGTTGCTTTAACGGCCGCCCTCGGTGACACAGTGCAGCTCGTGGGCGACGATTTGTTTGTGACCAACCCCGCTCGCCTGAAAGACGGTATCGCCATGGGTGCTGCCAACTCTCTTCTGGTGAAGGTCAACCAGATCGGCACACTTTCTGAAACTCTCGATGCGGTGACCATGGCGCAAACCCACGGCTACACGGCCGTGTTAAGCCACCGCTCCGGGGAAACCGAAGACACCACCATTGCGGATTTGGCTGTGGCCACAAACTGTGGGCAAATTAAGACGGGTGCTCCGGCAAGGAGCGAACGCGTCGCGAAATACAACCAGTTGTTGC
>Ga0307933_1001539_pt1 | contig 17750 bp, 17 predicted proteins | sample OrgLakmetageno88_FD_201811 | JGI IMG/M metagenome (GOLD analysis project Ga0307933, IMG submission 201811) | Saline water microbial communities from Organic Lake, Antarctica - #88 | ecosystem: Environmental > Aquatic > Non-marine Saline and Alkaline > Saline | place: Antarctica: Organic Lake...
GTTGGGCTGACAGGTCCTGTTTGTCGGTGGAGCAGCGGGCATATCCGATGAGCGTAGTTTTCATGGGGTGAGTGTACGTATATGGCCCCCCTTTTGCAAATCTTTCCGTACCATTTATATGAGACAGTCTTGGAGCCTGTTTTGCAGGGCTGCTATCTGTTTCTAGAAACGTCCGGTGAACGATCCTCTTACGGACACTTGAGGCCGTTAGCGTACTATCCTGCCCCCTACCGGAATCGACCCCAGTTGTGCTTCGTTCAGATGGCGGCGGATGCGGCGCATGTCGCGCTCGGCCAGTTCATATTCCGCCAGAACGGTGAGGAAACGGGCAGCAGGCCAGCCTTCGGTGTCGGCGCGGGAGGCAATTTCGGCCCAGAGCTTGTGAAAGCTGGGCAGCCGGAGCGCGGTCAACATGCTGGGCAGCGTGTGAATGTCGATCTCGCGGACGGTCATGCGCTTGCCCCCAAGAGAGCATCGAAGCTGTCCAGCGAGGGGTGGGCGACAGCCACATCCCTTGGCAGTGCTGTGGCCTTTGGAGCCAGCAGCAACACCAGGGCCTTGGGCTCCGGCACCCGACCTGCGTCGAGATCTGCGGCCAGCAGATGCGCCAGTTCCGCCTCACAGGCCTGTTCGTGGGCGATGAACAGCAGATCGACCATCCGGCGGCAGGCGTCTCGCCTTGGCAGATCGCGCTGCAAGACCTTCCACGCTTCGGCGTATTCTGTCCGGGGGAACAGGCTGTCGCGGTAGATCGAACTCCACAGGGCTTGTGGCTTGCGCCGCAGGGCATGGATAACGTGATGGTAGTTGATGACATGGACGCGCTGCCTATTGTCGCGCCCACGAGCCCGGGGATGGGTCACGACGAGGGTGCCACCCAGAAACGCCTCGATGCGGTCATCGTAGAGGTGGACGCGCAGACGCTGCCCGATCAGCTGTGATGGCGCGCTGTAGAAGATGCTCTTGATCAGGAACCCGCCCGTCCGGGTGACTGGCACCACGATCTCGGTGAAGTCGGTGGTGCGCCGCTGCGGCAAAGGCTTCAGATGTATCTGCTCCGCCTGAACGGGCGCCGCCCGCTGCTTGTTGCGTCGGGCAACCAGCATATCGACGAAGCGCCGGTAGTCCTCAACGCATGCAAATTCGCGGTTGCCGCGCAGGATCAACGCCTGTGCAATCGCGGTCTTCAGATGCCTGTTCTGCGGTTCCCCCGCACCGTTCTCATGGGCCTCACCACGATTGTTGCGGCTGGCATCCATGCCGTAATGGCCGACAAAGGCATCATAGCGCTTGGTCATATCCTCGCGCTGATCGGCGGTCAGGTTGCGCAAAGCGGCCGACAGGCTGTCGGTGCGGTGGTTTTGCGGCACGCCGCCAAGCGACCAAAGCGCCTGCTGCAGGTTCTCGGCCAAGGCCGTGAAGCTTTCTCCGCCGAGAACCACGCCGACATGTTCCCAGCGGCTGTAGACCATGACGAAGTGATAGAGCAGGTGCTGGAACGGCTGCCCTGCGATCGTCACGCCCAGCTCGTCAGCATGGGTGAAGTCGGATTGGCCCATGTATCCCGGCTCCGGCGTCTGGCGGAAGATGATGTCGCGCTCGGGACCGTTCAGCGCCCGCCACTGGCGCACCCGCCGCTCCAGCGTGCGCCGGATACGATCATTGGGGAACCGCCAGTGGATGCTCGCTCTGCAGGTGGTGCAACAGGGTGACGGCCTGCAACGCGCTGTCCTTTTCCAGAAGAGGAAGAAGATCGTTCTCCCAATAGCCTTCAAGGGGATCGGCCACCGTGCGCCCGTGGACGATCTTGCGATGCGAAGGCGGTGTCGGGTCGGCATCGAAGCGTCTGGCGGTCCGTTCGCTGAACCCGGCGCGGGCAGCCGCCGTGCGCTGAGGGTGTTTCTGAAGGTCGGTCATATATATTCTCAATTGCTGGTCGGTGATGGGTTTGTAGGCCAACCCGGGTCCTCCGTTTGATGGCAGAGAGACCCAGCTTACCAACCCGCAGCGACCAGCACCTATCCCAGAAATCAATCAGGCCGGTGGGGCTGCCCTCCAGACGGGCATGTCCGTCTTCCGTCCAGCCCCACCGGCCAAGGTGGTTGTCGGCACCGGCCAAGATGGTTGTCGCTTATCAACGTCAGCAGAATGCGCCGAAAACCCCGCCTGCAAGCAAAATCTCAATGGGGCGGGGACGTCGCATACATATGATCAGATGTTTTTCCACGCCTTTTGCCAAAAGTGCTATTTTGATTGACTTGCAGAAATGCATGTTTCATTCTCGTGAAATCCGTTTCAGCTATTGAAACAGATTTCATAATGGGAGAGGAGGCTCAGAATGAAACATCTAGTCCTAACGACGGTAATGGTCCTTGGACTGCCGCTATCCGCAGCGGCTCAGGACGTCACGATCAAGATGGGCCACGCGGCTTCGTCAAAGCATGTTTTTCATGAGGGGCTTGAGATCTTTGCGGCCAAAGTGGCTGAAAAGACCGATGGCACTGTCGCGATTGAAGTTTTTGGTGACCGTCAGCTGGGCGACGATAAGCAGTTGCTCGAGGGTCTGCAAATCGGTCTGATCGATGGTGCGCTGGTGTCCACGGCGACGCTTCCACTGGTGCTTGAACTGGGGGGGTTCGATGCGCTTCAACTGCCTTTCGTAACATCAAGCTATCAGCAGATGTCGAATGTGCTGACCTCTGATCTGGGTGCTGAGTTGCTGGCGACGCTGGACGACAAGTCGATCAAGGGAGTGGGCTTCATCGAAGCGGGCCAAAGGCACTTTCTCGTTGCGGGGGACGCGGTCATGTCTGGCGAAGATTTCGCAGGTCTGAAAACGCGTATTGTTCCGATCCCGCTGCACAAAGCCACGTGGGAGGCTATCGGCGTGAACCCCATCGGCATGGCATATGGCGAGGTGTATTCCGCGTTGGAGACTGGCACGATTGACGCCGTCGAGATAAACCTGTCCTCGATCCGATCCGAAAGCCTGTATGATGCGGCCAAGCAGGTCACGCTTACAGGGCACTACTTCTGGCCCGGCGCGATTATGCTGGCAGGCAGTGTCTGGAACGGCCTGAGCGACGCGCAGAAGGCCGCTGTAGAGGAAGCTGGCAGCGAGACGACCGCAGAGTCCTACAGATTGTCTGCAAGTCAGGAGGCAGAGACAGCCATGTTCCTCGAAGAGAACGGCGTGACGATTAATATGATGTCCGATCTGGCCGCCATGAAGGCAAAGACTGCGTCGGTTGTGGAAACCTGGACCTCCAAAGACCCTCTTGTTGCGCGCATCGTCGACGCGCTGAACTCCGGAAGCTGATCCATGACAGTCAATGTCTACCGGTGGACTGAATTGCCCAAGGAAGACGTGCGCACGGGTGTGTCGCGCACGGCCTTCCGAGGAGATGGCGCAATTATGGTGATGAACTGGCTTGAGCCGGGAATGGAGAAGAAACCTCATTCTCATCCGTTCGAGCAGCTTGCCTATATTCTGTCCGGCCGCGTGCGCTTCGAGATTGGCGATGATGTGGTGGAGGCCGGTGCGGGCGAGGTTCTGCGGATCCCGCCAGGAGTTGTGCATTGCGGTGAAGCATTGGGTGACGAGGTTGCGGTAAACCTTGATGTGTTTGCACCGGCGCGCGAGGACTATCTGCACCTGGCTGAATATCAGGAAGCCGACTTTAGCTGATCGGGTGGCCCGGCAGATCATGTCTGGCCACTTCCAAATCATTCAAAAGACTGAGCATGCGGCAGCTGGCCGTAATCTGGGGTTATTGCGTACGCGCCAAGGTATGTGCGCGCAGCTGTGAGGTAGGGAGGCGACGATGCACAGAGTAATCCGATCCGTTTTGAGCGGGCTGCTGATTGCGATCATCGGCGCGCTTCTGATTCTTATGACCACGCAGATCGTGATGCGTTACGGCTTCAATTCATCGCTTCTCTGGGCAGAAGAAATATGCCGTTATATGCTGATATGGCTCGCGTTTTTGGGCATCGTTCTTTCGTATGAACGCGGCGAAGTGGCGGCGCTTACTTTTATCTCCAGTGCTTTGTCCCGCCGTCCAGCGCTGATATTGGCGATCTTCACTACAACCTTGTCGCTGCTGATGTGTCTTCTGCTTGTCTGGTACGGATGGCGTTTTGCCGACCTCGCGGGTGGCTCTCGCATCCCTGCCATGCGGTTCATCCTGGGTGACATATTTGGTCCCGACGCGCCGCAGGCCCCGACCATATTTTGGGTCTATATCGCTTTGCCCTTTGGCATGGCATTGGTCGCGCTAAGACTGGCGGCTGATATCGCTCTGTGTGCGCGCGCGTTGGTAGAGGGCAATACACTCGACGACGCGCTTGAGCGCCGCATGGGGGCTGCACCGCAATGACCATCTACCTTATCGCCTTTGTTGTGTGCCTTTTGATCGGTGTGCCGATCGCCTTTGCGCTGGGGATCGCGTCGGTCACATACCTGCTGATTTTTGAGCAATGGCATCTGATGATCGGTTTCCCGCAAAAGATGATCGCGGGCATCGATAATTTTGTACTGCTCACGATCCCATTCTTTATTCTTGCGGGTAACCTGATGAACTCTGCCGATCTCACCAAGCAGATCGTGCGTTTTGCCCAGATGCTGGTGGGACAAGTGCGCGGTGGGCTCGCGATTGTGAACGTGTTGTCGTCGATGATGTTTTCCGGGGTGTCCGGTGCGGCCACGGCGGAGGCGTCCGCAATTGGCTCCGTGATGATCCCCGCCATGCGCCGCGACGGATACCGCGCGGAATATGCCGCCGCGCTAACGGCTGCGGGATCTATTCTGGGCCCACTTGTGCCACCATCTTTGGCCTTGATCCTTTATGGTGTGCTGACCGGTACTTCGATCTCCAGTCTGTTCCTTGCGGGTATATTCCCGGCTTTCACCCTGTGCGGCATGCTGGTTCTTTATGCGATTTGGCGTGCCCGGATCGAAGATCACCCCATGCCGGAGCCTGTGGCAAAGCACGATCGCCTCGGCCTGACGATCCGCGCGCTGCCGGCGTTGTTGCTGCCGGTGATCATCGTCGGTGGTATCAAATCGGGCGTGTTCACACCGACGGAGGCTGCTGCCATTGCCGCGCTATATGCGCTGCTGATCGGTGTGTTCTTGTATCGCACATTGTCTGGCGCAAAGATTGTTCAGGCCTTCTATGATACCGCGACAATGACAGCAGGTGTCATGCTGATCGTCGCGGTTGCATCGATGACCTCATTTATTCTGGGCATTGAGAACATCCCCCGCGCCATTGCACAAGGCATGCTTGAGATCAGCGACAGTCCGTGGATTTTGATTATCATGCTTAACTTGGTTTTGCTTCTGCTGGGGCTGTTTCTGGAGCCGCTCGCGGCACTTGTTCTCGCGATGCCAATCCTGAACGAGATATTCCCTCTGCTGGAGATTGACCCGGTACAATTTGGTATCATGGTGGTATTGAATCTGATGATCGGGATGATCACCCCGCCTGTAGGCCTGTGTCTGTTTATTGTGGCCGCGATCAGTAAAGAGCCGCTGGAGAAGGTCTCGCTTGCGATCTTACCGATGATTTGCATCGCTATTGTGGTGCTACTTCTCGTCGCTTTTGTGCCTGCCCTTTCTCTTACGCTCCCAACATGGCTCGGTGGCTGACAATGATCGATAGTAAGAATTCAAATACAACCAACCAATCCACGGTAGCTGCCTTTGCTATCCTCGAAGAAATGGCGGGACACTCCGAGAATGTGCGGGTAACAGATATTGCTGCGACCCTTGGTATGCCGCGGGCGCGGGTGTTTCGATATCTTCAGACGCTGATGCACCTTGGATATGTCGTCCAGGACCCTTTGACCGATAGGTACCGGCTGACACTCAAGCTGTTCCACCTTGGACAGGCCATCGCCGACGGCACGCAGCTGACCAGCGTGGCAAGGCCCATCATGGCAGCACTGCGTGATACGGTCGGGCAGACTGTCACTCTTTCGATCCCGGAAGATGCGGGAATGCGGGTGATTGAAATTGTCCGGGTCGAGACACCTGTGCAGATCGTCACCAAACCCGGCGCGGTGTTGTCGCTCTATGCGTCTGCGCAAGGCAAGATTGCATTGGCCTGGGGTGATCCAAAATATCGCGCCCAGATCGAAGCTGCGTTTGCCGCCGATGAAGTCGCTTTGCAGGGGCGGGATATGGCTTGGCTGGATGGTGAGATTGCCCATGCGCGCGAAACAGGCTGGGCTGTAGCACCGGAAGAAACACTGCCTGGTGTTAATGCGATTTCCGCACCCATTCTTGACCGTGATGGTAATTTGGCGGCGACGATTACCATTGTCGGGTCTGTCCTTCATATCGCCCCGGACCCTGCCGCGCATTTCATCACATCCGTTCTGCGGGCAGCACGTGAAATCTCAACTGATCTTGGACTATTGGAGTATCCGGTATGACGCGACATTCACTTGCCATTGATATCGGGGGTACGTTTACCGACGCAGTTTTGCTGTCGTCAGATGGGCAAAACTATGTCGATAAGACGCTGACCACACATGACGACCTGCTGGAAGGGTTCTTTCGCGGGGTCGAGTTGGTGACATCAAAGGCCGGTATCGCGCCGCAGGACGTGGACGATGTCGTGGTTCACGCCACCACAGTTGTGACCAACGCATTGATCGAGCGCAAAGGACCACCTGTAGCGCTGCTGCTGACCGAAGGATTCCGCGATGTGCTCTATATCCGAGAGGAGCATCGCTATGACATGTACGATCCGCAGATCGAATTTGCTGAACCGCTGATCCCTTCCGAACGGACGTTTACGCTCAAAGAACGGACGTTTGCAGATGGCAGCATCGGAACGCCGGTGGATGCGGATGCGGTGCTCGATGTGATCGCTCAGTGCCGCGATAAAGGCATCGTTTCCGTCGCAGTCTGCTTTCTCAACAGCTACCGCAACGGCGCGAATGAGCAAGAGGTGCGCCGCGTCTTTACCGAGCAAGCGCCTGATATTTTTGTCTCGCTCTCGTCGGTCATCGCGCCGCAGATGCGGGAGTATCTGCGCGCCTCCACAGTGGCAATCAACGCCTACACGGTGCCGATCACGCGGCCCTATCTTTTGGCATTGATCAAGGAGTTGGACAGGCGTGGGTTCAAACAGCAACCGCTCATCATGTTGTCAAACGGTGGCGTGATCGGCGCCGACCGCGCCAGTACCATGCCCGTGCGCATGATTGAGAGTGGCCCGGCGGCGGGTGCGCTGGTGGCGTGTTATTTCAGCCGCATATTTGATATTCCCGATCTCATCTCGTTCGACATGGGCGGCACCACTGCCAAGGCCTGCATCGTGCAGGATCACCAGCCCTCCATAACGGGAACGTTCGAGGTGGACAGACGGTATCGCTTCAAGCCCGGATCAGGAATGCCAATCACTGTGCCGTCGATTGACATGATCGAAATTGGTGCTGGTGGAGGCTCTATCGCGTCAGTGGATGATTTGGGCCTCCTACGGGTCGGGCCGCACAGTGCGGGATCAATGCCCGGACCCGCGTGCTATGGTCGGGGCGGCACGGACGCCTGTGTGACGGATGCCGATCTGGTGCTTGGTGTTCTCAATGCCGATCGCTTTCTGGGCGGTGATATGCCGCTGGACCTTGCTGCATCCCAAGCGGCGTTTGATCGGCTCGGGGATGCGCTGAAGATGTCCCGCAATCAGGCCGCCTGGGGGGTTTTCGAAGTGGTGTGCGAACAGATGGCTGCGGCCACTCGCACCCATGCGACGGAACGTGGCATCGATTACCGCGGCCTGCCCTTGCTCGCGTTTGGGGGCGCGGGACCGGTCCATGCCTGTATGGTCGCCGAACTCACTGACAGTGCCCAGGTCATCTATCCGCCGCTTGCCTCAGTCCTGTCCGCGTTCGGAACGCTGGTGACGCCCGTGCAGATCGATCTGGTGCGCTCAAATGTCACCACGCTCGACACGCTTGATTGGGACGCGGTGGGGGCCGTTCTGGACAGCATGACCCGCGAGGGCGCCGCAGCACTCACCGAGGCGGGGATGCGCGACGATGAAATCACCTTCGACTATTGTGTTGAAATGCGCTACCTTGGCCAGCAATCCGAAGTGCGGATCACGCTCAAAGATGACCCCTGCAAGACCCGGGACACCGATGCGGTCAGAACGCTTTTTGAGGCTGAGTATCTGCGCCAATATGGTCTGAAACTGGATGGTATGAAGATCGAAATCGTCAGCTGGCTGGTAACAGCAGCAGGCACCCAACCTGACCGGAGCGCCAAACAGCAAACGCATGTGGACGCCAGCAGAGGCGTGGAATCGCGGCCTGTCCAGTTGCGTGATGGCATCCGCGACGTGGCCGTATGGCAGCGCGGAGCGATCACTGAAGGCGACCGGATCACCGGACCGGTGATCATCGAAGAGCGCGAGACGACGATATTCGTGCTGGAGGGTTGGGACATCACACTTCACTCAAGTGGTAGCCTATTGGCAAACAAGATTGGAGAAAAATGATGGATGGCGTAGAACTTCAAATCCTGTGGAGCAACCTTATCGGAATTGTCAGCGAGCAGGCGCGCGCTCTGCAACGTATCGCGTTTAGCCCGATTGTACGCGAGGCCGGTGATCTGGCGAACGGCCTTTTCGACGAAGAGGCGCGGATGGTGGCACAGGCCGTGACCGGCACGCCGGGGCATATCAATTCACTCGCGGCCGCCGCGCGCAACCTGCTCAAGGATTATAATCCTGATGATCTGAAACCCGGTGACGTTCTGATCACCAATGACCCCTGGATGTCGGCAGGGCACTTCTTTGACATTACTGTTTTGTCACCGATTTTTCGGGGCAACCGCATCATCGGGTATGCCGGATCGACGATCCACCACTCTGACATTGGTGGATACGGCATCGGGTCGGGCGCGCGCGACATCCACGAAGAGGGCCTGTGGATTCCGACGATGAAACTGTACGAAGAGGGCCGCCCGAACGAGACGTTGTTCGCTATCATCAAGCGCAATGTGCGGACGCCGGATGCGCTTATGGGTGACCTTGGTGCGCAGGTATCATCGGGCATGATCGCCTCGGAGCGGCTAAATGCGCTTTGCGACCGCTACAAGCTTGACGATATATCCGCACTCTCGCAAGAGATTATCACCCGCTCCGAAGAGGCCACCCGCGACGTCATCCGAAAACTGCCCGGCGGAACGTATCATGGCGCATCCAGCTTCGATGTGCCAGGCGGAGAGGTGATCGAGTTGAAGACTGCAGTCACCATCGACCTTGAGAAGGGTGAGATCGAGATCGACTTTGAGGGCTCCAGCGGGCCGAGCGCGATGGGCATCAACGTCGTCCCAGCCTACACGCACGCCTATGCGACCTTCGCAGTCCGCTCGACGCTCAATCCAGAGCTTCCGAACAATGCGGGATCGCTGTTGCCGATCAAGTTGAAGCTGCCCGAAAGCTGCGTCGTCAACGCCAAATACCCCTCACCGCTGAATGCGCGCCATGTGGTCGGCATGTACGTCCCGTTCCCGATCCTCAAAGCGCTTGCGCAAGTGGTGCCGGATGCAGTCGTAGCAGAAGGGTCTGGCGCTGTCTGGACGGTACAGGTTCAAGGGCGCGATGCAGATGGTAAGCCCTTCACCTCGTCGATGTTCAACTATTCAGGCGGCATGGGCGCGCGCGCAACGAAACCGGGTATCTCGGCGGTCTGTTATCCTACTGGCGTTTCGGCAGTTCCGGTCGAAGTGCTGGAAGCGTCTTATCCAATCGCCTTCACCTGCAAAGAACTGGAGCACGGGACCGGCGGCGCAGGCAAACAACCCGGCGGGGACGGACAGCGTATCGGCTACCGAATGCGCACGGATCAACCGTGGCTGCTTAACACTATCCCGTCGCGTTTGGCATCTGGACCAGAGGGTCTTAACGGCGGCGGGGACGGCAAAGCAGGTCAGTTCATGATCAACGGTGAGCCGGTGATCGATACACGCAAACGCGAAATGCGCCCTTATGACGAGGTGATGATGGTCACGCCCGGCGGCGGCGGCTACGGAGCCGCGTAATGGATGTACGTGCAGATTTTGCGCGCGATCTGCGTGCGCATAAAGTCGTCGCGGGCTTGTTCATCAAATCCACGGATCCTGCGGTGGTCGAAATTCTGGGCCATATCGGCTTTGACTTCGCTATTCTGGACGCAGAACATGTCGCTTTTGATCGCGCAGATGTCGCGCGGATGGCACGCGCCGCACGTGCTGCGCAGTTGCCTTTACTGGTTCGCATTCCAGAGCCCACGGCTGCCTGGATCGCGACCGTTTTAGACGCAGGATGCGCAGGGGTGATGGTGCCGCAAGTCGGCAGCGCCGCTGCAGCGCGGGATCTTGTACGAATGATGCGGTACGGCGCAGGCGGCATAGGGTTTTCTCCCTCTACGCCCGGTGCTGAATACGGGACACGCGGTGTTGCACAGCATCTGGCGCGACACCCACACGAAACTGTGTTGATCTGCCAAATTGAAGATCTGGGTGCCGTGGCCGAAGCCGCGACAATTGCGGCGGTCCAAGGTGTTGATGGGCTTCTTTTGGGGCCCGTAGACCTGTGTGTTTCAATCGGATCAGCCGACCCGGCATCAGCTGAAGTGACTAGGTTATGTCAGCAAGCGATCATTGCGGGCGCCGGGGCCGGTAAGGCAGCAGGATTGTTTCTGACCGATCTTTCTCAAAGCACCGAATGGCAAAAACGGGGTGCTACGATCTTTCTTCTGGGCAGTGATCAGGCGTTTATGATGGGTGCCGCCATGGCTGCGCTAAATACGTTTCGGAGTGAATAGGAGAGCGCCATGACTGAGGCAAATATTGTGGGTTGGGGACATACTAAGTTTGGGCGGCTGACAGGCTCACTCGAGGATCTCATCATAGAGGCCGCGCGCGAGGCAATCGACCATGCCGACGTCGATCCGGCGGAAATCGATGGAATTTGGCTGGGCAATTTCAACAGCGGATTGGTGAAGGATGGCTTTGTGTCATCGCTGGCGCTGGGTGTGGATGACAGGCTGCGATTTACCCCCGCTACCCGCTTAGAGAACGCCTGTGCGTCAGGATCGGCGGCAATTTACGGCGCGCGTGATGCCATCCGCGCAGGGTGGGCCAAGACCGTTTTGGTAATCGGCGCTGAGAAGATGACTGCGCAGGACACCGCTGGCGTGACGGCAGCCCTCTCGGGCGCGTCCTATCAGCGAGAAGAATCCGACGTCAGTTTCCCGGAAGTGTTCGCGCGCTTTGCCCGTAGCTACTTTCAGGCCAATGGTGATCAGTCCCTGACCCTTGCCAAAATCGCAGCCAAAAACCACGCAAATGCACTGCATAACCCCCTGGCGCATATGCAAAAATCTTTGGGTGTTGATTTCTGCAATACCGTGAGCGAACGAAACCCGCTGATTGCGGCACCGTTGCGCATGTCTGACTGTTCGCTGATCAGCGACGGTGCGGCGGCGATGATAATGGTTGCGGATGATCGCGTGGCAGACTTCGACCAAGCCGTGACGTTCCGCGCAGCAGTACAGGTCAATGATTTTCTACCCATGTCGCGCCGTGATCTGCTGGCCTTTGACGGCCCGTTTGAGGCGTTCCGCAGGGCCTATGCAGCGGGGGGGATCACCGTGGATAACATTGATTTTGCAGAGGTACATGATTGTTTCACCATCGCTGAATTGCTGGTCTATGAAGCAATGGGCCTTGCACCGCGTGGGCAAGGAGTAAGCGTGGTTGAGGATGGCAGCATAATGGCAGGTGGCCGATTGCCGGTGAACCTGTCGGGCGGATTGAAGGCCAAGGGGCATCCTGTCGGGGCGACTGGCGTATCGATGCATGTGATTGCCGCGCGACAACTGACAGGCAACGCGGTCGGCATGCAGCACCCCGGTGCAATGCTGGGCTGCGTGTTCAACATGGGCGGCTCCGCAGTTGCCAACTACTGCTCTATTCTGGAACCTGTGAGGTAGGCGATGACCCCTGCGCTTTGGCTTGAACGATCTGCTCGCTTATACCCAGACGCGCCTGCGCTTTTTAATGGGGGAAGGCTGGTAAGCGACTACGCAGGGTTTGCGGACAGTGCCAAACGCATTGGCGCGGGACTTTGTCTGAGGTACGCAATTTCGCCGGGCGACCGAGTGGCCATTTTCCTGCCGAACCGGACCGAGTATCTGGAACTGATGTACGCAATCTGGTACGCAGGCGCAGTCGTGGTGCCCATTAACTACAAGCTGCACCCCCGCGAGGTTGCGTGGATGATCAACAACTGTACCGCAAAGGTCGTTTTCTGTGCAGGTGAGGCGGTGGATGATCTGGCGGTGTTACTGGACAGCGCGCAAACAGTCGTTCTCGACGTTGACAGCGCGGATTGCGCTAAGGTACGCGAGGCAGACCCGATTGCGGTTCCAATCAAACGCACCGCAAATAATTTGGCCTGGATCTTCTACACCTCTGGTACAACAGGGCAACCCAAGGGTGTGATGCTCAGCAATGCGAATCTGTTAGCAATGACCCAGAGCTATTTCATTGATGTCGACCCAGTCACAGCTGAGGATACTGCGCTGTATGTCGCGCCAATGTCGCATGGCGCAGGCCTTTATAACTTCATGTTTGTAATGCGTGCAGCACGCCATGTCGTCCCCCCATCCGGCAAGTTTGACACGCAAGAAGTGCAGGCGATGGCCGCACTTCATGACAATATCTGCATGTTTGCGGCCCCCACGATGGTGCGCCGCATGGTCTCAGCTGCGGCGAAAACCGGGTTTGATGGCACCGGGATCAAAACTATCGTCTACGGCGGTGGCCCGATGTACGTCGCGGACATCCTAGAAGCTGTTGATGCGTTTGGGCCGCGTTTTGTGCAGATCTACGGACAGGGCGAAAGCCCGATGACAATCACCGCCTTGAAGCGCGATCTGGTGGCGGACCGAAAGCACCCGCACTGGCGAAAACGACTGGCGTCGGTGGGCACGCCACAAAGCGCGGTGGACGTGATGATCGCAGATGTAGACGGCACAGAACTGCTACGTGGTGAAATCGGTGAAATAATTGTGTCTGGAACGGCAGTAATGCAGGGCTACTGGAACAACGCCGATGCGACAAAAGCAGCGCTGAAGGGTGATTGGCTCTGGACCGGCGATTTAGGGTCGATGGACGTCGACGGTTTTGTCACGCTAAGTGACCGCTCCAAGGACCTGATTATTTCTGGGGGAACGAACATCTATCCACGCGAGGTGGAAGAGGTTCTATTGACCCATACCTCAGTCTATCAAGTGTCGGTTGTGGGCAAACCGGATGACGAATGGGGCGAAGTGACTGTCGCGTTCGTCGTTTTGGCCGTCGGATGCGCTGCGGACGAGTATGCATTGAACGCACATTGCATTGCAGAAATGGCCCGGTTTAAGCGGCCCAAACGATACGTTTTCATAGAGACATTACCACAAAATGCATATGGCAAAGTGCTGAAAACTGAGTTGCGTGAACTATTGATGTAAACTGCATCACCGCTCCTAGCGGTAGAACACTGATATTGAGAAATAGCCGATAAAACATTTCTTTTCGAACATTGGGTTCATCCCAATAAAAGTATCAAATCCACCACAGAACCATCGGTCGGATTTCTGTTAAAAAAGGGTATTCTCATCGAAACCCCGCCACTCTTTTCTGAATGAGGTTTAGGAACATATTTATCTCATGAAATTATAGGCTTTAGTGCTTGAGAAAGAGAACACGGAAAACGGCCGTTTTATGAACAGAATTCGCCACTTCCACGGCGATAAATACTTTAAATCAAGCCCCCCCGAAGTCGACACTATGAAATATGAACTTAAATGGGAGTGCCCAAACTGAAGAAAATGTAATAATTTCAGATCAATACCCAAAATTCCACGGGGCTTTTAGTACCTTTACGCAGACGAACCCAACTCTACGCACAAACTTCCGATGGGGCCAGTTTTCTGTCGATGGTGGCCTGACGTAGCGCCGTATCGATATTCTTGCCAGAGACAGGATTTCCGGCGATTGGCTCGTCATCGAGCTAAAGCGCGCAGAGGCAAAGGTTGAGGCAGTTCATCAGGTCGAGGACTACCTCCTCGCGCTGGGCGGCGCGATGATTTTGCACTCGGGCGCATTGACGGCGTGCTTGTTGCAGAGCAAATCCTGGAGCAAACCAGAGCAGCCGCATCGAGCGCGAACATCGCCACTTATGAAGTCCGATGGCCGTCGATACTGCAGAAAGTGTAGGTGGGCCTCGTCCGATGGCACCACCACAGTCTGTTAGCGTGGCCAAATATCCTTTGCGTCCAAAAACAACCGTTCGGCTCGGGCATTGATGGCATCATCGGACCATCCGCTCTTGCACTCATCCAGTAATTTTCTGTTAATCATTAGCATGGTGTTGGCGTTCAAGCCGCTACGCTTGCCTGGCTTTTCTGGGTCGAGATCAAACCATGGGGCGTTTGACAGACTGGGATTGAGCTTCTTGCTCACCAAGGTGAGATTGCCAATCCCTTGAATATTGGCTTTTCTTTCATCTGCTGTGAGACTGTCCGGCAGTAGCCAGTGGGTTTCCCATTTTTGCGGCATGATGTGTTCAATTTGTAGCTGCGACCAATCAAAAGAAATCAGTGGCTCGGACTTCTCGTTCCTACTCTGATACCTGTGCTCTAGCGCCTGAAGGATCATCAGCACCCGATCACGCCTGAAGTAACCGTAGAACTGGCGACCAGTCCAGTTGCGCTGAAAAGCCTCGTCAGACGGCCATTCGTCAGCACCGTCCAAGGCTGCAAGAGCCGCACAAAGGACCTCGCTCATTGCCAGGCTGCTCTGTGCTCTAATTTTTTTCAGGATGGTAAGTGAAAGGGTGCCATAGCTTCTTGTCTGAGCGCCACAGATCAGGCGGCGGACGAGATAGCTTTCCAAGGTCTCGGCAAACGCATCAGCATCTTGCGGATCAGCGTCACTCCGGGATATTACCTCGAGCAGCAGCGGATGAAAGACGATGATCCCGAGGCGTGTCAGCCTTTCCAGAAACAAATCGAAACGCCGATTTCCAGCTGGCCGATCAATCTTCACAAAACGAAGAGCATCAGCATTGATTGAGGCCATAAGGTCTTTTACCTGAAACGCACCGGCATCCCTGCTTCGCAGACTATCGGCATAGCGCAAAAAGCGATCATAAAGGTGCTTGCCTGAAACTGCCTCGCCCGTTTCCTTGGACAACCAGTTTTGTAGAAACGTATCAACCCGCGCCCGCGCAGCATGCCCAGCCCCGACCCTTGCCCGCCAGTAGTCGTGATCCCGATCAAACAGGCGCCAATAGGTTTCATAGAGAGGGCTGGCGTCCTGCTTTTGTCGTGCAGCTTCCCAGAGGAGCCAATTCTTGATGAGGTCTGTTGGCAGGAGAGGTGTGCCATGAGCGTTGAGCGTCTCAAAAATGGCCTGTGGCTCGTCGCCCTGGTCAAGATCAAGGACGATCAACCGCATATAATTTCGCACGGCCTCAGAGAGGTTGATCGCCATTTCAGCAGGTTCACCCGTGGCAAGGAAAACTTTTGCGGCGCCATGAAAAAATGCATAGGCCTCGGCCATGCGACCGGAGTCGGCGTGCGCATTGTTCATAGCGGTGCCGTTCATCACCGCCATGAACGGGGCCCGATCCTCGTTTGTGGGCCAAACCTTATAGACCTCTTCTTCACTGGCATCGTTAGCCGTCAACTTAGCAACTTGACGCCTCGCCTGTTCGATCACTTTTTGATCCTGTTCCTCGCAGGAACCCATCGAGTATTCGATCGCATGTTCGACCGCCTTGAGAAGAATCTGCAGTGTGGTCAACCGCTGCTGACCGTCGATCACTTCCCGCCTTGGCAGGCTTCCTGTCACTGTATTCTTCTGTTCGAGGACTATCGTTCCAAGAAAATGACTGGCAACAACGGCATCACCCTCCCGTGACTTCAACCTATCCAGAACGCCGATCACGTCGTCCCACAGGGGCTCCCACTGCTCTTCTCGGTTCCAGACATATGGCCTCTGAAATAGGGGCACGGTGAACCGCTGATCTTGGCTGAATACTTGAGAAATCGGAATATAGCTTGGTTGCACTACTGGCCTCTAAGTATTGGAATATGAATTCTATCAGTTACTTGTCTTGTTTATGCGCAGATGACGGATGAGAGAACCACCAAATACCAGAAAAATTTTGAGGTGTTGCCAAGCTGGTTTTTCCGCCCGTAACCAGCCTTTTAATGCATACCTCGGTAATCTCCCCTTTTTTAACGGGGTGCATCCGTAGAACTTACGCGGCCATTTTCAGTTTCTGTGCGGGTGTGATGCCGCCGATGCCCATGTTGGGGCGGTCGTTGTTGTAAGTCCATAACCATTGTGTGGCGTGATCTTGGGCCTCCTCGATACTTTCGATAATGTATTGATCCAGCCATTCATGCCGGACGGTGCGGTTGTAGCGCTCGACATAGGCGTTCTGCTGCGGCTGTCCCGGCTGGATGTGCTGGATGGTGATCTTGTTCTTCTCGGCCCACTTTCTCAGCGTTTCGCTGATGTATTCGGGGCCATTGTCGACCCTGATCGTGCCCGGTTTTCCCCGCCATTCTATGATCCTGTCGAGGCTCCGTATGACCCGCTCGGCTGGCAGCGAGAAGTCGACCTCGATCCCCAAGCCTTCCCGATTGAAGTCGTCCAGCACGTTCAGCAGCCGGAATGTCCGGCCATCGCCGAGGCGGTCAGCCATGAAATCCATAGACCAGGTCACGTTCGGCGCGTCCGGCACGGCCAGAACGTCAGGTTTATCCCGCTTCAATCGCTTGCGGGGCTTGATACGCAGGTTCAGTTCCAACTGACAGTAGATCCGATAGACCCGCTTGTGGTTCCATGGATGCCCCTTCACGTTGCGCAGATGCAGAAAACATAGGCCAAACCCCCAAGTCTTGCGGGCATCGGTCAGCCCCGTGAGCAGATCTGTAATCTCTTCGTTCTCGTCCTTGAGCTTGGGGCTGTAGCGATAGGAGGTTTCGCTTATGCCAAAGGCGCGGCAGGCCAGCGCGATGCTTGCACCTCGTCGTGCCACTGCAGTCTCGGCCATCTCGCGGCGTTGAGATGGCCCAGTCACTTTTTTCCAAGGGCTTCCTTCAGCAAATCGGCCTGCATGCTCAGGTCCGCATACATCCGCTTCAGCCTGCGGTTCTCTTCCTCCATGGCTTTCATCTGGCTGACCATGGACGCATCCATGGCCCCATCGGAAGGTTTGTGCGTAGGATTACGTTAACAAGGAACGGAAAGTGAACAGAAATATAGGTTTAAACTATAAAACGTTTAGCAAACATCATGCTGCATCAATCAGCGCGTTTCAAGCCAATTTGCAGAGTCGGGTGTCCAACTCTACTTGTCCTTAAAATGGCCATTTTAAGGACAAGTAGCGCCAAGCCTTGCCAAGTATCAAAATGACCCGTTATTGTGTCCCTAAACTCGTCTTTTTTCGCGTTCCGTCCGAAAATTCACCTTCGACCTTAAAGAGATTTAAGGATGGAAAGGACGTTCCTTTTTTGTTCCCCCTTAGGGTAATTCTACGTACAAACCTTCCGATGGGGCCTACATCTGAGGGCCAACATTACCGCATGGCAGGTCTGAACCTTCTTGCCGCCATCATAATATATTGGAACACAGATCAGCTTGGGAAGGCTGTCGCACTGCGAAAACGTGCAGGTCTGGACTGTTC
>Ga0307933_1001540_pt1 | contig 17749 bp, 20 predicted proteins | sample OrgLakmetageno88_FD_201811 | JGI IMG/M metagenome (GOLD analysis project Ga0307933, IMG submission 201811) | Saline water microbial communities from Organic Lake, Antarctica - #88 | ecosystem: Environmental > Aquatic > Non-marine Saline and Alkaline > Saline | place: Antarctica: Organic Lake...
TGGATCATCGCCAAGCTCGGCGGGTGGGATGGCTATCCAAAACCCAAACCGCCCGGCCCGATAACCTTCCGCCACGGTCTCCAATACTTCAAATCCCTCGCCCACGGATGGAGGCTCAGAAATGTGCGCATCGCCTAGCAAACGATTGGGGGCGTGAATCACGCAAAGCAATCAAGCTCAAGGCAGTTAATGGGTCCTGACCCTAAGGAGGGATGCCGCCAGCCCCAACGACGCTGCCGGACAAGGGGTGGATAATTCGCCTGACTAAATTAGTCAGAATTCTCGGGTCACCCTTATTGCAGTTCTGAGATGCACTTACTACATTAACTTTTGCCAGCAGTCGCCAGCCCCCAGTACAAGTTAAACTCGGGACGCAACTGAATGCTCCCGTAAGACATTCGGACTGCGCATCATGCGTCAGTCTAGGAAAACAGGAAGCATATAATGAAGACGTTCTTGATTACAGTCGCTGCTCTGACGATCGCCACTCCTGCACTTGCAGAAGAAGAGATTTCGATGAATGAGGCCCCTGATGCTACAGTAGCCACCGCGCAGGCAAACTCCCAAGGGCGCGAATTCGACGGCGTCCTGCGGCAAATCGAGGAAGGCGTCCTAATGTACGAATTCATAGGCACCAAGGCTGACGGCCTGGGCTTTGCCGTTGAAGTGTTTGCCGACGGTACCCTCTGGGAGACCGCGGAGGAAATCACTATGGAGCAGGTGCCGAAAGCAGTGATGGCGGCATTCACCGCCGAATTGCCTGAATTCCAGCCCACGATCATCGAGAAGAACACCCGAGACGATGGCGCACTGGTCGTCTATGAGTTCGAAGGTCAATTCGACGGCGAGATGATCGAAGCGGAAATCCACGAAGACGGCTCGAACTTCTTGATCGAAATCGACGAAGAGGGCTGATCGTTCCGGCGGGCGAGCCATTCAAAGCCCCATAGTATCCGCTATCATAAGCGGACACTATCGATCATCTTATAACAGCGGCAGTGCAGGCAGGCCGGACGCTTACAGTTAACGCTGCCGACACGACAGCCAAGTCACATGCGGAGAGTTAATCGCAAGCCTTGGTCTGGGGTTTATAACACTGGCAATAATGACCGTTTGTTGGACGTCTGCCCTGATTTAGAAAGGGCATTTGATGCGCGATCACGGCGGCGATCTGGACCAGGCGAAGGCCACTTACGGGGGCGAGAATTGGATTGACCTGTCGACTGGGATCAATCGTCTGGCCTATGCCGTGCCCGATCTGCCCCTGCGCGCCTGGGCGGCGCTGCCCACACCTGAGGATATCACCAACCTAAAGACTGTCGCCGCGGGGGCGTACGGGTGCGCCGGACCGGTCATGGCCCTTGCAAGCGCACAGGCTGCGATTCAAATGGTGCCGCGCCTAAGTGCGACGGGCCACGAGCCTTTTCCTATAGCGCGGGATGGCTGCGCCTTGGCGTACCCGGAGCGTCGATCGAATGGGCGCGACTTGAGGCAGCGTTGAAAGGCGACATCTATGGCCCCTTCCTGTGCATTCCAATTGACAGTTCCCGCACCCCTCTGCCATTAAAGAGATGTATTTGGTTGTCAAGCATGTATCGTGTGTAAGGGAAGAGAAAGGGAATAGCAGTGCGGCCCCAAAAGCCAATTCTGCAGCTGCCCCCGCAACTGTAAGCGGTGCGTCAGGTTGATTATGCCACTGGCATCGATCCGGGAAGGCCAGCCAGACCACAAGCCGCAAGCCAGGAGACCTGCCAGATATGAAACGCAATGGGCCGTCGGGTGTGATGGCAACAAGGAGCATAGATATGATTACACAAACGCAACGCTCGTCCACGTCGCTATCCAGCATCAGCGCAGCTTTTTTTGTCGCCGTTATGGGCATCGCCCTGATAGTCGTGACTGGCCACGTGCAAGCCGCGACGCTGCACGATGCGGCGCATGACGTGCGCCATGCAACCGGCTTCCCCTGCCACTAAGTCGATGTTTACACGTCTTTTGACCAGCGCGTTGTTCGCTGGTGCTGCCGCAGGGCTGATTGCCGCCCTATTGCAGTTGTATTTCGTCCAGCCTGTCCTGCTCCATGCGGAGTTGTATGAGGGCGGGGATCTTGTTCACTTTGGGGCCACATCCGTCGTGTCCGCCATACAAGATGTCGGCGGGTTCGATCCGGTCCGTGACAGCCTTAGCATCGTCTTCACGATGTTGATCTATTCCGCTTACGCGATGGTCATCCTTGCGCTGATGTCCGTGGCAGAAGAACGCGGTGTCGTGATCAACGCACGCACAGGTATGGTCTGGGGCTTTGCAGGCTTTGTTGCAGTCCACTTGGCCCCCGGTTTCTCGTTGGCGCCCGCTGTTCCGGGCGTGGGATCGGCAGATGTTACCCTGCGCCAGATCTGGTGGTTCGCCACCGTTGCCTCAACTTCCATCGCCATGGGTCTGATCGGGTTCGGCAAAAATTGGCTGGCATGGGCGGCTGCAGTCGCTCTGCTTCTTGCACCCCACGTTTACGGAGCGCCTGGACCCGATGTCTTCACAGGTCCCGTCCCGACCGAGATTGGGTCATTGTTCGCTGTTCGGGCACTTGGTATTGGGATGACGGCTTGGGTTATCCTTGGCGCGTTTTCGGGCTACTTCTGGTCGCGCAAAGTTGGTGTATCTCACGCACCCCACCCCGCATAATCCTACCTTTAATCTGGCACCGTGCATAGCGCATGGTGCTGGGCTTTGGCATCAAAGGAAGCTTTTATGAACACTGCAATTCCTTTGCTGGTGATCGGCCTCGTTTTCGGGGGCGGCATCGGCTTTACCATCGCGGCGGCCAACGGCATTACGCTGGACGGCCACGACCACGCCGCGCATGGTGCGATGGCAGGTATGGACCATTCTGCAATGGATCACGGTGAGACGTTGTCGTTGGACGTCACCGGCACCAGCCCGACGCTTTCCCTGATGATCCTTGAGGATCCGGCGGTCGGCTATAATCTGCACATCATGACAGAGAACTTCAGGTTCTCACCTCAAAACGCCAGCCTTGACCACGTTGAGGGTGAAGGTCACGCCCACGTCTATATCAATGGCGTGAAGCTGGGGCGATTCTACGGGCCGTGGGTGCATCTGGATAACTTGCCAGCCGGTAAGGTAGCGGTAGACGTCACGCTAAACGCTAATGATCACAGAGAGTTGGCCGTGGGCGATACGGCCCTGCGGCAGACGCTTACGATCCAGAACTAAGGGCGGGCACCCGGCCTTTCAGGCAATGCCGCAAGCGGCCACAAGCCGCTGCGTCATCGACCCAACCACCGGAGCTTTTGCGGTACGCAGCGACCGTTGCCACGATATCTGCCCGGTCTGCAACCGGGTCAATTCCCGCAAAGAAATACGTCGCGCGTCCCTGTGATTGCAGCGCAAGACTGACAGGTTCAGCGCAGGCATTCATGCAAGATTGTGCTACGACATCAGTGTGCAAACCCGCCGCATCCAACGAGGTTTGCAGCGCATCACGCGCGTTTGCAGAACCGTCTGCGTCGCATGTCGCGCACAAATGCACGACCACACGCGCTGTCATGTCAGGCCTTTGGGGCGCAGAATGTATGTGTCCATAATCCAACCATGATCCTGTCGCGCCGCAGCCCGCGCCGCCACGATCCTTGGGGCGATTTCAACCATTGGACCATGGTCAAGAATTTGCTCCTCCATCCCCAGATATGCCCCCCACCAGATCATCAGATCGTCGCGTTCGAGGGTCTGAAAACTACAGTCACCATCCAGCATGACGGCCACCGTCTCAGCCCCATCGGGCCAGCCGTGATCGCGCAAACGCCGCCCGGTTGTGACCGTCACAGCACCCGCAAGCGTGTTGAACGTCATGCCATGGGCCGCCGTCAACGCATGCAGCGCCGTGATCCCCGGCAGCACCCGTAACGTTGGCGCAGGATCCAGCCGCGCGGCGATGCGCAGCGTGCTATCGTATAGCGATGGGTCGCCCCACACCAACAACGCAACGGGACCATCGGGCGTCACATCAGCAATCGCGGCTTGCCAGCGATGCGCGATCTCATCATGCCACAGGCGCACGCGGTCCTTGTAAGGCACCGCAGGATCGCGGGTTGGGTATTCAAATTCAACGACTTTGGCCGTCGCACCTGCATCGGCAATGATCCGATGCCGCAGAACCGCCAAATCAGACTTGTCAGGCCCTTTGCGTGGAACGAGAACAAGGGCCGCGTCACGCAGCGCACGCTGCGCCTCCAGCGTCATATGTTCCGGGTTGCCGGTGCCAATGCCGATCAGCCACAGATCCATTATCTAGTCCCCATCCGCCAGCGGACCATACAGGATCAACGCGGGCGCGGTGCCAATCTCAGCGCTAAGGCGGTCCGCCAACTCAGCAATCGTCATGCGGTACAGAGCTTGCTCTGGTGTGCTGACGGCTTCGGCCAAGATCGCTGGCGTGGTGGGGGGTAAGCCGCGCGCGATCAATTCAGCGGCAAGTTTGGGAAACGTCCGTTTGCCCATGAATATGACAGTGCTGGCGGTCGGGTCTGCCAACGCGTTCAGGTCGATATCATCCGGCAACAGGCCCGACGCATCGTGGCCCGTTACGAACTGCACCCTCCGCGAGGTCAGACGGCGGGTCAACGGGATACCAGCGGCGGCGGCGGCGGCGATGGCCGACGGCACGCCGGGGATAATCTCGTAGGCGATGCCCGCTTCGCGCACAGCCACCAGCTCTTCCTCCAGCCGCCCGAACAGGCCGCTATCGCCGGACTTCAGCCGGACAATCCGCTGTCCCGTCTGGGCATATTCCACCAACAGACGGCTGACGTGGTTCTGCTTTGGCGACGGGCGTCCGGCGCGTTTTCCAACGCCAATCAGATCCGCCCCACTGCGCGCATGGGACAGAATGAGACCAGACGACAGATCATCGAACAGCACCGCATCAGCGCGCTTCAAACGGTCCACCGCCTTCAAGGTCAACAACTCGGGATCGCCGGGACCAGAGCCTACGAAAGAGACAAAGCCACTCATGCAATGTCTTCCGTGATCATGTGAAAGAAGGTGCCGGTGACGTTGCCGCGAATTGATCCCGACTGCGCGACGGGGTTCCCATCGGCATCTGCGACCTCTGCAAGCGGTGGATCCGGCTGATGAAGGATGCTGGAATAGTGAAATTCATGCCCCCGCAACGCGGTTCCAGCGGCAAATCCAGGCATATTTTCTGACAGCACAGCGCGACGATAACCAAGGTTGAACTTGCGCTTTTCATACGATGTCTCAAGCCCCAGCAGCCCTGCCATCTGATGCCGCACACCGTCCTTGTCGATCAGTCCTGCGCCCAGCGCCATGTAACCACCACATTCGCCATGCACCGGCCGCGTCTGCGCATGACTGTGAAGCGCCGCACGAAACTTGCCCGCTGAAGCCAAAACGCCTGCATGCAACTCAGGGTAGCCCCCGGGAAGCCATACCAGATCGGCGTCCTTGTCCGGTTCTTCATTGGCGAGCGGCGAAAACGGAATGATCTCGGCGCCAGCCTCGCGCCAACCTTTCAGAAGATGCGGATAGGTGAACGAAAATGCCGCGTCACGGGCCAACGCGATACGCTGTGCGGGCGGCTTGGACAACGCGCCACCAATGCGGGCAGGCCCCGCCAAAGCCGCCGCACGGATCGCGTCCAGATCAACGTTTTCGCGCAAGAACGACGCATAGCCAACAATCGCGGCTTCCAGATCAGGATGCTCCATCGCTTGGATCAGCCCAAGATGCCGCTCTGGCAACGCAAGATCACCGCGCCGAGGCAGCACGCCCAGAACGTTGAGACCAGCGTGATCCATACCGCGCCGGATCAACCGCTCATGCCTAGGGGACGCCACCCGGTTCAGGATCACCCCCGCAATCGGCAGGTCCGGCATATAGGCCTGAAACCCCAGCGCCGTAGCCGCCGCAGATTGCGCCTGACCGCCCGCATCAATCACCAAGATCACGGGCCAGCCCATGCGTTGCGCCGTCTCTGCCGACGACCCAAAGCCGGTCTGCCCGCACGTGCCAACACCGTCATAAAGCCCCATGGAGCCTTCTGCGATACAGATATCCGCGCCATCAGATTGCCCGCCAATGGCGCACAACAGCGCGTCATCCATCGCCCAAGTGTCGATGTTGAACGACGGCCGCCCAGAGGCCGCATAGTGAAACGCGGGGTCAATGTAATCGGGACCAGATTTATAGGGCTGCACAATTAGGCCGTCGTCGCGCAACGCACGTAAAAGGCCAAGCATGACGGTCGTTTTACCCGTACCCGACGACGGTGCAGACACTAAAAGTCCCGGAGGATTGCACATCATATCAGTCATCCCCATTTTGCCATTCCGACCACGGGCTATCCGCCGTTTGTGGCCTGTAGCGGCGGTCATAATCTGCCGCATAAAGTCGGCTTTCCGTGAACTCGCGGACCCCAATCGCGGGTCCCACAAAGATCAACGCGGTGCGCGCGATACTGCCATCCACGGCGTTCTCTAACGCGCCCAGCTGCGTGCGAATGATCTTTTCATCCGGCCAAGAGGCGCGGTAAATCACCGCGACAGGGCAATTGGCGCCGTAGTGCGGCACCAGTTCGGCCACGACTGTCGCAAGGTGCCCAATCGACAGGTGCAGCGCCAAGGTTGCGCCTGTCGCACCGAAATTGGCAAGGCTCTCGTGCTCAGGCATCGACGATGCCCGCCCCTGTGTGCGGGTCAAGATCAGGGATTGGCCGATGCCGGGCAGGGTTAGTTCCTGACCCAGACTGGCGGCGGCGGCGGCAAAAGACGGCACGCCGGGTGTCACGGTGTAGGGAATGTTCAACGCATCCAAGCGGCGGGTCTGCTCGCCCATCGCGGACCAGACGGAAAGGTCGCCCGAATGCAACCGAGCCACGTCTTTGCCAGCATCATGGGCCTGAGAGATTGCGCTGATGATATCGTCAAGCGACAGGGGGGCGGTGTTCACGATTTGCGCGCCGTCTGGGCAATGGCCCAGGATCGCCTCGGGCACCAGCGATCCCGCATATAGACATACGGGACAGGCGGCGATCAGGTCACGCCCGCGCAATGTCAAAAGGTCAGGCGCGCCGGGGCCTGCCCCTATAAAGTGGACTGTCATGCGCTATCTCCCTTGGCTAGCGCGCAGGTCGCCATGCGATCAGATGACACCACGCGCGGGGCCAGCAATATTGCCCCCGGCCCTGCCGCCGCAAGTGCTGCAGCTTCCGCGACAGATCCGATGTTGCGTGCGGTCTGCGACGCTTGTGATGTGGTAAATGTGGTCTGCATCGCAAGTACGGCGTCCGCGACCCCGACAACACGAACGCTGTGGCTTGCCGCGAACAGGACCATTTCAGATGTGGTGGCCTTGTTTGCGGCAGTGGCGAACAGATCGGCGCGACCACCAGCGCAGATTAGCGCGTCGTTCAGGCTGTCGCGTGTTGCCGCCGCACGAAACCCGAACCCTGCGACGATCATAACGTAACACTCCACTGCACAACCGGGTAGGCCGATGTCCAACCACGTTTTTGCCCCAATGGGGTTGCACGCGCAATCTCAATCCGCAGCAGGTCGCCGCCGTGATCGGCATGGGCCTGCGTCAAAAGCGCTTCTGCCTCCAACGTAACGGCATTGGCGACAATCCGGGTGCCTGCGGGCAATTTGGCGATACGCTTTAACAAGGGCGCCGTCAGACCGCCGCCGATGAACACGGCATCCGGCGCAGGCAACCCATCCAAGACGTCCATTGCGGCTCCTTGAACGATGGTGATCCGGTTCAATCCAAACGCATCTGCATTGGCGCGAATTAATGCAACGCGATCCGCCCGCTGTTCAATCACACTGGCTGAGCATGTGGGATGCGCCAGCGCCCATTCGACCGCTATCGTGCCGGATCCGCCGCCAATATCCCACAAAGTCTCGCCTGCACGCGGAGCCAAGGCGGACAGGGTCAAGGCCCGGACCGGGCGTTTGGTCATCACGCCGTCGGTCTCAAACAGATCATCAGGGCGGCCTGAGGCAAGCGGGACAATGACGCCGTTTCCCGCGATTTCAACAGCGACACAAACTGGATGTTGGAACCCACCTTTGCGCGCTTCAGCCACTGAGAATATGGTGATGCGTTCACGCGGCCCACCCAATGCTTCACATACGGTAAGTGCGCTGCCGTCGAACCCGAGGGACGCGAGATAGATGGCCAAGTCAGGCACAGCCACGCCATCGCGCAGCAGCACAATCGCGCGCAATCCTGGCGCTAGATGGGGCCGCATCCGGGCCAACGGGGCCGCATGCAGGCCGATGCATAACGTGTCTTCAATCGGCCATCCCAACCGTGACGCAGCCAACGAGAACACGGACGGCACAGGCAACGCACGCCATTCATCGCGCTTGAAAGCGGTTGAGATTGCGCGGCCTGCACCGAACCAAAACGGATCGCCAGACGCCAGCACCACCACGTTGCGCCCTTCAAGGCCGCGCAACACGTCAATCCCGTCCAAGAAAGGTACAGGCCATTCGATCTGCTGCGTTGTGGTGTTTCCTATCAGGTCCAAGTGCCGCTTTGGTCCCATGATGATTTCGGCGCTTTCCAACGCTTCCCGGCTTGCGCAGGTTAGGCCGGACGGTCCATCTTCGCCAATGCCAACAATTGTGATCCACGGAACCTTACCCATGACACCAAACCTTTTGATCCTTGGCGGCACCACAGAGGCGACAGCGCTGGCGCAGACGTTGGCCGATACCGGAATCGCAGGCATTGTGTCCTTTGCGGGCCGGGTTGATCGGCCTGTGCGTCAGCCCCTGCCACAACGGGTCGGTGGTTTTGGTGGCGTAGACGGGCTTGCTGAATATCTTAACGCACACAGAATTACGCACGTCGTCGACGCCACACATCCCTTCGCCGCGCAGATGAGTCGAAACGCTATTGCCGCTTGCGCGCAGGCCAGCGTTCCGTTGATCGCCCTGACCCGCGCGCCTTGGCAACCGCGGTCCGGTGACAAATGGACCCATGTGCCAGACATCGCAGGCGCCGTCGCCGCACTGGACCAGCCTGCCAAGCGCGTCATGCTGGCTGTGGGGCGGATGCACCTTGCGCAATTCGCACCCAACCCACAGCACTTCTACCTGTTGCGTTTGGTCGACCCGCCAAAGGCCGCTTTGCCCTTGCCGAAAACGCAGGTTCTCGTATCGCGTGGCCCGTTCACGCAGGCCGATGACGACGCCCTGATGCGGACCCATTCTATCGACATCGTAGTGTCCAAAAACGCGGGCGGCACCGGAGCTTATTCCAAAATTATCGCCGCCCGTGCGCTTGGTCTTCCGATCATCATGATTGACCGTCCGGCAATTCCGGACCGTGCTGAGGCCACCACTCTGGCGCAGGTTCTGGGGTGGCTGGCTCATCCCGGCACCGTCCCATCCAAAACAGAACGCGGGGTGTAGACGATTGGCGCGCCACCTTTCGCGCCCGTCCGTTCAATCACGCGGGTCAACGACGAACCGACGATTACGACCGTGCGCATATCGGCCATCTCTGGCGTGGCCCGCGCTATGGTGGTGACGTTAAGCGCCTGTTCTGGTGTGGACACGGCGCGCGCAAAGATGATCACACGCTCGGGCTCGCAGCACGCGCGTAGAATATCCAGTGTCCGTTCAAAGCCTTCAGGCCGCGTTTTGGAGCGTGGATTATAGAACGCCATGGCAAAATCGGCCTCAGCCGCAAGGCGCAACCGTTTTTCGATCAATGCCCATGGCTTGAGATTGTCAGACAGATTGATCGTGCAAAAATCGTGGCCCAATGGCGCGCCCACAGCCGCAGCCGCAGCCAGCATTGCGGTTATTCCAGGCACCACGCGGATATCTAGATCGCGCCACGCGGTCGGTCCCGCCTCCACCGCCTCAAACACCGCAGACGCCATAGCAAAGACGCCCGGATCGCCAGAGCTGACAACAACCACGCGGTGACCGTCAGCGGCCATCTGCAATGCATGTGCCGCGCGCTCCATCTCGACCCGGTTGTCGGTCTCATACAGGGTCAGCCCGTCACGGGGCGTGATCCGCCGCACATAGGGAATGTAGCCCACAATGTCCGTCGCCGCATCAATCGCGGCCTGCGCATCGGGCGTGATCATGCCGTCCGACCCCGGCCCAAGGCCCACTATGACGATCCGCCCGGTCACGGCCTTCGACCCTGACCATGCACCAGGATTATAGAGAAATACGGCAGCGTTTCAGACGTGAACTCGGACAAAGGGCGTACGGTCTGCCCCTCCATGCTTGCGTATTCCACCAATACAGCCCGGTCAGATTTTCCGGCGTTTGCCAAAGCCCTGCGCACCTTTGGCAAGTTGCGCCCGATCTTCATGACGACAAGTGCGTCGGCGCGGGTCATCGCATCTGTCAGCGTTGCCTCGTCCAACGTGCCCATCACGGTCGACAGGATGTCATCGCCCCACGTGATTGGCACGCCAGAGGCGTTCCATGCGGCGGACATGCCGGTGATGGCGGGGACAACCTGCACATCACAGGTGGCTTGCAGGCGGGTGAACAGATGCATGAACGAGCCGTAGAAGAACGGATCGCCCTCGCACAAAACCACGACATCTTCGCCCGTCGCTGACAATGCGCAGAGATGCGTCTTACAATCCTCATAAAAGCCAGACAGCGCCTCATTGTAGCGCGGATCACTCAGCGGGATTTCGGTCGTGACAGGGTATTCCATCGCGAATTCAATGACATCCTCGCGCAGCATACCGTTCACAATCGACCGCGCGCGGCCCTTGCGGCCCAGCTTGCGGAAAAACGCAATATGTTTGGAACCGCGCACAAGGCGGTCCGCGCGGACGCTCATCAGGTCGGGATCACCGGGGCCAAGGCCGACGCCATGAATAACGCCGTTCATTCCGCGCGGCTTGCGATGGCGTTGATCGCAGCGACCGTTATGGCAGAGCCGCCCAAGCGACCTTGCACGATCAGCGATGGCACCGGTGCGGCGACCCACAACGCGTCTTTACTTTCACGCGCACCAACAAAGCCCACAGGACAGCCGATGATCGCCGCAGGGCGCGGGCAGCTTGGATCCTCAAGCATTTCAAGAAGATGGAACAAAGCAGTCGGCGCATTCCCGATGGCAACCACAGCGCCGTTCAAACGGTCCCGCCACAGTTCCAGCGCCGCGGCCGACCGGGTTGTGCCCAACTTTGCCGCCATCGCAGGAACGCGTTCGTCGCGCAGCGTGCAAATCACGTCGTTGCCCATAGGCAGACGTTTGCGGGTGACGCCTTCACTGACCATGTAGGCGTCGCAAAAGATCGGCGCGCCTTTGTCCAGCGCCGCCCGTGCGGCGGCGACCATGCCGGAGGCGATGTGGATGCTATCCTCCAACCCGACAAGGCCGGCTGCGTGGATCATACGCACGGCCACCTGTTCATCACCTGCATCAAAGCGCGTCAGATTGGCTTCGGCCCGGATCGTCGCAAAGCTTTCCAGATAGATCACAGCGCCGTTTTTCTCATATTGATAGGGCATGGTCAGGTTTGAATATCCATAAGAGTGGGGACTGCTGTGATCATGTCTGCGGACAATCCGCGTTGAACCGGGGCATCCCATGGCGCGCCTTTTGTGACAAGGTCGAACCCGTGTTTTGTCGCAACCAAGGTGCGGTCGGCCCCGCGCGGATGCGCGCAGCCTTTGGCGCAACCAGAGACGTGAAGCGTTTCGCCCCGTGGCAGGGTCGCGGCCAACGCACGGGCGACCTCTCGGGTTGGGCCAAGGGCCTGCGGGCAGCCCGGCGCGCCGGTGCACGCGTGGATGTTGAGAAACGGATCATCTGCCGTGCAGAACCCCTGCGGAATGACCGTGTCATAGCCAAGCGCCAAAAGTCGGCGACCGGGAAGGATACGAACAACGTTCACGGTGGCGCTTTGCACAAACTCTACCAAGTCGCGGGCATCCAGCGCGCCAAACGGAACACCCAAAACTGTGCCATTAACGCGAGGGGACACATCGTATCCACGCCGCTGAATGGCAGTCCATTCGCAAGGAAGCTTTTGCACCTTAAGATGGCGCGCCATCCGGCCAGTCTTGCGTCCACCTGTCTCAACGAACCAGGCAACCATTTCTTTCAACGCGGCCAATGCTGTCGTCGGCGTCACCAGGCGGCCCGCCGTCGCGCCGTCAGCCACAAGGATCAATTCGGCGCCGATGCCACGCTCAAACCGGATATCGCCGGGCGCATCAGTCACCCAAGCGGTGCGGCCCGTATCAATCACATAGCCAAACTTTCCAGGCAACTCAGGCAGGCCCACCAACGCCCCCATTAAAGTAGAGGCAAGACTGTGGGTCGCGTCCCCGACCTGCCAATCAGGCGTCATCACCAGATTTCTGCGCCCTTCGTGATCCGGATCTGTGTCAAGCAACTTTGCCGCCAAAAGGGCTTGGATCACGGCGTCGTGGTCTATCTCTGCCACGCCCCTGATCTGCACGTTGGCGCGGTTTGTCAGCTCTAAAGTGCCAGTCCCGTAGCGTTGCGATACGTCGCAAAGCACCTCGACTTGTGCGGCAGTCAACTCACCCATCCACGGGCGTACGCGCACCACCCAGCCATCGCCTGATAACATTGGGCGATATGCGCCCGGACACCATCCCCTGATGGTTGGCACGCTCATTCCGCAGCTTCCAGATCGGCGAGGATCGAGTTTCGGCGCGATTGCCACAGACCTGCCTCGTGAAGCGCTGCAAAACGGTCTCGCATGGCCGCCAAAGCACCGGGATTGGCGTCATCCAAAAACGCGACGACGTTGTCCTGCCCCAATGTCGCCTCGTAATAAAGGTCAAACAGATGCGACGGCACGACGCCGGCCAGTTGCGCAAAGGCCGCCATGTTTTCCAGCGTTGAGGCGATTTCAGCAGCGCCCCGAAACCCGTGGCGGGACATGCCCGCGATCCAGTCAGGGTTGGCAGCGCGGGCCATGACGACGCGGGCGATTTCCTCGGTCAAGCCACGCGCACGGGGCTTTGCGGGGTCGGTGACGTCAAGATGATAGGCCCGCGCGCGGCCCCCGGTGACGGCCTGTGCCGCAAGAAATCCAGCTTCGTGGGTGGCGTAGTCTTCGGCCAGCAGAATGTCGGTCTCGGGCAGGTCTTGCAGGTGTACAAACGCATCCGCTGCCGCGACGCGGGCGCGCAGGCCGTCGGCGTCTTTTGCGATGATATCGCCGTCCAGCGCGTAAGAGGACGCAGCCAACCATGCCTCTCCGGCTGCGACCTTTGCGGCCTCGGAATAATCGCCGATCTGTGGGCCGATGCCGACACCGAAACTGCCCGGCGCAGGGCCGTAAACACGGGCAATGTCCTTGCCCACATACGGATTCCAATCGTGGGCTTCATCGCGGGCGGACAACGCACGGGTGGCTTGATTGAACAACGCCGACAGCGTCGGGAACACATCGCGGAACAAGCCCGAGACCCTTAGCGTTACGTCGATGCGGGGGCGGTCAAGCTCTGTGATCGGTATGATTTCGATGCCCGATACCCGCTCAGACCCCTCATCCCACACCGGCCGCACGCCCAGAAGCGCCAGCGCCATAGCGAATTCCTCACCCGCTGTGCGCATGGTGGCAGACCCCCAAAGGTCCACGATCAAACCCTTTGGCCAATCGCCTTCGTCTTGAAGGTGGCGGCGCATCAATTCATATGCGAGGGCGATCCCTTGGGTGTAGGCAGCGCGGGTGGGCACGGATCGCGGGTCGGTTGTAAACAGGTTGCGGCCTGTGGGCAGCACGTCGCTGCGGCCCCGGTAAGGAGAGCCAGATGGGCCTGCGGCGATGCGTTTGCCGTTAAGCGCGTCAATTAGAGATTGGCGTTCGCCATCTGCCGAGGGCGCGCTGTCAAACGCGGATTGACCATACTCGGGCCTACCCCAAACGTGGAGGCCGTCGCCGAACTGGCCTTCTTTCACGTCGCATACGAAGCGGTCGATACGGGTGATGGCCTCGGCGGAACAGCTGGCTTTGTCGAGGCCCAGATCGCCTTCGACACCAAGGGCTTGCGCCTCAATGCGGATGTCTTCTTGCAAGCGGTCGCGGCGTTTGGGATCAAGGCCGCTGGCGTTGGAAAATTCATCCAGAAGGGCTTCGAGGCGGACCAGCCGTGTGGGCGTTTTAGAGGCCTTCATCGGCGGTGGGACATGGCCCAATGTAATCGCGCCGATGCGGCGTTTGGCCTGCGCAGCCTCGCCGGGGTCATTGACGATAAAGGGGTAAATGACGGGCAGCGCGCCAGTCAGCGCATCGGGCCAACAGGCGTTGGACAGCGCGACAGATTTGCCCGGCAGCCATTCCAGCGTACCGTGCGCACCGATGTGGATAAGCGCCTGCGCATGGGCCTGCATCCAGAGGTAAAAGGCAACGTATCCATGGCGCGGAACACGGGCAAGGTCGTGATATTCCGCATCCCGCAAGGACGGTGTGCCCCGTTCAGGTTGCAGCGCAACAATGGCGTTGCCACGGCGCATGATCGGCAGGACCAACCCCACGTCAGACGCTGACGCGTCTTCCTCGCAGCGACCCCATGCGGTGTGCAGCGCGTCCTGGAGGGATTTAGGCAGGGTCGCGAGGGCGATTTTGTAAGCGGCAAATGGCCAGATAATACGAGCACTGGCAAGGTCGGGGCCGGTGATCTGGCCAGGTGCTGTATGCCCTGCGTCCGAAAGGTCGTTAAGAATGGCGTTGGCGGATGCAATGGCGTCAAGGCCAACAGCATGGGCGGCGTTCCAGTCGCGGCCAGGATATGTCGACAGGACCAGCGCCAGCGCGCGGTCGGCGGCTGGGGTGGTCGCGAGGCGATGCCACGCCGCTATGCGTTTTGCGATAGCTGTGACCCGCTCGGGATGCGTGGTGTGGATGTAGCGCGCGAATTGCAGGTCCGGATCTTGGGCCTGAGGTTCCTTGAAGGATGCAACCCCCGCGAACAGCCGTCCATCGACCTCTGGCAACACCACGTGCATGGCGAGATCGGCGGGCGATAAACCACGCTCCGCCCCAGCCCAAACCTCTTCGCCAGAGGTGGCCAGCGCAATCTGGAATACAGGCACATCTGCGGCATCCAGCGGAGAGGTTCCGCCCGCGCCTTTGCCAGAAAAGGACGTTGCATTCACAATTGCAACCGGGCCGAGGTGGGCAACTTGCCGCGCCATCCATTCGGCGGCTCCGGGCGCTTTGAGCGATGGCGCAAACAGACCCATAACGGTGAAGCCTTCGGCGCGCAGGGCGGTGAACAGCGCACGGATCGGGGCAAGATCGGCAGAGACGAGGTAGGATCGGTAGAACGTCACAACGATCAACGGGCCGGTTTGCCCCGCAAGAACGGGACAGCTTAACCCGTCTTCTGGCGTCCAGCCACCAACACTTGGCAGGCCTTTCGCGCCTTTGACCGGACCTGCGTAAAGGCCCGATGCCAAGGCCATTTGCGCCAACGCGGCTTGGGCTGCAACCTCTCCGCCCGCATCGCACAGGTGCTGAAGGCGGCGTAGGGTAGAGACCGGCAGAGTAGAGATCTTGTCCAGTCGCGAATCCTGACGGCCGTCAGCGGGCAGCACCGCCAAGGCGATGCCTTTGGCGCGGGCCAAGATTTCGATCTGTTGTAGGCCGTAGGGCCAGTAAGGCACCCCCCCAATGAGCCGGATAAGGATGCCCTTCGCACCGCTTAACGTCTGGTCGATATAGGTATCGACAGACAACGGATGCTTCAATTCCGCGATATTGGCGAGCCTCAAGGACGGCAACGTGCCCCCCGCGAGACCGCCGCCCCGGTGCCAACCCGCTGCAAAAGCCCCAAGGTCGGAGTCGGACAGACTGAGCACCACCAATTCCGCCGGCATCTGCGCCAGATCGGTCGGGGTTTCGGATTCTTCTAACCCATGGCTTTCGCGGAAAACGACGTGCATTACGGCAACCTCTGCTTGACGCAAAACCGGGTGCCTATCAGCGAATGCAAGCTCTTGGTTTCCTGCGCATTTGCCAGCAACTCAATCGTGTCCTCTGGATGGGCCATGGGGTTGGCAAAGCAAATCATCGCGATCCCCAAATCTGCACGGGCCCCAAAGCCTTAATCGAGCCACTCGGCGGCCCCCTATCATCCCCGATGCGGATCACCCCTTGGATCTGCTCAAGGACGCAGAGCGCGCCGCGCCCACTCGACGAACACACATTGCCCAATACGGCGGCGGCCGGGAACCGCGACGCCTCATTTTGCTGCGTGTCTGCCATCGCCTTTGCCTCAGACCGGTTCGACAGACAGGGACAACGCCGCCCTGATCGCGACTCCATCCACATCATGATGCTCTGCGATCACCACCAAACGACCAATGCGCGGCTCATCCGCGCCCCAGGGTCGGTCGTACTGGTGCCGCACCCGCGACCCCACGGCCTGAACCAAAAGGCGCATCGGCTTGCCAGCAACGTTGGCGTAGCCCTTGACGCGCAGGATATTCTGGGTCTTGGCTAGGTGTTCTATCCGCGCGACCAGCTCCAACGGATCGGTGACATCGGGGATGTTGATCACTACACTCTCAAAGTCATCATGCTCATGGTCATCTTGCTCGTCATGGTGCGAGGGGCGCGCATCCATGTCATCTTCGGCCGCTGCCTCCAACCCCAGGATAATGCGCGGATCAATCGTACCTTCAGCGACTTCAATCACCGGTATCGAACGCTGCGCACGCTCTGCAATCATCGCTTTCGCCTTTGCCACGCCATCCGGCCCAGCGAGATCGGGTTTGGTCAGCAAGATGATATCGGCGCAGTTGATTTGATCATCAAACACCTCGGACAGGGGTGTATCGTGGTCAATGCTGTCATCCGCGAGGCGCTGCGCATCCACGGCGGCCACGTTGGTAGCAAAGCGACCCGCCGCAACGGCTTCTGCGTCAGCCAGTGCTATCACGCCATCAACGGTGATTTTGGAGCGGATATCAGGCCAGTCAAAGGCCTTGAGCAACGGCTTGGGCAGCGCCAGCCCAGACGTCTCGATCAGGATATGCTCAGGGCGCGGGTCCAGCGCCATAAGCGCCTCAATCGTGGGGATGAAATCATCAGCGACGGTGCAGCAGATGCAGCCGTTGGCCAATTCTATGATGTTTTCTGCCGGGCAGTTCGGAATTGAACAGGCCTTGAGGATTTCACCATCCACGCCCAGATCGCCAAACTCGTTTACGATCACCGCAAGGCGCTTGCCGCCAGGGTTCTGGATCAAGTGTGAGATAAGCGAGGTTTTACCGGATCCCAGAAAGCCTGTGACCACAGTTACCGGAAGTTTTGCCAGATCAGCCATGTTCAGGCCCCCTTTGGTGATGTGTCATATTCATGTCTCCTTTGGAGACACGGGTGGAATCCGCGCGATGCAATTGCGTTTGAAATGTTCGGGGCGCGTGCGCCACGGAATCAACCCGTCGTGGGTTGCATGATAAAGTGCGATACCCTCGGCCAACATATCAGGATGTGACGTCTCGAGGAAGTTTCCGTAGACATACGTCCAGCGCGCATCACCGCCCCGGATCGCCACGGAACAGCCGCTTTCGCAATTCTGCAAGCATTCCATGGGTCGTATTGTAACGCCGACGGGCATCTCACGCTTTGCCAATTCAGCCAATAGCTTTTGCCCCGGACGCAGTCCCTCTTCGGGTGCATCAAGGCCACGCAGGCATTTGACACAAATCAGCACCTCCGTCGGTG
>Ga0307933_1001544_pt1 | contig 17703 bp, 11 predicted proteins | sample OrgLakmetageno88_FD_201811 | JGI IMG/M metagenome (GOLD analysis project Ga0307933, IMG submission 201811) | Saline water microbial communities from Organic Lake, Antarctica - #88 | ecosystem: Environmental > Aquatic > Non-marine Saline and Alkaline > Saline | place: Antarctica: Organic Lake...
CGCTCGTGCGGCAAACGCGTTCACACAACTAGTGAGCGGCGATTATTCCTAAGCGCCATTGGGCTAACCTTGAGCGTCACAGGTAGGGCGGTTTCGCCGAAACCGCCGCCTTCAGTTGCCATCTGGGGCAGACGGAGATCTGCCTAAATTGTTTATCAGTATAGCGTTCCCACGCTCTTGATAAACTCCCATGTCATCTACCACCGCAAGCGTATACAGGGTTTTTATTACCATGTAAAGACAAGCGCTGGTATAAGTCCTGTGTTGGCTCACCCTAGCGGACACCACAACCGAGTGAGCTTGCTAGATTTTGTAACTAATCAGAATAAACGTATTAGGCTTTAGTTCACTTCGGCAATTGCCTCCGATGCATCTCTCGCATCCCATACTGCCTTCATATCAAGATACGTCTCCTTATCGATTAATCCATTGCTCTCATACTTCCGCACCAGCCCCTGTGACTCTACATTTAGATAGGCAATGGCATATTTGAAGAATTGACGTTTCGAACGCAGTTCAAATTGCACATAATTACGACTTCTCGCATAAACGAGAACATCAATTTCACGATGATCATGACTAGTTAGCAACATCTCAGCTGGGAGGCTTAAAAGATCTAACTCAGGCTGCCCTAAAGCGAGTGCTGCCTCCTCCATTTCTTTTTCAACAATCAAGTTCGAATAGTAATCCTGTACGAAGAATGCACCGAAAAGAAGCGCAGCGCTCAGGCAAAGATAGCACAAAAATTTAATAAAAGTGATCAGACCCACCAATATTGCATAGCTTCAAGAAAAGCCAAAGTGAAAAAATAACTGTTTTAAAGAGCCGATAATCCATCACCTAAAGTCATTATAAAAAACAAATCTCGTGAAAAAACCAGTATTTGCCCTTGATCTTTCTTAAACGGAACCATTTATTCCACCGCTTTCACTTTTAACAAGGATACACCATGTCACAACACAACAGCTTTAAAGCCGCCGGAGGCGGAGGTAAAAAGAACCGAACAGTCCTCAAACGTTTCGAACGTATCGACCTGCTCCGTAAACGCGGCCAGTGGAAAGACGGCCAGCGCGTGATTGGCATAAGAAAGACAAAGCCAGAAGAATAGGCCTCGGACTTTTACAACTTTAAGAGCCTCTCCCGCAACGGAGAGGCTTTTTTGTAGCTCCCTCTCCCTACATCATCCTACGCTTACGCACAACTGACGCCTCAGTCCTAATTCCTAATTCCCAATTTCCAAGTGTCCCTCCTTTCCTACCGTAATCTCACCGTATCCTTTGGGGGCCCTAAGCTTCTCGACGACGCCGGGCTCACTATCGCCAAGCGCGAGCGCATCTGCTTGCTCGGTCGTAACGGAGAAGGCAAATCCACCCTACTACGCATTATAAATGGCGAGTTCCCCGCAGATAAGGGCGAAATTGAAGCCATCCCAAATTTACGTATCGGTAAGCTCGACCAAGAAGTCCCCGACGCACTCGAGGGCACCATCTTTGAAGTCGTCGCCCAAGGGCTCGGTGAGCAGGCAAAGACCGTCGCCGAATACCACGCCGCCCTCCATGCCTACTCACTCAACCCAGAAGATGAATCACTTGGCGACCTTCTGGACAGTCTCCAACAAGAACTCGACCGCACCGATGGCTGGGCCCTCGAGCACAAAGTCGAAAACGTCCTCAACCGCGTCGAGCTCGACGGCGATCAAGAATTCTCTTCACTTTCCGGCGGCAACAAGCGTCGCGCGCTCCTCGCCAAAGCACTTATCGCCGAGCCACATATCCTTCTCCTCGACGAGCCGACCAATCACCTCGACATCCCCGGCATCCGCTGGCTCGAAGAATTCCTCCGCAAGTCCGACATCGCCCTCCTCTTCGTCTCACACGACCGTGCCTTTATTCAACGCGTCGCGAACAAGATCCTAGACCTCGACCGAGGCCAGCTCACTCGCTGGGAATGCGACTACCCCACCTATCTCGAGCGCAAAGCCGACCTTCTCGCAGGCGAAGCCAAGCAAGCAGCTGTTTTCGATAAGAAACTCGCCGAAGAAGAAGTCTGGATCCGCAAAGGCATCCAAGCCCGTCGCACCCGTAACGAAGGCCGCGTGCGCGCCCTCAAGAAACTACGCGAAGAGCGTGCCGAACGTCGCAACACCCAAGGCAAGAGCAAACTCGACCTCAGTGATGCACAACTCTCCGGACGTAAAGTCATCACCGTCGATGAGATCAGCTATGCATGGGGCGACACATCGCCGCTCATTGAAAACTTCTCTACCACCATCTGGCGCGGCGATAAGATCGGCATCGTCGGCCTCAATGGCTCCGGCAAAACCACCCTGCTCAATTTGCTCCTCAAAAAACTCGAGCCCACCAGCGGCAGCATCACCCACGGCACCAAACTCGAGGTTGCTTATTTCGACCAGCACCGCGGACAGCTCGACAATAAACTCACCGTGGCCGAAAACGTTCACCCGCACGGTGATTCTGTGCTCATCAACGGCAAGCCCCGTCACATCATCTCCTACCTACAGGATTTTCTCTTCACCCCGCACACCTCCCGCTCCCCCATCACTAAACTATCCGGCGGCGAGCGCGCCCGCCTGCTCTTGGCCAAACTCTTTATCCAACCGGCCAACGTCCTCATCCTTGACGAGCCGACTAACGACCTCGACATCGAAACCGTCGAACTCCTCGAAGAGCGCCTCCTCGAATATAACGGCACCCTCCTCCTCGTCTCTCACGACCGTAGCTTCCTTGATAACGTCGTCACCAGCACGATCGCCCTCGAAGGCAATGGGGATATCGAAGAATACGTCGGCGGCTGCGAAGAATGGCTACAAAAACAAGCCAACAAAACCGGAGCCGCGAAGAAGCCTGCCTCCAAATCTCCGCCTACCCTTTCAACACCCGCTCTAGCCACTCCTGAGAAGAAGCTCACCAATAAAGAGCGAGAGGCCCTTAAAATGCTCCCAAAAGAAATTGAAAAAATGGAAGCTGAGCTCGAAACACTTTCAAAAAAAATGGCCTCCGCCGAATATTACCAAAACCCTGAAAGCGATCTCAGCGGAGACGCCAAGACCGTCGAAACTATAGAGCATTCAATACTCGAAGCCTATACACAGCTCGAAGCACTCTCATAAGTAGAATGGGGACGTCCAAAAAACCGAGCATCGCGATTATCGGGGGCGGTGCCGCCGGTTACTTCGCTGCGATCACCGCAGCCGAAGCCAATCCATCGGCACAGGTCACTATCTACGAGCGCTCGAAACACACCTTGCAGAAGGTAAAGATCTCCGGCGGCGGACGCTGTAACGTCACCCACAACTGCTTCGAAGCTGCTAAACTCTCCACTCACTATCCGCGCGGCTCCCGGGAACTTCGCGGCCCCTTTAACAGCTGGCAACCCCTGGACACCGTCGCTTGGTTCGCTCAACGCGGAGTGGAGATCAAAACCGAGCCCGACGGACGCATGTTTCCCATCACCGACGACTCGCAAACGATCATCGACTGCTTTCAAAATGCCGCCCGCAAAGCCGGCGTCGAACTACGCAAAGAAACCGGTGTAAACAGTTTCACGCATCACCCTTCACAATTCACCCTTCAATTATCTGACGGCACAGAAACCACTGCCGATAAAGTCTTAGTCGCGAGTGGTTCACTCAAAGCCTCTCCCCTTACCCGAGCCCTCGAGAAGTTTGGTCACAGTATTGCCCTGCTGGCACCCTCACTTTTCGCTTTCAACCTAGCCGATAAACGCACCCACGGCCTAGCCGGGCTCTCCGTCCAAAACGCCAGTGTCTCACACGTGGCGTCGTCGCTTGCGACGGCCTCTTCGCGCCACAGTAAGCTCGCCCCCCAAACCGGCCCCATCCTTATCACCCACCGTGGACTCAGTGGCCCCGCCATCCTTCGCCTATCCGCATGGCAAGCCCGCGCCCTCCAAGATGAAAATTATCATTTCGAAATACAAATAAACTGGCTCGGCGACGTATCCGAAAATCAGTTACGCGAAAAATTCAACCATCTGCGCAAAGGCAAAACTCAGGTAAAAACCAAAATCTTCGAAGCCATCCCCCGCCGCTTCTGGGAACGCCTCGTGGAAACCGCAGGCATCACCGATGACACAAAATGGGCACAGCTACCCAAAGAAAAAGAAGCCACCCTCATTCAGGAACTCACCGGCGCTCGCTATAGCGTTCAAGGCAAAACCACGAACAAAGACGAGTTCGTTACCTGCGGCGGCGTCAGCCTAAAAGAAATCAATTTTAAAACTATGGAAAGCCGCCTGGTGCCCGGCCTCTACTTTGCAGGCGAGTGTATCGACATTGACGGTATTACAGGTGGTTTTAACTTTCAAGCCGCCTGGACAGGCGGACGGATTGCCGGCTTGGCGATGGCTGAATCGTAAAAAGAATGATCAGCTCTACACGCTGGAAGCACCCGGAGGGCATTTCACGTGAGTTACTTTACGCGAAAATTAAACCTCTACTGGCCACCAATATTCAACCAGTAACGAGTCGCTTTGAGTTCTCCCGTTTTTGTGAGTGCCCCCAGAACCACCAACTCCCTTAAATCACGAGTCGCGGTAGCAGTCGATGCCTCAGTAATAGTGACATAGTTCTTCGCACTTAAACCGCCCTCAAACCCTTGGGGTCCTTCACGGAACATTCGGCTGAGCACCTGCTCTTGGCGCTCATTCAACTGGCCGCGTAATCGATCATATAGCTTCGCCTTCTTGATTAAAAATTGGACATGCGTCTCGGTAGTCTTTTGCGCATCTAGAATCAGCTGAGCAAAGTATAACAACCATGTGGTGATTTCGTTTCCTTTATTGGCTGCCTCCAGTACATGATAATAGGCCTTGCGCCCTTTTTCGATCTGACTCGACAGTGCAAGCAGTGAGGGTTGCCCGAAATTTTGAGCAATCGCCTTTTCGGCAATGGCACGTCCAATGCGCCCGTTCCCATCCTCGAAAGGATGGATACTTAAAAAATACTGATGGGCGATGCCGCTACGCGTGAGCGTGGGTAAAGAATGGGATTCATTATACCATTTGAGAAACCCATTCATCTGAGATTGCATTTGTTTCGAGGGAGGCGCTTCAAAGTGAATCTTCGGGCGATGGATCGCACCAGAAACAACCTGCATGGCATCCTCGTGAGTTCGGTAGCGTCCGACATCCAGTAGATCGCGTCGGCCATTGCACAGCATACGGTGCCATTCAAATAAAGTTTCGTGTGTCAAAGGCGTCTCAAAAGTGCGATACAAGTTCACCATCATTTCAGCGATCCCTTGTTCTGAGGGAGGCACTTTACGCCCGTCCGATTGCAATCCAAATTGTCGACGAATGGATGAGTGTAAGCTATCTCTGTTTAAGATTTCGCCCTCAATTTCGGAAGTCTTGAACGCCTCGGAAGTGATTAAATCAACCTTTAGCAAGTCTTCGTCGACGGCATTCAAATGCCGAAACGTGCCAATCAATATACCCGACTCTCGCAAGAATTTAGCCTCCAGAACCTCCAGCGCAGATGTGTCGTAAGTAAATTTTGGCCAATCGGCCTGTTCCCAATTCCATGTCATGATCGATGCACACTAACTTTATAGATCAAAATTAAACCAATAATGATCGATAAAGCAAGCAATTATCAATCTTCTTAACAGCAGCATTATCTGCAGACTAAAGGTCAATGATTCACTACTAGCCTATTTAAAGGTTCAATCCCCCAAGATCATCGCAAGAAAGGCGACTTGCTATACGCGTATTGCAATGAAATACTACCCTCCATGTTAGCTATTCGATTAGATAAAGAAGTGGAGAGTCGCCTGGAACTCCTTGCCAAAAAGACTGGGCGCACGAAGACTTTCTATGCACGGGAAGCCATTTTGGAACACTTGGAGGACATGGAGGATTACTATCTAGCCGTCGATGTAGTGCAGAACCCAGGTAAACTATACACTGCCGAAGAAGCTAAACGTGAGTTGGGACTATAAGATTTCGGAGAAAGCACTCAAACAGCTAAAGAAGTTGGATAAGCAAGCCGCTGCACAAATCATTCATTTTATGGATGAAAGCATTCAAGGCACCGAAGACCCCCGAGAATCAGGCAAACAACTGAAAGGCGAATTGAATAACATCTGGCGTTATCGAAGCGGCGATTATCGAATTCTCTGCCAACTCCAAGACGAGGTGTTTGTCGTTCTAGTTCTTGAAACTGGGCACCGTAAGAATATATACAAATAAGCCCATTCGCTACATCTTGTATTGCGAATGGCAGCATAATTCACAGCTGAAGGTCAATGATTCACTTGTAAAAAGTGGAATGCCGAAAGTAGTTCCAGCAGAGTTTTTTACATGCGTTGGCATTAGTTTAAAGGAAGTAGATTTCCGAAGCATAGAGAGTAGAATCATCTCATATCTACATTTTGCAGGACACTGTCTAGACTTAGATGGAATGGGACATCCCCAATCTGAGCGCTCCAAGCCTATTGAAGATGAACCTGAAGTTTGAATCGCCATGAAAACTCCCCATTCCCGAATTCTCACCACTCATTAATCTCAATTCATCGTTGATTCTTCCCTACCCTTTAAATGTCCCACCCTATCCGATATGGTCGGTGCTTACTGAATAAAACGCATCGCCTGTATTTTCCCATAGACGATGCCACATAATTAACCAAAGTTCGAACAGGACGCTCAAAACCAACGGAATAGACTATGAAAGACATCATTTGCCCCCACTGTAATAAAGCATTCAAGGTCGACGAAGCGGGCTATGCCGACATCCTAAAACAAGTTCGCAATGGCGAGTTTGAACAGGAACTCCACGAGCGCCTCGAACTGGCCGAAAAGGATAAGCTCAACGCAGTCGAACTCGCAAAAGAAAAAGCGACCAACGAATCCCAAAAATCTGCCGCGGAGAAAGAAGCAGAGATCCAGAAATTAAAAGCCCAGCTCGATAAAGGCGAAGAAGCCCGCAAGCTTGCCGTCGCCGAGGCCCTCAACGCAATCGAAAAAGAGCGCGACAAGCTGGCCTCCGATCTCGAAAAAGCCAAGCAGGAAACCATCACCGCGTCTCAACTGGCGGAACTAAAACGCAACAGCGACCTACAAGAAGCGGCTACCCAAAAGGATACTGAGATCGAGAAACTCAAGGCCAAGCTCGAATCAACCGAGGTCAGCCAAAAGCTCGCGATAAATGAAGCGGTCGGCCTGGTCGAAAAGCAACGCGACGAACTGCAAAGTAATCTGAAGAATTCGGAGCTTCAGAAGCAATTAGCGGAAACCGCGCTCAAGGACAAATACGAGACCCAGCTCAAAGATCGCGACGAAGCCATCGAGCGCCTTCGCGATATGAAAGCCAAGCTCTCCACTAAGATGGTCGGCGAGACCCTTGAGCAACACTGCGAAACCGAGTTCAACCGCCTCCGAGCCACTGCATTCACCGGGGCCTATTTCGAAAAAGACAACGACGCCAGAGCCGGCAGTAAAGGCGACTACATCTTCCGCGATGCCGACCAGGACGGCAACGAAGTCGTCTCCATCATGTTCGAGATGAAAAACGAGAGCGACACCACCGCGACCAAAAAGAAGAACGAAGACTTCCTCAAAGAACTCGACAAAGACCGCAGCGAAAAAGGCTGCGAATACGCCGTCCTCGTCTCACTGCTTGAGCCAGAGAGCGAGCTCTATAACTCCGGGATCGTCGATGTCTCCCACCGCTTCCCGAAGATGTATATCATTCGGCCGCAGTTCTTCATCCCCATGATCACACTCCTGCGCAACGCCGCCATGAACTCCATGCAATACAAGGCCGAGCTCGCGCTGGTCAAATCACAGAGCATCGACGTCACCGACTTTGAAGATAAGCTCGAATCCTTCAAATCCGGCTTCGCCCGCAACTACGACCTCGCGGGTAAAAAGTTCCAGACCGCGATCGACGAAATCGACAAGTCGATCACCCACCTGCAAAAGACCAAAGACGCCCTCCTCGGCACCGACCGCAACCTCCGCCTCGCCAACGACAAAGCCCAGGACGTCACGATTAAAAAACTCACTCACGGCAATCCCACAATGAAAGCCAAGTTCGACGAACTGGACGGCGAATGTTGAGCATAGGAAACATACATCCGCTGACTACTTTTTTGCCTGCGCGAACTCAAGCGTCAGATCCTTTTAGCCCCACCTCTAGCTTTGCTTCCATCCCCTCCCAATGATTTAATTCTTAAAAAATCAGCCAATTTCCCATTTAATTCTTAAAAAAATCTACAAATCCGGCAACTGGCTGGCGTTAATTCACCTTTTTTCTGCAAATACGATTGATACGCCTAAAAATATTATTCTTGAAAAATCTACAAAAAGACCGCTTAATTCTTAAAAAATCAACAAAACGCGACAATTTTAAGATTTAATTCATCTTTTTTATCATGGCTCTACTATTCGGCACATCTAATCCACAGCGCTCCGCCGAAATCTCCCGTGAACTGAAAGCGGGTCATTTACGGAAGCTCGCCTCAAAGCTCTACACGGACGACTTAAAGAGCCCCGCAGAAACGATTGTTCAACGCAACCGACTGATGATCGCTGCCCACTTTTATCCAGATGCAGTGATCAGCCACCGCTCGGCGCTTGATGGCGGCAGCGTATCGCCAGGCGGAAAATTGCACTTAAGCGTCCCTCGTAAAGGAGTGCCCACTCGCAAACTCCCGGGTTTGGAAATCCGCATTTGGAATGGCCCAGAGCCACAAGCGAATGACATGCGCACACCACTAAGCGATGGGCTGGCATTGTTCAGTGCATGCGAAGAGCGTGCCGTGCTAGAGAATTTCCAAATTGCCCGTGCCCGCGCGGATGATGAATCCAAGACATTATCCGCTCCGGAGCTCGAAGACTGGTTTGATCGCCAACAACGGCTCGTCGGCCCGGGCTGGCTTCCTCAGCTAGAAGCGAAAGTGCAACAGCTCGCGAACGAACTGGACTGGCAACGAGAACTCGACTGCTTCGAACAGTTTGTAGCCGCATTGCAGGGCAAAGCATCCAGCCATCAATTGGTGAGTAATTTAGCGAGTTCACGCGCCCGTGGTAAACCTTACGATCCGGATCGGATCGCCCTATTTGCTGAACTGCACACACGTTTGGCGCATGAGCAATTTCCCGATCTGCCTGCACCTCCTGTCGAGGAACATCAAAATCGAGCTTTTTGGGAGGCCTATTTCTCGAATTTCATTGAAGGCACGAAGTTCTCTGTCGAAGAAGCGCAAGAGCTGGTTAAAGAAACCGCAGATGCCATTCACCTGGAAATGAAACGTCCAGAAGATGCGCACGATGTGAAAGAAACCTATCGACTGATAGTGGATCCGAATATCAGCGGAACCGTCGCGAACAATCAGGACGACTACATGAACCTGATCATTCGAAGGCACGCCCGGATGATGGCCACTCGCCATGACGTTGAGCCGGGGGTCTTTAAGACGAAGAATAATGAAGTCGGCTCCCGCACATTTGTGAAACCAGAACTGGTGCGCGAAACACTCGCACGCGGATGGTTGGCCAGTCGCGAGCTGAAGTCGGCTGCATCCAGAGCATTCTACATGCTTTTTGTCGTCGCCGAGGTGCACCCATTCAAAGACGGCAATGGTCGCATCTCCAGACTGGGGATGAATGCCATCCTAGAGAATGCCCAACAGATGCGCCTGATCATCCCGACCTCACTGCGCAGTGATTACATGAGCGTCCTCGAAGCGATGACACTCAACGGAAACGCCAACCCCTACGTAGCCTTTGCGCATAAGCTAATGGATTTCAACAGCCGCATGCCGTTCGTATCCTTCGAGGAATCCTATGAGCACTTCAAAAAAACGGGCGCTCTTGACGAGCCGAACAACTCCAACTTCAGTCTGCAAAATTTCATTCAATAAACACCACTAACGAAGTTAGAAGGGGGGAAGTTAGAAATCTCCACCTTCAACCCTCTTCCCCTATTCCCGTAGCCCTCCCTCTTTCAAACTTCTCTCTCCAAAAGACCAAAGACGCCCTCCTCGGCACCGACCGAAACCTCCGCCTCGCCAACGACAAAGCACAGGACGTCACCATCAAAAAACTGACCCGAGGTAACCCTACAATGAAAGCCAAGTTCGAGGAGTTGAGCGACCACGCTTGATCCAGGATCCCCCAACCTCTCCCAGCCTTCATAATTCATCCGCAATCCGCCATCCGCCATCCGCCCTCACCCATCCGTCATCAATAAATGCAATTAGCCGAAGCCATTGACCGCCTCTACCAGCTTCGCGTCGATACCACGACGCGGGACGGCGATGGCTCGCCTCACGAAAAGCCACACAAGCCGCTACTGCTATTGGCCGCACTAGACTTGATCGACGAGGGGCTCGCCAGCCCCGACCGCATCCCCTGGTGCCAGGAGTTGCGCGACCGCTTTTCCGCCCGCTTCGAAGTCGTTCGAAGGTTAAACGACCGCAACAACCCGGACCTGCCTTTCCGCTATCTGGCTGGCGACGGCATCTGGCTCCCACTCGAAGCCGATGGCCGGACACCCATCCGTCGGGAAATCCGCGTGGCTGACCTAGGTCAGGTCTTCGCCCGATTTACGGGCGGCTTTGAGCTACTCGTCGCACTGCCCGAGCATCGCCAGCTGATACGCGAAGCCCTCGTCGCCCGCTATTTCCCGTGGGCAGCCGACTCCTTGTTCGGCAGCCAGCCCCTGCCACAGGAGGAAGCTGAACAGGCCGAAGCCGCCGAAGACCCCGCCGACTACGGACGCTCTCCCGCCTTCCGCCGCACCATCCTAGGCATCTACGATCACCAGTGCGCCGCCTGCGGCCTCCGCATCCAGCTCCCCGCTGGGGCTCACGTCTCCTTCATAGACGCCGCTCACCTCCTCCCCTGGGATCGCTACCACAACGACCACCCCACCAATGGCCTCGCCCTCTGCAAAAACCATCACTGGGCCATGGATCGCCAAATCATCGCGCCCGCGCCCGACCACCTCTGGCAGGTCTCCCCCGTCATCGACCCCCGCCGCTCCAACGGTGAAAAGGAACTCCACAACCTCGCCGGAAAGACGCTGCTGCTCCCCAAAGATCCGGCCTTTTATCCGAATGAGGAAGGTCTGCAATGGCGGGTTCGGAATTTGGTGGCATAACAACGCGAAGAATATACAATTCCTCAGTTCGTCGTGGACAAAGCAAACTTGCTTTTATCTAGTAGAGCACACCGCCAATTACTTTATCGATACATGAAACCTTCCGCCCCTCCTTCCAGTATACGAGACAACCACTCACGGGGTAAGGCTGTCGACTTCTTGAAGCCGCTTTTGTCCGACGAGACCGCCCTTTCCATTGTATCAGCTTACTTTACCATTCATGCGTATCAGGCGCTCAAGGAGCAACTGGATCCAATCAGCGAACTCCGCTTTCTTTTCGGTGATCCGAAATTCGTCAACAACCTCGACAAAGACTCTAAAGCATCTCGTGAATTCACTCTGACTGAAAGCGGGCTTACTTTAGGCAATCAGCTCTCGCAGAGCAAACTGGCCCGAGAATGCGCCGAGTGGATCGAGAAGAAAGTCGAAATTCGCACCGTGCGACAGACTGGCCTACTGCACGGCAAACTTTATCACGTGCAAAACGGTCCGGTCGCTCAGGCCATGCTGGGCAGTTCCAATTTTACCGTGCCGGGCCTTGGTTTACGTGAGTCCGGGAACAACGTTGAACTCAACATCGTCGTCGATAGCGACCGGGATCGTAATGATCTTCTGGAATGGTTCAACGAATGGTGGTCAAACGATAAACTCACAGAGAATGTCCGCGAGCTTGTGCTGACCGAGCTGAAGCGCCTCTACTCCAACCAGTCTCCTCAGTTCATCTATTACCTCACGCTTTTCCATATTTTCAGGGAATACATAGACGGCGAACGCAGCGCAGAGTCGGATCTGAACAATCTACAGCTTCCGGATACCGGCATCTGGCGAGCGCTCTACGCTTTTCAAAAAGACGGCGCGAAGTCCGCGATTAACAAGATCAAGGAGCTAAACGGCTGCATCCTCGCCGACAGCGTCGGTCTAGGCAAAACCTACACTGCGCTCGCGGTGATTAAATACTTTGAGCTGAAGAACGAACGCGTCCTCGTCCTCTGCCCCAAGAAGCTCAGCCGTAACTGGACCGTCTATCGCAACCCGGATTTGCTCAATCCGTTTGCCGACGACAAGTTCCGCTACGACGTCCTTCACCACACCGACCTCTCTCGCGATTCGGGCGAAGTCAACGGCCTCCATCTCGAAACCCTCAACTGGGGCGCCTACGATCTCATCGTTATCGACGAGTCCCACAACTTTCGTAACAATGCCAAAGCCAAGCAGGAAGAAGGCGAGCCACTCAAGCGCAGTCGCTACGAACGCCTGATTGAAGACATCATCACATCCGGCAGTAAAACAAAAGTCCTCCTCCTCTCCGCCACGCCGGTTAATAACGAGCTCTCCGACCTGCGTAACCAAGTCTCCTTTATTGCCGGCGGCGACGTCGCGAGGGATGATGTCCCCGACGCCGCATTCAGCGAATCGCTCAAGATCGCCTCGGTCAAGGAAACCACCCGCAAGGCTCAGCAACACTTTACCACCTGGGCCAAGCAACCCAGCGAAAAGCGTAGCAACCGCGACCTGCTCAACGCCATCGGCGGCGATTTTTTTAGACTCCTGGACGGCCTGAGCATCGCCCGCTCGCGTAAGCAAATCACCCGCTACTACAAGGCCGAAATGGAGCGCCTCGGCGGCTTCCCCCACCGCCCGGCACCAAAGTCGCTGCACCCACCCATCGACCTAAGAGCCAAACAAATTTCCTTTGAAGACCTCGATGATTCGATTTCAGAACTCACCCTAGCTCTCTACCACCCGACCTTTCACCTCCGCGCCGACTTGCCCGAAACTGTCCGGGCAACCTACATCGCCAAAGAGCAGAACGGTTTCACCCAGGAAGGCCGTGAGCGAATCCTTATCAGCATGATGAAGGTCAACTTCCTCAAACGGCTGGAAAGTTCGATCGACTCCTTCCGCCTGACACTCGCTCGAACCATCGAGAAAATCGACCGTTTGGAAGCGAAGTTCGACCAGTTCGAAGCCTTCAAAGATCAAAACCCTGAACTCGATTACGATCTGCTCAACCCCGAAAACGAAGACGATGCCGGCGACCTCGGCGAAGCGGACTTCGTGGTCGGAGGGAAAAAGAAATTTCACCTCGGGCACATCGACATCCCAAAGTGGCGCAAAGCCATCCAACAAGACCGCGTGCAACTCCGCTATCTGCTCGACCGAGCCGAAGCCACCAAACCACAGCACGATGGCAAACTAGCCAAACTGCGCGAATGCATCTTTGCAAAGCTCGATCATCCCTCCACCGACAAGGACGGGCGCGCTAACCGCAAGGTTCTCATCTTCACCGCTTTTGCCGATACTGCACGCTACCTCTACGATCAACTCAGCAGCGATATCAGCGCACGCGGAGCCCACGTCGCACTCGTTCAGGGCAGTCAGGAGAACCGCAGCACCCTCAAGTTTTCCAACGACTTTGACGACATCCTGACCAATTTCTCTCCCCTCTCCAAGCGCCGCGCCGAACAGGATCGCTTCCCACAGGACGAAGCCATCGATGTGCTCATCGCGACCGACTGTATTTCCGAGGGACAAAATCTACAGGATTGCGACCTACTCATTAATTACGACATTCACTGGAATCCCGTCCGCATCATTCAGCGCTTCGGCCGGATCGACCGGATCGGCTCCCGCAACGAAGCCGTCCACCTGATCAACTTCTGGCCCGTGGCCGACCTCGACCGCTACCTGAATGTCAAACACCGCGTCGAAGCCCGCATGGCCCTAGTCGATCTCTCCGCCACCCAGGAAGACAACCTGCTTGAAAACGAACAGGTCGAAGAACTCATCCAAAAAGACCTCCTCTTCCGCAACAAACAACTCAAGCGCATGCAGGACGAAATTCTCGATCTGGAGGATTTCGATGACAACATCACCCTGGCCGACTTCTCGCTTGATGAGTTCCGCATCGACCTGCTCCAGTTCCTCGAAGCCAAACGCGAAGAGCTCGAAGCCGCCAAGCCCGGGCTCTACGCCGTCGTCCCGACCAAGCCAGAGACACCCATCGCGCAACCCGGCACCCTCTTCTGCCTCCGCCACCGTTCAGAGAATGGAGCCGAAGCCAAGCCCGGCAAAGACACTGAAACTGCCAAACAGATCAACCCCCTCGGTCGCTACTATTTGATTTACGTCCTCGACGACGGCACTGTTCGCCTCACCTTCACCCAGCCCAAGCAGGCGCTCAACCTCTTCCGCGATCTCGCCGCCGGCCTGCCCGACGCACAACAAAAGCTCTGCGACCTCTTCGATTCCAAGACCAACGACGGCGACGACATGAGCCACTACGACGGGCTGATCAAAAAAGCCCTCGCCTCCATCGCCCATACCTTTGGTAAACGCGCCGCCGCCTCCCTCTTCGCCGGCCGCGATGGCAAGCTACCCAGCGCCGAAGAAACCCCCTCCGAACTCGAACTCGAATACGAGCTACTCACATGGCTGGTAATCTTAGAAAAATAATGCTTCGAGGAATCAATAGAGAGGCCGACCTGCTTTTTGCACTTGTCTTCAGAGCAATTTTTGCTTTGTTTAGGGATAACACACGCGCCGTGCCGCTTGTCCGAAAGGAGAATGCACATAAAGGGCGCGTCTTTTTTTGCCTACATTCCGAGCATGACCAGAAAGGATCGCTTCAATGAAGGTTCCTTACGGGAAAAAATGGCAATCGATTAGCAAGCAACTGCAAAAGTTGGAAGATGCCGGACTTTTCATAGAAGATACAGCTGCCGCAGAAAGCTTTCTGAGGCATTTAAACTACTATCGATTCAGCGGTTACGGATTGGCCTTCGAACGCACCCGACACCAATTCGTCTCGGGTGCCACTTTTGAGCAGATTCGCCATGCTTACGAATTCGACCGTGCACTCAGAGACTTGGTCTATGAGTCGATGGAAGTTATTGAATTAGATATTCGCACAACCGTCGCCTATACCTTTGGTGAAACCTATCAAGCCTTTGGCCACTCAGATGCCAACAATTTCTATAACGTAACTAAGCAAGCTGCAGGGGCTAAAGCTCAAGCCGCGTTCAATCATAAGCAATGGCATAGCAGTCTCAAACCCGAAACCAAGCGATCAAGCGAACGCTTCATTCAGCATTTTAAAACGAAATACAGCGAGCATCCCGACCTGCCTATTTGGGTGGCGACAGAGATTATGTCCTTCGGCACGCTTTCGCGCATGATTGAAGGGATGTTAAAGCCAGATCTTAAACGCATTGCGTCGCATTACAAATTACAGCCACTCACATTCATCTCATGCCTGCATCACCTCGTCTATGTGCGCAATCTTTGTGCCCACCATGCACGGCTCTGGGATCGAGAATGGGCGATTAAGCCCGACCTGCCTCTTGGCAAGCTATGGAGCCCTCCGTTGCTACCAGGCAACGAACGCTTGTTTGCTAGCCTCCTCCTACAACGCAGCATGCTCAAGGCTTGCCCCGCCGAGCAGACCTTTGCCGACGACTGGCGCAATCGAGTCCAACAGCTGATCGAGACCCGCCTTCCGCAATGTCCCGCCTCGCTCGCACACATGGGAATGCCCCAAGACTGGCAGCAGCACCCGATCTGGACGTAACATCATACAACATTCTTAATTTTTAATTCCTGATTCTCGCCTCCACTCCAATGCCCACCGATCTCAAAGCCACGCTTCAAGTCGCGCTCCAAGCCATCCCTACTGGCGACTTCCGCGCCAGTCACCTCGGTCTGCTCGACGCGCTCGGCTACCGCAGCGACAAGACCCGGTCGCTCCCCGGAGCCGCGCCCGAGGCGTTTGCCGAAATGATCGACTCCGCCAGCGGCACCACGCTGAACCGAGAAAAAGCCTGCTTTGATCAGTGGACCCATGCCGACCTCCTCTTCCAACTGACCGACGAAGAACTGTCCGGGCAGAAAAGCCTCTTCGACGCCACCGAGCTCAAGCCCAAGCTGCTCCAGTCTTACCTCTTCTTCGCCATCCAGCTCAGAGGCAGCCACTACTCCCGCACCGACCTCTCCACCATCACCCGTCAGATCAACCGCTGCTTCCCCATGCCGGTCATGGTGCTCTTCAGCTACAATGGCGAACTCTCCGTCGCCGTGATCAACCGCCGCCAGCACAAGCGCGAAGCCCACAAGGACGTGCTCGGCAAGGTCACCCTCATCCACGGCATCCGCTTGGACGCGCCCCACCGTGGCCACCTCGAAATCCTCGAGTCCTTCTCCGTCGATACCATCACCACCAAGAAGCGCCCCATCGACAGCTTCGACGCCCTCCACGCCGCCTGGGAGGAAGTCTTCAATGTCGAGCTGCTCAACAAAAAGTTCTACCGCGAGCTCTCCAATTGGTTTTTCTGGGCCATGCGGCACAGCCACTTCCCACTGCTCGATGAAAAGGCCGACAAATACTTCCTCTTCAAAGACCGCGAAAAAGTCCGCGAGCACGAGGCTAAGAACCTCATCCGCCTGCTCACCCGGATTCTCTTTGTCTGGTTCATTAAGCAGAAGGATCTCGTGCCGGACGCGCTCTTCGATGTCGATACCATCAGCGAAGACTTCCTCGAAGACTTTGATCCGGAGTCGAAGGACACCCGCTACTACAAAGCTATCCTGCAAAACCTCTTCTTCGCCTGCCTCAACCAAACCCAGGGCAAGCGTGAGTTCCGTAAGTCCGGCCAGCATCATAATACGACCACGCTGCTCCGCTACGAGTCCGCTTTTAAAGAGCCCTCCACCCGTTTCATCGAAACCGTCGAATCCGTCACCCCCTTTCTCAATGGCGGCCTCTTCGAGTGCCTCGACTACCCGCACGCGACTAAAAAAGGACCACAGGGCGGCGATGTCACCATTTACGAAGATGGCTTTTCCGACCGTAAGGACAACCCGCTCGTCCTGCCCGACTTCCTCTTTTTCGGCGCACCACAACACGGCATCGACCTCAGCCCGGAATACGGCGACCCGAAGAAAAAGAGCGAGTCCGTGCGTGGCCTCATCCACATCCTCAAAGGCTACAAGTTTACCATCGTGGAAAACACCCCGATTGAGCAGGAAATCGCCCTCGACCCTGAACTCCTCGGTCAGGTCTTCGAAAACCTACTTGCTTCTTACAACGAAGAAACCAAGACCACCGCCCGCAAACAGACCGGCTCCTTCTACACCCCGCGCTCCATCGTCGATTACATGGTCGACGAGTCGCTCAAAGCGCACCTCACGCAAGCACTGGTGCAGGACGCCGCCATGTCGGAACCCGACGCAAAGGCCGGCCTCGACATTCTATTCGCCTACACCGAAAAGGAACACGCCTTTACCGACGACGAAAAAGACGTCCTCATCCGCGCCATCGACAATTGCAAGATCCTCGACCCCGCCTGCGGTTCCGGTGCCTTCCCTATGGGTGCCCTGCAAAAGCTGGTCTATATCCTCGGCAAGCTCGACCCCCGCGACGAGCTTTGGGAAAAGCGTCAGCTGACCAAAGTGGATAAACTGATCGAGGCTGCGCAGGACTTCGATGACACCACTTTTCGCGAACGCGCCATTGCCGATGCCGAGGCTCAGCGAACGGATATCGAAGAAGCCTTCGCCAA
>Ga0307933_1001555_pt1 | contig 17587 bp, 11 predicted proteins | sample OrgLakmetageno88_FD_201811 | JGI IMG/M metagenome (GOLD analysis project Ga0307933, IMG submission 201811) | Saline water microbial communities from Organic Lake, Antarctica - #88 | ecosystem: Environmental > Aquatic > Non-marine Saline and Alkaline > Saline | place: Antarctica: Organic Lake...
AAACTTTTTAGATATTTGTTTTAAAATGTTTTTTCAAAAAATTGTGAAAAGAGAGTTACCCTTAATTCCAAATTTTAACTTTTTCGTATCAAGGGTACTACCTTAGATTGAAAAAATCGTGCAAAAAAACGTAGATTAGATCTGACTTTTTTGGCACGTATAAATGAAAAACTTTTTAGATATTTGTTTTAAAATGTTTATTGAAAACGTTGTGAAAAGAGAGTTACCCTTAATTCCAACTTTTAACTTTTTCGTATCAAGGGTACTTGTACGAAATAAACTTTAAACGTGAAGTTTCTGTAAAAAATTTTAGACGTGTAAAATACTGATTTCAATACGTAAAAAACAGGTTTCGCGTCTTCCACAAACCTGTTTTTAATCGTTTTAAGATAAGTTCGTTACTTTACTTAGGTGCAAAAAGAAGCTTATTTCAATTTTAACCTTTTAAGGACTAAAGAATTTCCAAAACACAGAAAAGAGTGATTGTGCATTTCTATTATTTGCAGCTCTCAAAAGGTTTAAAAATTGTAATCACTTTTCTTTACGCTTTTTCGTGTTTTTTGCGTTTTTTAGTGAACACAGATGTAGCATAAAAAAACACGCTTTTAACCTTCGAATTACAAAGATTTATCAAAACCGACCTGAAAAATTAAGGCACGTTTTCCGTATTTCAAAGCATTTGAAAGGGTATTTTGGAATCATCGTTTTTCGCGTATTTATCAACTTTTATTTTTATTTGAGAATTGATTATGGGAAATATTTTGTAAAAAAAATATGTCAATGATATTAGTTGTTCGGTGAAAAACCAAAGAGAAGCTGTATTTAATTACTTATTTTTTCGGACTGTATCGACGTGGTCAAGTATTTCCTTCAACAAAACTGCAAACAAATATTTATTGAAATGGTGAATATAACTCAGTTGGTTAGAGTGCTAGGTTGTGGTTCTAGAAGTCATGGGTTCAAATCCCGTTATTCACCCCCGGTTTTACTCAGAAAATCGGAGCATTTAAAAGTTTTACAGCATTAAAAGGATACTTAAGCATCAAATGTTAGTGAGCGTTTAATAACGAAATATTGTAGTGAGTGAAAACTTGCTGGGATCTACAATTCCTCATTAACCGAAAAATCGGACTTTATGATAAAAGTTATTAAGATAAAAATTAATATTCTTACCCAGTGAATTGAATCATCTTAGTAACTGGGGTGTTAAAATCAACCGAGGTTCTGCAAGTAGTGGCGAGCGAACGTAGTTATAGGCTTAAAGTAATAAAAATTTCACTTAAACGTATGCCAAAGAAGGTATTCTTATTATAGGTAAGCCCTGTGAAGTGAAATGAAACTTTATATAAGTAAAATGATACAAGTCATGTATTGTTTAAATATTGAGGGCCCATCCTCAAAGTCTAAAAAATTTGATGTCTGATAGTGGAAAGTACCGTGAGGGAAAAGTGAAAGAGTTTTTGCGGAAATGAAAAGATCTTGAAATTTAATGCTAACAATTTGTTGAAGCTTAAAAAAGTGACAACGTACCTTTTGTATAATGGATCAACAAGTTTTTTTTAATGGCGAGCTTAAATATTTATTTATGTAGGCGTAAAGAAATTAAGTTTTAAAATACTGTTTAGTCTTTAAAATAAGACCCGAAACTAAGTGATCTAACCATGAGCAGGTTGAAATTAAGGCGGAAACGCTTTATGGAGGACCGAACCCGTGTATGTGGAAAAATACTGGGATGACTTGTGGTTAGGGGTGAAAGGCCAATCAAACTTAGAGATAGCTGGTTTTCTGCGAAATCTATTTAAGTAGAGCGTTTAAGTACTTGACAAAGGGTAGAGCTCTCGATAACTGATGGGGGTTTAACGCCTTACTGAATTTATTGAAACTTCAAATATTTGTTATTAAAGACTTTAAACAGACAGACAGTGGGTGCTAAGATCCACTGTCGAGAGGGAAACAGCCCAGATTATTGATTAAGGCCCTAAAAAATAATTAAGTGATAAAAATGTGAAAAAGTGTTAACAGCCGAAAGGTAGGCTTAGAAGCAGCCATCCTTTAAAGAAAGCGTAATAGCTCATTGGTCTAGCCTTTTTGCGTTGAAAATGTAAAGGGACTCAAATTATTTGCCGAAATTATAAATTTAATTATTTTTTAAATAGTAGCAGAACGTTCTGTAAGTCTAAGAAAATTTATAATAATATAAATTGGAGATATCAGAAATGATAATGTTGATATGAGTAACGATAAACGATGTAAAAACATCGTCACCTTAAGTTCAAGGTTTCCAAAACAAGGCTAACCCGTTTTGGTAATGTAATTCGGTCTCTAAGGAAAAAACGAAAGTTTAATTCTAATGAGTAATAAAGAAAAATTCTTTTAACTTTTAGGCAGTGACGGAGTACGAATATTATTTTTATTTTATGGTTAATAATAAAAGTTTTATAATGCTTCCAAGAAATAGCTCTAAAAACAAAACCGTACCCTAAACCGACACAGGTGAACTAATTTAGTAAATTAAGGTGCTTGAGAGAATTATGTTGAAGGAACTCGGCAAATTGACTCCGTAACTTCGGGATAAGGAGTGACTTTATAAGGGAAACCTTGTAAAGTTGTCACAAAATCGAGGACAGCGACTGTTTATTAAAAACACAAGTTTCTGCAAATTCGTAAGAAGACGTATTGAAACTGACGCCTGCCCAGTGCTGCAAGATTAAAGGAAAAAGTCTCTTGGCTTTAACCCTAACTCCCAGTAAACGGCGGCTGTAACTTTGACGGTCCTAAGGTAGCGAAATTCCTTGGCATTTAATTGGTGTCCTGCATGAATGGCGTAACGACTGTCCTACTGTCTCCAACATAAACTCAGTGAAATTAAAATTTCTGTGAAGATGCAGAATTCTTGTGGCTAGACGGAAAGACCCCGTGCACCTTTACTATAATTATGCGTTGTAATAAAAACTTCTTTGTGTAGCATAAGTGGGAAATTGTATTTTAAAATGTTTTACGCCAGTAAATTATTGAAATTTCATTGAAATACCACTCTAAAAAGTTTCTATTACTTATTACTAAGACAGCGTATAACGGGTAGTTTGACTGGGGCGGTCGCCTCCTAAAGAGTAACGGAGGCGCACAAAAGGTAAGCTTAAATTGATTAATAGCAATTTTTAAGCGTAATAGTATATGTTTGCCTGACTGTAAGATTTACAAATCAAGCAGGGACGCAAGTCGGTTATAGTGATCCGGTGATTCTGAATGGAAAAGGTCACCGCTCAACGAATAAAAGGTACGCCGGGGATAACAGGCTAATCACCCTCTAGAGACCCTATCGACGGGGTGGTTTGGCACCTCGATGTTGGATTATCGCATCCTGGAGCTGCAAGTGGTTCCAAGGGTTTGGCTGTTCGCCAATGAAGGCGGTACATGATCTGAGTTTAGAACGTCGTGAGACAGTTTGGTCCCTATCTACCATAAGTGAAGAAAATTGAAAGGAGTAAACCTTAGTACGAGAGGACTGGGAAAAGTGAGTCTCTGGTGAATCGATTGTTAGACCTATAGCATAGTCGAGTAGCTATATTCATAATAAATAATTACTGAAAGCATCTAAGTAAGAAATTAACCTTAATAAATATTTTCAAAAAAATGTAGAAGACTACTACATAGATAGGCTTGGTGTGTAAGATCTGTAAAGTTTTTAGCTGACAAGTACTAACTTTTTTTTTAACTTTTAAATGCTTTTAAATTAAAAATATTTTTAATTTTTTAATAGATTTTAATTTTAATTAATTAAAGAACGCATAAAATATAAATAACTTTAATTAACATACAATGAGTTTGATCCTGGCTCAGAATGAACGCTAGTAGTACGCTTAACACATGCAAGTTTAACGGAGTTTTTTCGTGGCGGACGGGTGAGGAATAGGCAAAATATTACCTTTTAGTTTAGAACAATATTTGCTTTGCAGATTAAATACTAAATACTAAAAAAGGTTTGTTTTTTTGAAACATTCCGCTAAAAGATGATTTTGTTAAAGATTAGGTTGTTGGTAATTTAATAGCTTACCAAGCCTTCGATCTTTAGTTGGTCTAAGAGGATGATCAACCACACTGGAACTGAAACAAGGTCCAGGCTAATGTATTGGCCAGCAGTGAGGAATATTGGACAATGAACGAAAGTTTGATCCAGCGATACTACCTGAGTGATGACGGCTTATTTTAAGTTGTAAAGCTCTTTCATTAAAAAAGATAATGACGTTATTTAAAGAAGTTTAAGTCCCGGCAAATACTCGTGCCAGCAGCCGCGGTAATACGGGAGGGGCAAGCGTTATTCGGCATAATTGGGCGTAAAGAGTCCGTAGACGGTAAAGTAAGTTTTTTGTTAAATTTTAAAACCTAATTTTAAAACCTGCAATTAATACTGCTTTACTTTGAGTTTAATATAGAAAAGTGGAATTTTATACGAAAGGGTGAAATCTGTAGATATATAAAGGAATGCCGTTAGCGAAGGCAACTTTTTGGTATAAACTGACGTTGAGGGACGAAAGTATGGGTAGCGAATAGGATTAGAGACCCTAGTAGTCCATACTGTAAATTCTGGGTGCTGTGATTTAATGACTTTTCAATAAAGTTTTAGATCTTTCAAGCTAACGCAATAAGCACCCCGCCTGAAGAGTACGATCGCAAGGTTGGAACTCAAAGGAATTGACGGGGGTCTAACACTAGTGGTGGAGCATGTGGTTTAATGCGATAATCCGCGCAAAACCTTACCAATTCTTGACATATTTTATATGAAATATCTAAATAATTTGAGATTTAAATATTTCATATTTTTTACAGGTGTTGCACGACTGTCGTCAGCTCGTGTCGTGAGATGTTTGGTTAAGTCCTGAAACGGGCGTAACTCTTACTTTTAAATTAGGTGTACGAATTAAAAAATCTAATTATTGTTTTTAAAAGCTTTAAAAGAACAGTTGGCGATAAGCCAAAGGAAGGTAAGAATTAAGTCAAGTCAATGTGACCCTGATGAATTGGGCTACACACGTGCTACAATGAAAATTACAAAAAGTGACAAAAAAGAAATTTTGAGTTAACCTATAAAAATTTTCCCAGTTCGGATTGTAAACTGCAACTCGTTTACATGAAGTTGGAATCACTAGTAATCGCAAATCAGCACGTTGCGGTGAACATGTAACTTGACCTTGTACACACCGCCCGTCACTTGCAAAGAGTTAGTTTCACTTGAAAATTTTAATAAAATTTATTGAGAAATTAACGATTTGGATGAAGTCGTAACAAGGTAGCTGTACGGGAACGTGTAGCTGGAATATTATGAAATGGTAATAAATTTTACGTCAATAAAGATATAGAATTAAAAAAGGTTCAAATCCTTTTTTCATAAAACTTACCTGAATTAATTTTCAAGTGTAAAGATTAAAAGTTTCTAAAATACTAATAATTTGGGAATCATATAAAACTTTTGATCGTTAAGTCAGAGAAGTGCATTGGTTAGCATGTTAGGTTCATGCCCTGAAGTTTGTAGGTTCGAATCCTGCCTCTGGTATATGGCAACTTATTTAGTCTTTCTTATAACAACACTTCTTTTAATTTCTGCTGCGATGGTTATTATTGCAAAAAATCCTCTTCATTCAGTACTGTACTTAGTTGGAAGTTTCTTATTTTCTTCTCTTTTACTTTTTATTTTCGATAACGAGTTTTTAGCACTTTTCTTTTTAATAATTTACTTAGGTGCTATAGCAATACTATTTTTATTCGTTGTTATGATGTTAGATATTAAATATCATGAGTTACAAACAAGTCGACTTTATTTTCCGGCAGGAGCTCTGATTGGTGGGGTGTTGTTACTAGAAACTTTATCTGCTTTTTCTAAATTCTTTTCTCAGTATTCTAACGCAAAAAATAGTGAGCATAATATTTATTTAAACTGGTACGACACATTAGATTCTTTAAACGATGTTATGGTTTTGGGGCAAGTTTTCTATACACAGTATATAGTGCAAATATTAATTGCAGGTTTAATCCTATACGTCGCTGTTATAGGTGTAGCTCTTTTAACAATAAAATCTGCATTCGAAAAAACTCCAAAGGGTCAATTTTTATATAAACAACTGTCAAGAAAAAACATTTTGTAACAAAAAAGCAGTGAAATAGTTCAGTTGGTTAGAACGTTGGAATCATAATCCAACCGTCGGGGGTTCAAATCCCTCTTTCACTAAAGATTTTAAATAAGCGATTAACTCAATTGGTAGAGTGTCTTGCTTACAACGAGAAAGTTAGTGGTTCAAATCCGCTATCGCTTATAAATATTATATTAGTATGGGAGCATTGACGCTTAAATCATTTTCTGACGAGCTTAGAGAATGGGAGTTTATTGAAAGTGAAGGAATCGATCCTACTGATAGTTTTGGTGTAAATTTAAGATTATCTGTTAGAGAAGATCAAATATTTTTAGCAGAACCTATTGATCCACAAGTTCCATGGTTGACTGACAGAGGTCGCCTTTTTTTTGACGGTATGTTTGAAGAGCCTTCTACAATCAGAATCCCGCAATGGGAATCTTTTTTTAATGAATTAAACGAAACCTTCTATTTTACAGATCATTTAAATTTTCATAAAAAATCTATTTCTTCATTTATATTTGTGTTTGAGAACGTTAGTTTAGAAACTTTAAGCATGTTATATTTATTAGAACAGCAATGTTCTTTAGTTAAACTTAGGAAGGCTGAAAAATATCAGCTAAACAATGACATAGAAACAAATTATCAATTAAACAACAGTGTTCAGAAATCCCGATTAGCTTTGTCAACTTTAGGGGTTTTAATAAACACGGATACTCGACATGAGGGTTACGTCTTAAACTTAAATTTGAGACAAAGATTTTTAAAAGGCAACTTCAAACTTATTACTATCGGTTCTACATTAGACTTAACTTTTCCAACTTACAATATTGGGTCTAGTATGGGGATCGTTAATTCTATAGCAGAAGGAACTCATTTAATTTGTCAAGATTTTAGTAATTCAGAATTCCCAGTTCTTATAGCAAATACTGAAAGTTTCCGTCGATCGGATTCAAAACATATTGTAAAACTTTTAAAACATGCTGTTGTTGTAAACAGTGCATGGAATGGGTTTAACGTTTTAAATTCAAGTATTAGTAGCGTAGGTGTAAATTCTTTAAGTTTTTTCTTACCGATTTCATCTGAAGATTTAGTAAACTTTTTTGGATTATATTTCATAAACGTATCACTAGACGCAGTCGCTAATATAAAGCAATTAATTGAGCTTCAACTTTTGAGACTGCTTTCAAGTAAAATGAAGAGCAAAAAATCTCTCTTTGTAGATCAAAATAATAAAGATTTAAATATAAATGTTTATCATAAATTGAAATTAACAAGCAGTGTTTGTAAAAACTATTATCATCTGCCTAACAATTTATTTTTGGAGGATAATGAGACTTACGTTAATACTCAAGGTTTGATCAAAAGAACGGCAAAAGTTATAAATTTCAAAAAAGAAGCTAAAACTAATTGGCAGATATTGCGTAAATTTTACTCTAAATCAAAAAAAAGTAATTTTTTAAGTAACAAAAAAGATCATAATTTACTTTCTTTTGATTGTGTCAATGTCTTCAATTATAAAACATACGTGCATTTTCAGTTTCAAGCAGCACAAACATTAACAAGTATGGCTTACTATTTAAATAAACAAAATAAACCATTTTCAATATCTGAACTCTTTTCAGTAAAAGCACCGAAAATTAAAGTCATTAATACCAAAATGAAAAGTTGGTTAGATGATTTTTTTAATGGTTCAGGAAAAGATTTTTATAGTTATAACTCTTCTTCTTTAGTAAATTGTTCTAAAATATCCCGAGTAAGTTCTACTAACTTTTTCTAATAATTTAAAACTAGCAAATGAGCATAAATCTTTTTATCAAAAATTTTACAGAAAGTAGTCTTTATATAGAAGACTTAAATTTAATGCTAAACTCAGCTATTAAAGAAGAGTATTTGGCTATTCTATTATACGTAATTGTAGCATCTGTTTTGGGTCTTCTCATAATAACCTTGTCGTACCTTTTAGTTGTACAAAGTCCGGAGTCAGAAAAACTTTCAACTTATGAATGTGGTTTTGAGCCCTATGAAGATAGTAGAAATCGCTTTAATATAAAGTTTTACACTGTAGCTATCCTATTTCTTCTTTTTGACATTGAAATTATTTTCCTACTTCCATGGTGCCTTTCATTATCTCAATTAAGTTTAATAAGTTTTTGGTCCATGATTGAGTTTTTAGTCGAGCTTGGTATTGGTTTTATTTATATTTGGATTGTTGGTGCATTAGAATGGAAATAACTCAATTAAAAAATCCTATGAGTAATACAAAAAATAATTTAGATTTCAAATATTTAAACACAACTCACCAATTTCATTTGGTAGATCCGAGTCCTTGGCCTTTATTAGCAGCACTGGGTGGTTTTATGTTTACTACAGGTACTGTGTTGTATATGCATAAAATGATAGGAGGTTGGTCTCTTTTTCTTAATGGATTTCTTCTAATACTTTATGTGATGTATGTTTGGTGGAGAGACATTGTTCGAGAAGCAACTTACGAAGAACAACATACTTTTGTTGTGCAGCGGGGTTTAAGATTAGGGATGGTTTTATTCATTGTTTCTGAAATAATGTTTTTTTTCGCCTTTTTTTGGGCTTTCTTTCACTCAAGTTTATCGCCTGTTTTTAATATAGGAGGTGTTTGGCCTCCTAAAGCTATAGTTGCTATGGATACTTACACAATTCCTTTAACAAACACTTTTCTCTTGTTAAGTTCTGGTGCTACAGTAACATGGGCTCATCATGCTATAGTTCTTAGAGCAAAAAGACAAACTATTATTGCGTTAATTTATACACTAATACTTGCTAGTTTATTTACATACTTCCAAGGTCTTGAATATGTTTCAGCTCCTTTTAACATTAGTGATGGAGTTTATGGGTCATGTTTTTACATGGCAACAGGTTTTCATGGTTTTCATGTTTTCGTCGGAACTGTAGCTATCTTTATATCATTTATTCGTATTGTGTTAAATCATTCAACAGACACACATCATTTCGGTTTTGAGTCTGCTATTTGGTATTGGCATTTCGTAGATGTTGTCTGGCTTTTCTTGTTTATTAATATATATTGGTGGGGAAACTTAGAGCCTTATACTTTATCAGTAACACTTTTCGTTTAAAAATATTATGACTATCGATCTTTTAAATAAAAATAATTTAAGTGCAAATGCGCTTATCAAACAGGCTGCTTTAGCAACCCGAACTCGTGCAGGTAATGTTTCACTAAATAAATTTAGATGGAATAAAAACTACCTTTTAGGTTTTGTAGACTGTCATTTAATTCATTACCCAACTCCTATAGGTCTTACTTACGCTTGGAGTTTTGGGTCATTAGCAGGAATTTGTTTAGTTATTCAAATAATTTCTGGTACATTGTTATCAACACATTATTTAGCTGATGTAGATTTAGCGTTTGCAAGCGTAGAGTATATCATGAGAGATGTTCCTAATGGTTGGTTTATTAGATACATTCATGCAAATGGTGCTTCTATGTTTTTCATCGCAGTTTATAGTCATATATTTAGAGGCCTTTATTATGGCTCGTATATGAAACCTCGTCAATTACTTTGGTGCTCAGGAGTTATACTTCTTCTTTTAATTATGGGTACAGCATTCACAGGTTATGTACTGCCTTGGGGTCAAATGAGTTTTTGGGGCGCTACTGTTATTACAAATATGGTTACTGCAATTCCGTTTGGTGGACAAACCATAGTAGAATGGTTATGGGGTGGTTTTACTGTAAATGCTCCGACTTTAAGAAGATTTTACAGTCTTCACTTTTTACTTCCTTTTATAATATCAGGTATTACTTTGATTCATTTAGCTTTATTACATAGAGATGGATCAAACAGCCCAATAGGTTCAGACACTGGTGTAGATGACGTACCATTTTACCCTTACTATTTTTCAAAAGATTTATTTGCTTTTAGCTGTTTTCTTTTATTTTTTGGTGTGTTCGTCTTTTTCTTCCCAAATCTTTTAAATCATCCAGACAATTATATTCCAGCAGATCCTATGGAAACTCCAAAACACTTAGTACCTGAATGGTATTTTCTGCCTTTTTATGCTATTTTGCGTTCAATTCCTCATAAAGCAGCAGGAATCATCGCAATGGGAGGTTCTATTTTAGTGTTGTTATTAATACCTTTCAACTATACAGGCTACATAAGAAACACAACTTATAGACCATTATTTAAAGTTTTTTATTGGCTGCTTGTAGCAGATTTCATTGCTTTAATGTGGATTGGTCAAGCACCAATAACTGATCCTTTTATTGCTTTAGGTCAATATGCTTCTGTATATTACTTCGCTTTTTTTATTGTAATAATACCAGTAATTGGTATTATAGAAACAAAACTGATTAATTACAAAGCAGTATAAGAATACAATGATGTCAAAAAAATTTCGGTTTATCTATAGTTGGGTTCAACTCCTAACTTTGACAAAAAATTATGATAGAACTTGATTTATTTCAAATGTACCACTTAAAAGAAATGTCTCTCTCTACTGAGATTTTTTTAAGCTGTTCGATTCTTCAATTAACTTTTTATGCAGTTGGAACTGCTTACCAAAGAAAGCAAGGTTTTGTTATTTTAAGTAATCAAATTTATAATATAGCTCTTCTTATTTTAAGTCTTTCTGCTTTTCTTATACTAAATGAGGATCTCTTTTCATCAAATGTGTTGATTAATAATAACTTCATTATAAATGACTTTCTAAGTTTTGGATCTAAATTAACTATTATCTTAATATCTTCTTTATTTTTGCTCATTGTAAAAATTTCCTATCGAGATGAGTTAATTTATAACAATTTTGAATATATTGTTTTAATTACTATCTCAGTTCTTGGTTTATTGCTTCTTTGTTCGTCTAACGATTTGATTACAGCCTATCTTTCAATAGAATTGCATAGTGTTGCTTTTTATTTGATGGCGGCTTTTAAAAAAAACTCAAGTTATTCAATTGAAAGCGGCTTAAAATATTTCATAATAGGAGCTCTTTCTTCAGCATTTTTCTTATTTGGATCGGCCATTCTATACGGATGTTTAGGAACACTGAATTTCGATGATTTTAGAACACTTTTAACTTTACTCTCCCAGTCACGCGAATTTACAGCGTTTTTGACGTTATTTCTTCCAATAGTGTTTACTTCAGTAGAAGTAGAGGAAAAACCTTTGTTAATAGGTTTTGACAATTGCGTGTCATCTTCATCAAGTAAAATTGAAGCAAATAGCTTGGACTTAAGTTTTATTGAAAGTTATACTGCTCAATTAAATATACCTTCAAATTCTATTTTAACAGAAAACTATAGTCAGTTAATGGAATCGCGTTTCATAGACACCCATTTCTGGGTTACCGAGTTTGAGTTTAAAGATGTAAATTCTCAAGATTTTTTAAGTAATGCACTTAATTGTTTAAAACTTACAGATTTTTTTAATGTCAACTTGTCAGAATTGAACGTTGTTGATTTTAATTTGATCTATATAGGTTTTTTCCTAATTTGCATTAGTATCTTCATTAAGTTAGCCTTAGCTCCGTTCCACTTGTGGTCTTTAGACGTCTACGAAGGCTCGCCCAATTCTACAACAGCTTTTTTTGCAGTAATCCCTAAAATAGCGTTATTCGTTTTATTGGCAAGATTGTGTTATTCAAGTTTTTATGAGTTGTTTAACGTGAACTATCAAAATTATTTTGTCTTTTTAGCCGTTTTAAGTATTTTTGTAGGTTCTGTTGGGGGATTAGAGCAAAGAAACTTAAAAACTTTACTTGCCTATAGTTCCGTTAGTCACACTGGTTATCTTTTTTTAGCTTTCAATATGAACACTGCTGAAAGTTTTCAAATGATGTTTTACTATCTCGTTATTTTTATGATTTCAGGTTTATGCTTTTGGTCAGTGTACTTATTTATAAAGCAAAATCAAAAATTTTATTATAAAAAGCATAATAAAGAACTTGGTGACTTTGTTCTCCTAAAAGAATCAAACCCAACTCTAGCTCTAATCTTAGTAATGACTTTATTTTCTATAGCAGGCATCCCGCCATTAATCGGCTTTTTGGCAAAGGTAGGTGTTTTTTTAGTGACAATAGAATCTTCTGCTTATTTGGTGGCTGTTATAAGTATTTTGCTCAGTGTTATTTCAACTTTCTATTATATTCGAATGATCAAAGTTCTGTATTTTGAAAACTCGTTAGTAGGAAAATTGTATTACCCTATTTCAACAAACAAAGCTTTAGTGATTTCTTTCCTAGCCCTTTCCTTAATCATTCTCTGTTTAAACCCTACTTTTATCTATTTAGTCTTTTACAAAGCAAGTTTATTAATTTATTCTTAAAATAAACTCCCTTAGAGGAATGGCTGAGTGGCTTAAAGCGAAGATCTGCTAAATCTTTATACAAATTTATTGTATCGTGGGTTCGAATCCCACTTCTTCTAAAATTTTTATATGCTTTTCCGCATTCAAATCTCAACAAAAAATAAAAAATCGTTAAAATCTGTTTTATCTGCAATTTCAAACTTAAAAATGTCTAACCGGCTCGTGAAATGTTTTTCAAAGCAAAACCGAAAAAAATTTGTTACTGTGTTAAAATCGCCTCATGTAAATAAATCTGCTCAAGAACAATTTGAGTATAGAACTTTTTCTAAAATATTCCTTTTACATTCTTCTCAGCCCATTAAAGATCTTTTTGCTTTAAAAACCTTAAAAAATTCTAGTTTTTCAGGCGTGAAATGGAGAATCTCGACAAAACAAGATTCTAACGAAACTTTCAAGTATCTGCTAAGCAAACTTAGCCCCGATAACTCCAAATTAAAATTAACTGAAAATCTTTTAAGTAAGAAAAAAGCACAACGTTACATTCAATCATTTGATAATTATGGAGAGCTTGCTTTAAAAAAAGTTCAGATTTTAAGCAATTTTAATAAACAATTGCATCTTTAGCTCAGTTGGATAGAGCAACAGCCTTCTAAGCTGGCAGTCAGGGGTTCAAATCCCTTAAGATGTTTAAATATGTATATTCCTTTAGTTTTCTTATCCTTCATAGGTTTTTGTACAGCTGGTTTATTCGGCAGATATATTGGCCCAAAAGGGTCTGCTTTAGTAACCACATTTGGTTTAATAGTCACCTTTTTTCTATCTCTATTTGCGTTTTATGAAGTAGGTTTAATGGGAAGCGTTGTTTATGTAAAACTTTTTCCCTGGGTAAGTTCTGAAGTTTTACTGATAAATTGGGGTTTCATGTTTGATAGCTTGACCGTAATTATGTGTATTGTAGTTACTTTCGTATCATCATTAGTTCATCTCTATTCAATTGAATATATGTCACATGACCCTCATTTACCAAGATTCATGTCTTACCTTTCGTTATTTACTTTTTTTATGCTTATTTTAGTTACTGCAGATAATTTTATCCAAATGTTTTTAGGATGGGAGGGTGTAGGATTATGTTCATACTTACTTATCAATTTTTGGTTTACTCGAGTGCAAGCAAATAAAGCTGCTATAAAAGCCATGATATTAAATAGAATTGGCGATTTTTGTTTAATTATGGGTATTTTAGTCATTTTTATCAATTATAAATCTGTAGACTATTCTACCGTAGCCGCTTTAACTCCACTATTTAAATATAAAACAATTAACTTTCTAAATTTTGATTTAAACATCATCTCTGTTATTTGTATTTTTTTATTTTTAGGTGCCGTGGGTAAATCTGCTCAATTAGGTTTGCACACATGGTTGCCTGATGCTATGGAAGGCCCTACACCAGTTTCTGCACTTATTCACGCAGCAACAATGGTAACCGCAGGAGTTTTTCTAATAGCACGAACTTCTTTTATATATGAGTATGCTCCAAACATTTTAGAATTTATTACTCTTTTAGGTGCTATGACAGCTTTTTTTGCATCAAGTGTCGGTCTGTTACAAAACGATTTGAAGCGTGTTATCGCTTATTCGACATGTAGTCAATTAGGTTACATGGTCTTTTCATGTGGTTTATCCGATTATTCTGTAGGCATATTCCATTTAGCAAATCATGCTTTTTTCAAAGCATTACTCTTTTTAGCAGCCGGAGCAATTATTCACGCAGTAAATGACGAGCAGGATATGAGAAAAATGGGTGGTCTAAAAAATCTAATTCCTTTTACTTATTCTATTGTTGTTATTGGTTCATTAGCTTTAATAGGATTCCCTTTTCTAGCAGGGTTTTATTCAAAAGATTTAGTCTTAGAGCTTTCTTATGGAAAGTTTACTTCGTACAGTCACTTTAGTTATCTTTTAGGTACACTGGGTGCGTTTTTAACAGCTTTTTATTCGACAAGATTATTGTGTTTAACATTTTTAGTCAAACCTAACGGATATAAATCTGTTATAGGCTTTGCACAGGAAACTTTTAGTTATATGTATTTAGCTCTATGTTTTTTAGCAATACCCAGCATATTTATAGGTTTTTCTACAAAAGATTTGGTCGTAGGCGTAGGTAGTGATTTTTTTGGGGCAGCTCTCTACAACAATCCATACATGTCGCATGTTTTTGACGCAGAGTTTGTCCATTTCTTCTATAAAATTCTACCTGTATGCCTAAGTATGTTTGGTTCAATTCTGGCATTTTTTTTGTACAATTTTCAGAGTCACTTTTTATATCGATTAAAAACATCGACAATAGGAAGAAAAATTTACAGCTTTTTAAATAAAAAGTGGTTTTTTGATAAAATTTATAATGAAATTTTTGGTCAATTCTTTTTTAAGTTTGGTTACTCTGTTAGCTATAAAACAATAGATAGAGCTGCTTTTGAAATAATGGGGCCGACAGGTCTGTCAAGTGTTGCATTAAAAGCTTCTTCTAATCTGCATAAACTACAAACAAACTCAATCTATCACTACACTTTGATTATATTGTTTACGACAGTAGCAATCCTTTGCGTGCGGCAATTGTCTTTACTTTTTGATTATGGTATAGATCATCGGTTGTTCATCTTAGGCTTTATTGCAACTTTTTTTGCTACGTATTCTAACGAATAGGCTTTGCCATCAAAATACTATGAATACAGAAAAAATTTTCTTTCTATGTGATGCTCCTGAGCTCGCTCAATTAAGATTACAAGACCCTTCTACAACTACTATGGAAGGTTTATTAGAGTTTAACAAACACTTATTGTTTGTTATTACAATTATCGTGGTATTAGTTGCTTGGTTAATGTTTGCAACAATTTCAAACTATGACGAATTTAATAATCCTAAAAGTCAAAGTTTTTTCCACTCTAATGCACTAGAAATTGTTTGGACTTCATTACCTGCAATAACCCTGCTAAATTTAGCATCACCTTCTTTCACTTTACTGTACTCTATGGATGAAATTTCAACACCTGAAATTTCTATAAAAATCATCGGTCATCAATGGTTTTGGAGTTACGAAATTTCTGATTTTGATACTATGGCCACTTGTATGGAATCTGATAAAACACTAAAGTATACTTGCTACTTACTAGCTGAAGAAAGTATTTCGCAAAAAAATTATTTAGGATTCTTTCGGTTATTAGAGACTAATAAACGTGTTCTTTTACCATCAAATACACATTTGCGTTTATTAGTTACTTCAGTTGATGTTTTACATAGTTGGACAATTCCTTCATTTGGTGTGAAAGTAGATGCTTGCCCTGGACGACTAAATCAAGTAAATGTTTTTTTAAAACGAATTGGTATGTTTTTCGGTCAATGTAGTGAAATTTGCGGTGTAAATCACGGTTTCATGCCTATAGTTCTTTTAGTAGTGCCTTCTATACAGTATCATTATTTCGTTGTTTCTAAATTGTTTTAAAATCTTAATAAAAGCCTGTAACTCAGTTGGTTAGAGTATGCGCCTGATAAGCGTAAAGTCGGTAGTTCAAATCTACCTAGGCTTATCCTTTGATAATTTATGACTTTAAAAAAAGATTTAGTAAGAGATATTAAAAACTTTACAATTAATTTTGGGCCGCAACACCCAGCAGCTCACGGAGTATTAAGACTCGTTCTTGAATTAACTGGAGAAGTTGTCGAAAGAGCTGAGCCTCACATAGGACTTTTGCATCGAGGAACAGAGAAGCTTATAGAATATAAAAATTATCTTCAAGCTCTTCCTTATTTTGATCGTCTAGATTATGTTTCTATGATGTCACAAGAACATACTTATTGCTTGGCTATTGAAAAATTAGTGAATTGTCAAATACCTCTCAGAGCTCAGTATATAAGAACTCTTTTTGCTGAAATAACTCGTATTTTAAACCATTTACTTGCTGTAGGTTGTCATGCAATGGATGTAGGTGCCATGACCCCTTTTTTATGGGGGTTCGAAGAAAGAGAAAAGCTAATGGAATTCTACGAAAGAGTTTCAGGGGCAAGAATGCATGCGGCTTATTTCCGTCCAGGAGGGGTACACGCGGATTTGCCAAAAGGTCTATTAGCAGACATTTTCCTGTTTAAAGAACAATTCAAAATTCGTTTAGTTGAAATTGAAGAAATGTTGACAGAAAATAGAATTTGGAAACAAAGACTTGTTGATATTGGGGTTGTATCTTTAGATGATGCTCTTGACTGGGGTTTTAGTGGTGTTATGCTAAGAGGCTCTGGTATTGAATGGGACCTGCGTAAAAATCAGCCCTATGAAATTTACGATAAATTAAATTTTGATATTGTATCTGGAACAAATGGAGATTGTTATGATCGTTATTTAATTCGTCTATTTGAGATGAAACAATCTATAAATATAATTGAACAATGTTTGGATAATTTGCCAGCAGGCCCAATTAAAACGTCGGATCATAAAATAACACCACCATCAAGATTTGATATGAAACAATCTATGGAGTCTTTAATTCATCATTTCAAGTTTTATACAAATGGAATAAACATCCCTGCCGGTGAAACTTATCTTGGAACTGAAGCTCCAAAAGGGGAGTTTGGTGTTTTTCTAGTTTCTGATGATTCTAATAAACCTTATAGGTGTAAAATTAAAGCTCCAGGCTTTGCTCATTTACAAGGCCTTGACATAATGTCGAGAGGCCATATGATAGCGGATGTTGTAACAATTATTGGAACTCAAGACATTGTCTTTGGTGAAGTTGATCGTTAGATTAATCGCTTTTAAACGTATAAGAGTAGTAAACGTACTTAACCATAAATCATGAAAATCTTAAAAATCTCTTCTGATGGCAGCTGTTATTTTACTTTAAAAACTAGAAACTCTGCAAAAACAGTATTTTCAGTTATGACACGAAAAAAAGACGATAGTAATTTTTATATTAACCAAAAAAAAGAAACAAATTTATTAGATTTAAGTACAACATTGTCTTATAAAATCAAATATTTAAAATAAAAATATCTTCATTGGGGTATAGCCAAGTGGCAAGGCAGTCGTTTTTGGTGCGAGTATTCAAAGGTTCGAATCCTTTTACTCCAATAGAGCAACGATTTTTAGGATTTAATTCCTGTTGT
>Ga0307933_1001557_pt1 | contig 17539 bp, 14 predicted proteins | sample OrgLakmetageno88_FD_201811 | JGI IMG/M metagenome (GOLD analysis project Ga0307933, IMG submission 201811) | Saline water microbial communities from Organic Lake, Antarctica - #88 | ecosystem: Environmental > Aquatic > Non-marine Saline and Alkaline > Saline | place: Antarctica: Organic Lake...
CAGGTCTTCCATACGGGACTGATTACCCGTCGGGTTTGATTTGAGGGTTTCTATCGCTTCGTTCATTTTATTTATTTAATCAGGTCGCTTTCGCTTACTGGTTTTGTTTTGTTTTTGTTTTTGTTTTGGCGATGTCCCAACTCACTGAGCTTGGATGGCGCCAGCAGAATCATTGTAGGATGGTGCGGCTGGGGATCTTTTTTTTTACAGAATCATTTTTTTGCAGAATTATTATTCTTTGTGCCTGCTTAGGTGGGCTTTGTTTTGGCTGGTGCTTTGCGGAACCCCTTGTCTCCAGCGATTGCGGGTAGTGAATCAATTACCGTGCCTTGGCTGCGGCGTTGTTGGTATGATTCTGCCTTTAATGATTCTGCCTAAAATGCGTCGATTCGGGAACTCTGTTTTTTTCGCAGAGTAATTGTTGGGTGGTGTGGCTGGGGCTGACTCGGATGCGGGCGTCACCATTCGACAAGCTCGTGGTCTCTGACAAGTGAAGCCTCTACGTTTTGGGGAGCTATCAGAATACTTCGATGACTGGCTGCCCTTCGGAAAATGCTTGCTGCCCAAACTCAAAAAAGCCGCCCTCTCTCGAAGGCGGCTCTCTATGATTGTTTCGCTGAAATATTTTAAGCGGCTTTGGCCTGATCTTTTAGCGATTGAACGGAAGCGCTTACACTCGCGCGCAAATCTTTGATGACGCGCTGCGTTTCGCCATCCATCTCGTCGACGTCGTCGAAAGTATCTTTGATGTAATCGACAAGCATTTCTTCGCCGCGAATGGCCTCGTTAACGACAGGCTGCGCGTCGTCGCTGGAAGTGAACATATTCTTCAAGCTGATAAGCGCACGGTGCGTGCCACCTTCAAGTGATCTGCGCTCCTTCTCATCCTCGCCGATACATTTGAGGCGAGAGTTCAGCCTATCCACATGGAGCTTACGAGCGCTCGCCTCATCAAGGAAGTGTGCAGTCAACTGCGAACTGGTGTCCTTAACGCATTCGGCAGCTTTTTCAAAACCCTTTACGGAATCGTTGGTATGGATAACTAAGCCTGCGAGTTCTCTTTTAAGTGTGCTTTTGTTGCTCATAATAATTTCTATTTTTGATATTTTTGATTTTGGGTGAGTAAGCGATAATGCCTAACTCATGCCAAGTCCCCCAAGCCAACCGAAAGAGGTCTCCATCCTACTGAAAATCAAACACTTATACAACATAGATCAGCAACTCAAAAATCCCACTAGCTTCAAAATCGTGCGAATTGCAAAACAAGAGCCACCCCAAACAATGCAAATTTTAATGTCCCCGAAACAAGGGACTACCTTGCTTGAATCTCTGCCACCAACTGCGGCAGGGGAATTGCTTCAACGCCTTGCTATAGCGGGAAACGTTCCGTCAGGTAATAAATTACAGATCTGGGTCGGCGGAAAGACGCCGATCCAGATCGAATGCGGTACTAATCATGGCAAGGTGGCTGAAGGCCTGCGGCACATTGCCGAGAAATTCTCCTTGCTTGCCGATTTGCTCGGAAAAAAGCCCGAGGTCATTCGCATACCCAAGCATCTTCTCAAACAGCAGCCGCGCCTTGCGCAAGTCGCCCGAGCGCGAAATGCTCTCGATGTACCAAAACGAACAAATGGAAAACGTACCTTCACTTCCTTCGAGTTCGTCCGAAAACGCTTCACCTACCTTGTAGCGATACACCAAGGAATCAACGGCCAGCTCGTCACCGATCGCCTTTAAAGTCGATAACCACTTAGGGTCGGTTGGGCTGATAAAACGCACGAGCGGCATGATCAAGGCCGACGCATCCAGCGCCTCAGAGCCTTTGAACTGAATGAAGGCTTCCTGTTTAGGATCCCAAAAATCGGCATGTACGCTCTCATAAATTGCGTCGCGACAAGCGCGCCACTTGTCGTGGTCGCTGGGCAAGCCACGCTTGCCTGCGAGGCGTATCGCGCGATCCATCGCCACCCAGCACATCACGCGTGAGAAGAGAAATTCTTGATCGCCGCCACGCACTTCCCATATCCCCGCATCTTTATCCTGCCAATGCTCGCAGACATAAGCGATCAGCTTACGCAAACTACGCCAAAGCTGTTCTGATATCGGAGAGCCATATTTATCAAACAAATAGACTGAGTCCATCACCTCGCCAAATATGTCCAACTGCACCTGATCGTGATTGGTCGAGCCGACCCTGATTGGTTTAGATTTTTTATATCCCTCTAGGTGCTCCAGATGCACTTCACCATCGAGCTTGGAGCCATCGATCCGATACATCGTTTGCAGCGTTTCGCCGTCGGGCAATTCATTGATGCGATCTTCTAGCCAACGAACAAAGCCCTCCGCCTCTTCGGTGAATCCTAGCCGCATCAACGCAAAGGTGCTGAATGAAGCATCCCGCAGCCAAGTGTAGCGGTAGTCCCAATTGCGCTCCCCGCCGACTTCGTTGGGAAACCCAAAACAAGGCGCCGCGATAATAGAACCATGCTTACGTGAAGTCAGTAACTTGAGCGCCAGTGCAGAGCGGTGCACCGCCTCACGCCAGCGTCCATCATAGCGACAGCGACCGATCCAATCACGCCAGAAGTTACAGGTCTTTTTAAACGAGTCCGAAGCGTAACCCTCACGGGCACAGGCAGTCGCTTCCTCCCCTGCCGCTTCCATGATGAACGACGCAGTCTCGCCTGTTTTTAAAGTAAACTCGGCTGTGCCATCGTCGCCTTCAATCGAAAGTGCCTGATCGCTGCGTAAAAGCATCTCTGGCTCGCTCTTTCTATCTGGCACAAATCGTAAAGTATGGGGGCACTCCTGCGTGACTTTGTGCGAAGCCCGCGCGTAGTCGAAGCGAGGCGCAAACAGGAGGCGAAATTTCACTTTACGATGCACACACTTGACCCGGCGCACGAGCGCTTGCTCGCAAGCTAGCCCCTCCTCGGAGACCACCATGTAGTCAGATATCTCAGCCACGCCCTCCGCAGCTAAAAAACGAGTGATCAGCACATTTGTATTCGGCAGGTAAAGGTGTTTTTCTTGATAGTCATCCAACTGTGGCTCGATTTGAAAACGCCCACCCTTCTCACGATCCACATGCGCTGCAAAAATCGAGGGCGAGTCAAACTCTGGGAAACAGAGCGCATCGATGCTGCCCGCACGGCCAACTAGGGCTGCTGTACGCAAATCCCCGATGATTCCGTAGTCTTCAATTGGCGGATAAGGATTCTTTCGGTCGGAGGAAGTTTTCATAGCTGGATCAAGTAAGTAGGCGGCAATAAATTATCCGCGAGTGATGTCGTTATCCGACAACCTATTGGGAGACTCGGTGGTCTGGTCGCTGTGCGGCTCCTTGCGATAAACGTAGTCGTCCTGCAAGCGCTCGTCAGAAGACTTATTCTTCCGCTTCGTCATGGAGATAACAATGGAGACAATGATCAAAGTCACCGCGACCACAATAAATGGGATTATAATGAAATGGCTCATTTCGCGTCCTCCGTGATGGAGTTAGAAGTGTAGCCTTGCGGCTTGGTGACGATGATTCGTTTGAAGCTATGATACAGCGATTCGATTTCAACGATCTTTATTTTATTCATATTCTACCATACTCACACGACCATAAGAATAAAGCGATTTGATCAAGTTTAATGCTTTTTTTCAGATACTTTGCAAGTTGCAAGATTAGGCACAATTTTGTCCTGCAAGATGCAAGGATTTATAAACATTTGGCTAAGGGTGCAGTTTCGAGGACGTGGTAAAAAATTTAATAGTGGCCGAAGCAGTAACGCTTTGGATCGCCGAACACCAATAGCAAAATCGTCTAAAAGCTCACGCTTGCGGCTACAAGTGACTCTCCTAAGGCTTCATTTCACGTAAGCTTCTTATATCTTCGCTGACAATCGTCAGTCACAATTAACTACGATTAGGCGGAGCTGACGATTTTGGCATGAATATTGTTTATAACTCATAAACCACTTCAACCTAAATCATTTTCAAACATATGGATTTACAACTTAAAGATAAACGGGTTCTCGTGACCGGCTCGAGTGGAGGCATCGGCCAAGCGATCGCGGTTGCACTTGCGCGCGAAGGTGCCCGCGTGGCCGTTCAATATCGCAGCAGCGAAGACGGTGCCCGCGAGACGCTTTCCCAGATCGGCGAAAACACGGATACACTACTGCTTCAAGGCGACGTCTCAGATGCGGATACAGTGGTCGAATGGTTTGAAAAGATCGACGAGGCATGGGGTGGCATTGACATTTTAATCAATAACGCAGGCATCGATGGCGAGCGACAAGAAGTGGCAGATTCGATTATCGAGGAGTGGGAGAAGGTGCTCTCGATCAACTTGATGGGTGCCTACTACACGATACGTCAAGCGCTCAAGCGTATGCTCCTGCAGCAGTCGGGTGTCGTGCTCAACGTGACCAGCGTGCACGAACAAATTCCATGGGCGGGGCAGTCCGCTTACTGCGCATCCAAGGCGGGCTTGAGCATGCTGACCAAGTCAATCGCGCTTGAAGTCTCCGATAAGAATATACGCGCCCTCTGCCTCGCCCCGGGCGCGATTAAGACCGCGACAAATGAAAATGTTTGGTCGGACGACGAAAAACTAGCTGCGCTAAAAACAAAAATACCGCTCAACCGTATCGGTAAAGTCGAAGAGATCGCGAACCAAGCGGTTTCACTAGTCAGCGAGACCACCAGTAGCTACGTGACGGGTGCGACAGTCTTCGCCGACGGCGGCATGGTGGCCTACCCGAGCTTTGAAAAAGGCGGTTGAACCACACGCTCACAATTATGGCAGATTGTCTTCTTTTTCCCATCTGAACCTGCCCCATCCAGCACACCACTCAGATCCAGAAAGGACGGGCGCGCAGGCTTATTGCTCAGATACCATAGACTCAGACCAGCGGTAACCCCTCAAGAATCCAACCGCACTTCTCACACGCTTCAAACTATCCCAAGCGGCAAACTCGGCCTTCAGCTCATCGAGCACGGTGTTTCCAACCTTGGCCGGATGCGTGGCCGTATGGATCTTTTTCAGCTTCCGGATCGCGACTTGTGTGTAAATCTGCGTCGTCGATAAATCGGCGTGCCCGAGTAGCTGCTGGATAAAGCGGTTCGGTGTCAGAGCTTCGCTATCTCCATGCGCCGGAGGCCGGTCGAGTAAAGCACCTCCAAGATGGCGCGGTCACGCATCCCAAAGGGCTAGGTCACGCATCCCAAAGGGCGCGGTCACGCATCCCAAAGGGCGCGGTCACGTCAGGCTGGCTACTGCGCTAGGGCGTTGATTGCTTTTAGGTCGAGCTTACCGGTCGCTAAGATGGGGATGGCTACGACGCGCCGTATCTCCTTGGGTAGCCAGAGATTGGGCAGACCGGCGGCGCTTAGCTTTTCGCGCAGGTCGTCGGGCTCGATATCTATCGCTGTGATTAAGACGAGCGCCTCGCCCTTATCGGGATCGGGGCGACTGGCCACGGCTAGCAGCGGGAAGTCGGCATCTAATAAATCAAAGGCTTTGTTGAGCGCTTCTTCGATCGTGCCATGCGGCACCATCTCGCCACCTATTTTTGAAAAGCGCGAGAGGCGGCCTTCGATGTACAGAAAGGCATCTTCATCAAAGCGCGCGAGGTCGCCGGTGATAAACCAATCGTCTTTCTTGACCTCGGCGGTGCGCTCGGGCTCATCTAAGTAGCCTGAAAATACGTTAGGGCCTTTAAGGGCGAGTAGCCCGACGGAATGCACATCAAGCTCTTCCATTGTATCCGGATTTAGGATACACGCGGCCTGCCCGGGCAACATGCGCCCGACGGAGCCACGACGGCAGCTTTCGCTGGCGTCTCCGGGATAGAGGACGCCTTGCGGGGCGGTGGGCAAATTGATGCTCACCACGGGTGAGGTTTCAGTCAGGCCGTAGCCTTCCATATACAAACTGCCAAAGCGGGCTTCCCAAGCATCGGCAAAACCGTCGGGTGTTTTCTCCGCGCCGGCAATCACATATTTGAGCGAAGCCAGCTTTTCGGGCTCGATGCGTTTCAGGTAGGGCTTGAGGAAAGTTGGCGTGCCGATGAGGATGGTCGCCGATTCGGCTTTGATGGCATCGGCGGTCTTTTTTGTCTCCAGCGGCGAGGGCAGCGTGACGACGACGCAGCCGCGCAGCAGCGGATACCACAGCGTGACGGTGAAGCCGAAGCTATGAAAGATCGGGAGGTTGGCGATGAGCTTTTCGGAAGTGGGCAATAGCCCAGCGGCATCAATCTGCGCGCAATTGCCCAAAATATTACGATGGCTCAGCACCACGCCTTTGGGCTCGCCGGAGCTGCCACTGGTAAAGAGCAAGCCTGCCTCACGATCGCCGCCTTGGGTGGGGATTTTAAGTATTTTTGCCAGCAATTTGGCGGGGCTGAGATGTATCCAACTGAGCAGGGCTAAGGTCTTTGCCTTGGGCATCGACTTCATTGCGTCGACGATATCAATGATGCCCTCTTCTGGCCACGGGAAAAGGGGTATCCTTTCTTGCACGCGGGCGGTGGTCAACAAGCAGTCGATGTCTGCTTTTTTGATACAGGCTTCGGCGCTGGTAGCCCCCAAAGTAAAATTTAGATTCACCGGCACGCGACCGGCGAGCACGACTGCAAGGTTAGCGATGTAGCCGCCCAAACCGGGGGGGAATATGATGCCGACCCTCGGCTTCGATGTCCACCCAGGGATGCGGCGCGAGAGCGCGTAGGCGACCGCCAGTAGGAAGCCGCTTTTCATGGTGCGGCGCTCCAAGGTGCAATCGACCACGAGCTCGCGACGGGGGGTTTTCGCCAGCGCGATGAAACTCTCGTAAGCTAGGTGGCTTTCAAATTCTGGCCGCTGTTGAAAGGCGGCTTCATCTAGGTCGATACGTGTCGATCGGCTCATTGCACAAAATAACTCTTCGACCTGCGGTTCATTTTGGCGCTGATGGTGATCCTAGAGTCCTCTTTTAAAATCTCTTTTTCGGCGAGGACGCCTGCCCACCATTGAAGCATAAATTTCTGATCTTTTTGGGAAAAAGCCGTCACGCGCGCATCGATTTTGAGTCCGGACCGCAGTTTGAGGGTGACGAGCGTATCGGACTCTTTCAACTCGACGAGTTCGGCCTCGACGGAATCCCCGAAATCGTTGGTAAAAGTACGAAACTCAGCACTGAGCGGAAGCTGCGTCAAGGCGCAGAGCAAACAGAGGCTGAGCAAACGATCTTTCATAAGGGCTAGAGATAACTTTTTTGGCGCTTCGCTCAACTCTTTTCGTAGCTGGATACGGTAGGGGACAAGGATTCAGGATGCGGATTGAGCCAATCCCCGCTACCTTTTATACTTCTGCGGCGCGCACTTCTAGCACGGCACTTAATAGCACTTGCTTGAGTGGCTCGAAGCCTTCGTCGGAGACGCATGAGATCGGATAGACCTTGTCCTTGATCTTCTTTTGAAACTTTTTGAGGTTTTCGGCGGCGTTGGGCTCGTCCATTTTGTTGGCACAAATGAACTCTGGCTTGCTGACGAGTCCGGGCATGTAGAGCTTGAGCTCGTCTTTGAGGACTTTGTAGTCGCCGAGTGGATCGCGCCCATCGGTGCCTTCCATATCGAGCATAATCAGTAACACTTTGCAGCGTTCGACGTGCTTGAGGAAGCGGTGGCCGAGGCCACGATTTTCGCTGGCACCTTCGATCAAGCCAGGAATGTCGGCGAGGGTGATACGCTCGTATTGTTCGGGGTATTCCAACACACCGACGGTGGGGAAAATAGTGGTGAATGGATACGCGCCCGTCTTGGGGTGCGCGTTGGTGATCATATTCAGTAGGGTTGATTTTCCTGCATTCGGGAAGCCGATCAGGCCGACATCGGCAATGGTTTTAATGATCAGCCGAAAGTCGCCCTCTTCACCAGGCTTGCCGAGCGTGAACTGGCGCGGTGCTTGATTGATCGAGGATTTGAACTGGGCGTTGCCTTTGCCGCCGATGCCGCCTTCGAGTAGGAGAACTTGCTCGCCGTGCTCCAGCACCTCGGCGATGGGGTCGCCCGATTCGCGGTCGACCACGATCGTCCCGACAGGGAGCCTGAGCGTGATGTGATCGCCGTTGGCACCGTGCTGATCGCTGCCGCGGCCAGTCTCGCCGTTTTTGGCTTTCCAGCCGGGCTTGAAGTGGAAATCGGTCAAATCCGCGACGTTGGTATCGCCTACAATATAGACGTCGCCGCCGCGACCACCGTCGCCGCCGTCGGGCCCACCCTTGGGCTCATACTTTGCACGGCGGAAGCTGAAACAGCCATCGCCTCCATTACCTGCCTTGAAACTGACTTTGACCTCATCGTAAAACATGCCCTCTTTTCAGCGGAGTTTAAACGCTTTGCAAATCTAATCACGTGATACCTTTCTGGCGTCGCATAGCCCTCTCCCAAGTATTTCAGCCGTCCTGGCGTCTCGCAGCGACTGAGACAGTCGCCCTCCCGGCGCTCACTATTTCCTAGCGGAACGAGGAACTCGTTTCGACCGCACTGCCGTCGCGACCGGTTTACGGACGATGCCATTGGTCAACCGTAGGGCCCTTTATTATGCCCTTGGGTGCTAGCGCAGCACCCCTTCCACCGCATCGCGAATCACGCCATTGGTGAGACTCTGCGGTAGTAAAGCCGCCTCGCCATCGGGCGTGTAGAGCACATACAGCGGCACGCCGGAGCGCCCGAAGCTTTCTAAAGCCTCGGTGATTACTGGATCGCGGCGCGTCCAATCCGCCGAAAGCGCGACGATGCCTTTTTCCTTAAAAAGCGCCTCGGTGCTGTCCGTGCGCAGCGCCACCTTCTTGTTGACTTGGCAAATTAAACACCAAGTCGCAGTGAAATCGACAAAGACGGGCTTTCCTTCAGCCAGCAGAGCGTCCACCGTTTCGGGCGACCAAGCCGCCCACTGGCCGGAGGCATCGGCGACTGCCCCAGTGGTTCCGAAGCTGGCGTAGCTGGCACGAGTGGCACCGATGCCCCAGGTCAAAGAGCCGATGATCAACAGCAGAGCCAGCAGCTTAGCGATCCGTTGCGAGCGCTTGGAACGCACTGGTGCGCCCCAACGGCCAAAGATCCACGCGCCGAGGCTACTCGCCAGTAATACGATCAATAATACGATGATGGCATCCGCGCCACCTTGTTGCCCGGCCACCAGCGCGAGAAAGACCACTGCCGCCATCAACAAAAAGCCCATGCCTTGCTTAAAAGACTCCATCCATAGCCCCGGCTTGGGCAGGAAGGCCACCAACTTCGGGAAGACCGAGAGCAACAAAAAGGGCGAGGCCAGCCCCAGCCCCATCATGCCAAATATCAGCAAACCCGTGGCAATATTAGCCTGCACCGCCAGCCCGCTCACGCCCGCGACGAGCGGGCCCATGCACGGCGCACCGACGACTGCCGCGAGCACCCCCATGCCGAACGAGCCCAGCACATCGTTACGCTTGGCCACGCCTGTATCCGCGCCGACTAGGCGACCGCCCAGCTCGAAGACACCCATCAGGTTCAGCGCGAACAAAAAGAACACCGCCGTGAGCACCACCACGAAGCCGGGGCTCTGCAGCTGGAAGCCCCAGCCGATCCGCTCGCCGAGCGCGCGCAGCGCGAAGAGCGCCCCCGCCAGTAAGAGAAAGCTCAGCACCACACCCGCCGTGTAAGCCAGCCCGTGCCGCAGGGCATCGCCGCGCGCTTGGCCAGCATGTTTGAGCAATGAAAAAACCTTGAGCGAGAGCACCGGCAGCACGCAGGGCATAATATTTAAAATCAACCCACCCAAAAAAGCCAACGCTAGGAAGCCCGGCAAGCCGAGTGAGAGCAGCCTTTGCTCAAAGCCGGCGGCCTCTGCCGGCGCCCCTGATTGTGGGGGCTGCGACGACTGCACCGCCCTCCCGTCGACCGCTGGCGACGCGCTCACGAGCTGCGCGGTGATTTGCCACGCGCGCTCGCCCGACTGCAAGATGCCGCGCACCTGCTCAGGCTGCGCTTCGAAAAAGGGCGCGTCGGCCGCCAGCCGCAGCTCAGTGCGCCCGCCCGCAGAGTCGCTCACGATTTGCACCGCGCTGGGGTCGACGTAGCCAGCCGTCTCCGCATAAAAATAAAGCGCCGCTGGCAGATCGGCACCTTCGATCACCAGCACCAGCTCAGCATCGTCCACATAGACCGATGCCTGCCACGACTCGGCAGGCTGGGCTTGCCGCTCGCGCGCGCTCGCGAAAGCAGCCGCTTCGGTGCTCGGCGTCGCGGTCGCTGCAACCGTCGCAGTTTCCGTTGCCACCGGCAGGTTCAGCTCAACCACCGCCTCACCCGGCAGGCAGACTTCCTTGCAGATCAACCAAAACAGGTCAGCTTTTAGCGTCAGCGCCTGCCCCGGTGCCAAGTCCGCAGCCGCCTGCATCGGCACGATAAAGACGGCCTCATCTTCGTAGCCGTAATTGACCATACCTCCCAGCGGGATGCGTTCTGGTGCTGGCCACTGAATCTCGCCCGCCTCGATCCCCTCCGGCAGCGTCCAAGTGATCTCAGGTGCGAGGCCACTGGCGCCGGGATTTGTCCAATAAATATGCCACTGTGGCTCCAACACGAAACGCACCGCCACATCGAAGCTCTGCCCCGGCACGATCGCCTCGTTTTCGGCGATCAACTCGACCGTGGTATGCTGCGCCTGCACGGGCGCAGCGTAGCTCGTGCCCACCAGCCAAAAACAAACGAAAACGAAAAGCAGCTGCATGAATTTTAACATAGATAGAGAATGGATAACAGCGAAGGCACAATTATTCCAGAATAACTCAAAATGATAAGTGGCTATTCCCAACATCCAATGTATCGCTTGACTCGTACGCTCAATGCTCAACGTTCGACGCCCAAGCTAAGATGAAAACTCATCTTTGTGTGTTGATAGCGGGAGTAAGGTATTCGCCCCATCTGAGATTGATCGCTATGAAAAATCTATCCTTTTACCTCTGTCTCGCTTTGATTCCGCTTATGAGCTCAGCCTACGAACAAGCCTTTGCCAAGACCGATGCGGGTGCGTTTGAGGTCAAAACACTCCCCGCTGCGCGGCTGATCGCCACACACAGTGAAAGCGGCTATTTTGATTCCAATAATGGCCTCTTTCGTCCACTCTTTCGTTACATTTCCTCGCGCGACATCGCCATGACCACTCCCGTCGAAGCTGAAATGGAGCCAGGCGTGATGTATTTTTATATCGGCACCGATGTGAGTCGCGAAAAACTAGAGGCCACCAAAAATGTAAGCGTGCACGAACTCCCCGAGCGGCTCGTCGCCAGCCACGGCGTGCGCGGCAGCTACCGCGAAAATAATTTTGAAGAGGCCAAACTAGCGCTACAAGCGTGGCTGGCAACCAATGAGAACTACGAAGCCATCGGCGAACCGCGCGGTATCTTCTGGAACGGCCCTTTTATGCCCGGCTTCTTTAAGCGTTTTGAAGTGCATATCCCCGTGCGGCTGATAGAAGACTAAACCGTGTCCCCGCTTTACTCCATCGTCATCCCCGCCTACAACGAGGCCGAGGAACTGCCCGCCACGCTGGTCGCGATCCGCACCGCCATGGCGGCGGTCACCGACGTGGGCGAGTGCATTGTGGTGGATAACAACTCCAGCGACGCCACCGCCGAAGTCGCCCGCGCGCACGGTGCCGACCACCTCGTGCAAGAGCCGATCAACCAGATCGCCCGTGCGCGCAACGCAGGTGCCGCCGAGGCGCGCGGGCGCTACCTAATCTTCGTCGATGCCGATACCCGCATCCGCCCAGAGCTACTGGTCGAGGCGCTGCGCTTATTGCAAGACACGGCCTGTGTTGGCGGCGGTTCCATCGTCAGATTTGAGGGCGAAGTCAGCGCCGTCGGGCGCTTTAGCATCGGCACCTGGGAGCGCATATCGAAGCGTTTGCGGATCGCTGCGGGCAGCTTTATCTTTTGCCGTCGCGACGCCTTTGAGGCCATCGGCGGCTACGACGAATCACTCTACGCCAGCGAAGAAGTGCGCTTTTCCCGCCTAATTAAAAAATGGGGCAAACGGCAAAAGCTCAGCTTCCACATACTCGATCTCGCCCCCGTGCGCACCTCCGCCCGCAAGCTCGACTGGTATAGTGGCCCCCAAATTCTAGGCTGGATCGCCCTGATGCTGCTGATGCCCATCGCAGTGCGCTCTCGCAGACTTTGCGGCTTCTGGTATCAGCGCCCGAAGGCTCCATGAGTAACGTAGGGGCGCGACTTGTCACGCCCGCAGCGGTTCGGCTCTGATTCTCGGCGGGCGTGACAAGTCGCGCCCCTACGTTTCCAACCATTTGACAACGCTCACGATCACCCACATTCTCAATAACTCGCCATCTCAATCCTTGCCCCGCAGGGAACAGGCTGCTATTATAGAGGTCTTTTACTAAATCTGGGCGAATTCACACCGAGAACTTTTTATTTTATCACATGCTTTACGACCGCCCGTATATGCGCCAGTCCCCATCGGAGGCTGCACCTCAGAAGGCTTCGATGGTCACGATACTACTCGTCATCACCATAGCTGTTTTCGTGCTGCAACAGTTGATGAATGTCTTCTTCCCCGGCTTCGGCGGGCGCGAAAACCGCTTCATGGCCGACTGGTTTGCGCTGAGCGGAGCCAATTTTCAGGAGCTCAAGGTATGGACGATCTTGAGTTATGGTTTCCTACACAGCACGGCCGGCTTTCTCCATATCTTAGGCAACATGATGGGGCTATTTTTCATCGGGCGCATGTTGGAGCCGGTGATGGGGCGCGAGCGCTTTCTCGGGCTCTACCTCGGCGGCACGCTGCTGGGAGGCGTGGTTTATCTCGCCCTGCATTTCAGCAGCGCGGGGCTAGTAATCGGCGCATCGGCTTCAGTCATGGCAATTTTGGCATTTTTTTGCCTGCTGAATCCGGAGCGCCCCATTACATTGCTGCTCTTTTTCATAATACCCATCACCGTCAAGCCGAAGTGGGTCTTCTGGGGGAGCATCGCCATCTCGCTTGGCGGCCTTCTTTTCTATGAGTTGCCGGGTAATTCGTTTGTCGCACACTCCGCCCACCTCGGCGGGCTTCTTGCCGGCATCCTCTACTACCGCTACTTTCACAACCGCTCGGGGGTATCGTTCTCGTCTGCGAGTGCACACACCACCATTGAGCAGCCCGCTTGGTTTAAACGCCGGAAAAAGACCGAGCCCAAGATTAGCTACCAAGTCAACCGCAGCCACCGGAGTAACCGCGAAGAGTTGCAAACCGAGGTCGACCGCATATTAGATAAAATCAACGCCACTGGCTTCGGTTCGTTGACCGACGGCGAGAAACAGACACTCGACCGCGCCAAAGATATTTTAAGCCGCTAACACTCAGCGCATGTCCGAAGACAACTCTAAATCACGCATGAAAAAAAGAATTTTCCGAATCGCGCTAGTCGCCGCTGCGGCGCTAGCATTTGTACTCTCGACCAACGCCAAGCTCGACCCCTCGCAAGAGATGTCTTCGCAGACGCGCTGGGTTGTCAACACCATCAACGCCCGCCACTACTTGCGCGACAGCATGCAGCAGCTAAACGGTGCTGAGATGGTGGAGGCTTACATCCAATCTTTCGACTACGGGCGCATTCACTTCACCCGCCCAGAGGTGGACGACTTTATCTTCCGCTTTGGCGATGCGATGGAGGAATTCCTCGAAAAAGGTAACCTTTACGCCGCCTTCGAAATCTACAATAGCTTCAAAGAGAAAGGCGAAGCTCGCACCGAGTGGGCCTTCGCACGCTTGAAGCAGGACTTCGACTTCACCGTCGACGAAACTTTTGCCCCCGACCGCCGCGAAGCAGAATGGCCTGCCTCTGCCGAGGATGCCGATGCACTCTGGCTGCGCCGCCTCAAATACGAGCTACTAAATGAAATGCTCTCGCTCGCCTCCGAAGATGAGAAAGAGAGCACCGCCTCGCTCACGCCGAACAACCCCGACGTCCTCGATCCGGATAAAGGCGAAGAAGAAGACGAGTTTGACCCGACTAAGCTACTACGCCTGCTCGAAGACGAAGCTTTTTACGCGGAGACGCTCGATGCCGCCCGCGAAAAAATCCGCCGCCGCTACGAGCGCAACCTCAACCACACCGTCGCGCGCGAAGCCCCTGAGGTGCAAGAATCCTTCATCAATGCGATGACGCAGCTCTTCGATCCGCACTCCACCTTCCTCTCCTCCGACACGCTCGAAAGCTTCAATTCTGCCGTGCAAAACTCCTTCGTCGGCATCGGCGCGCTGCTCGAAGACGACGACGGTATTTGCACCATTAAAGAGATCCTCCCCGGCGGCCCCGCCGAGCGCTCGCGCCTACTCAAAGCCGAAGACCAGATCCTGGGCGTCGCGCAGGGTGACGAAGAGTTCGACGACGTCGTCGATATGCAATTGCGCTACATCGTGCGAAAAATAAAAGGCGAAAAAGGCACCACCGTGCGCCTACTCATCCGCCCCGGCGATGCTGCCGATCCCTCCGTGCGTAAGATCGTGCCTATCGTACGCGGCGAGGTGAAGCTCACTGCAAATTTGGCCACCGGCAAGCTCATCACCGTGCCCGTCGATGGCGAAAAGACCGTGCCCGTTGGCGTCATCGAGCTGCCCTCCTTCTATGGCAATATCGGTGCAGGCGGCACCCTCACCACCACCACCGACGATGTCACCGAGCTCATCAACAAGCTGCGCGCTGCTGGAGCCAAAGGCATCATCCTCGACCTCCGCATGAATGGCGGTGGCCTACTCAGCGAAGCCGTGCGCCTGACTGGGCTCTTCATCCCCGTCGGCCCTGTGGTGCAAGTGCGCGACAGTTCCGGCCGCAAAGATGTGCTCGCCGATCGCGACCCCAGTATGCTGTGGGATGGCCCGTTGATTGTACTCACTTCACGCTTCAGCGCCTCCGCCTCCGAGATCGTGGCCGGCGCGCTGCAAGATCACGACCGCGCCCTGATCGTCGGCAACAGCTCCACCCACGGCAAAGGCACCGTGCAAGAGGTTTACCACATGAATAACCGCATGCCGTTTTCTTTCTTCCAAAGCGCAGAGGCGCAGGCGCGCCCTGTCGCCTCGAAGATCACCATCAAGCAATTCTACCTGCCCGACGGCAGCTCGACTCAAGTCAGAGGCGTGCCTTCCGACATCGCCCTGCCCTCGGTTAACGAGTTTCTCCCCATCGGCGAAGACGACCTCCCCCACGCCTTACCTTGGGGCGAAGTGGCAGCCGTTGATTGGATTACCGACTGGGCAAAGCTCAACGTCGATAGCCCCGAAGACCCCGCGCTGATCGAGAAGCTGGCCGCAGGCAGCCGAGCCCGCCAAGAAACGCTCGAAGAATTTCAATTCTTGAAAGAACAAATTGAGTGGCGCCGCCAACGCTTTGAAGAAAAGGCCATCTCAATCAGCCTCGAACGCCGCATAGAGCGTAAGATCAGCGAAAAAGACTACATCGACGAACTCGACGATACCTACGAAGCGCTCAGCGAAAATGACTACGCAATGGAAGAGTTTCTACTCAAAGTCACCGAAGATCAGGACGCCCAATCGAAGATTAATTTAGCCGAACCGATCAAGCAAACCGCCCAAGAACTCAGCGAGGCGGTTATCGGCGACGAGGTGAGCGGCACCGCCGAAGGTGCCGTGGCAGAAGCCATCGAAGAGGTCGAAGAAGAGGACGAGCCCATCTACGACATTTATCTTCGCGAGAGCGCCCGCATCATGGCTGATTGGGTGCAAACTTTAGATACGCCAAAGACCGCGACCGCTGCCACGAAGTAGATTGCGGCGTTTCGGATTGGAGTCCCGCCTTTAGGCGGCTGCAGTTTGCAAGGCTCTTCCATTCGCGACCGCCTAAAGGCGGGACTCCAACCCTTAGCCGACGTGTTTAGCGACCATATTATAAAAGTCGATAAAGAGCGGGTCGGCATCATTCGGGCCGGGTGCCGCTTCGGGGTGATACTGCACCGAAAAGACGGGCTTATCTTTCAGGCGCAGACCTTCCACCGTATCGTCGTTTAAGTTGATCTCGGTGACGACCGCACCGGCTTTTTCCAACTCCTCGCGTGTCGAGGCGAAGCCGTGGTTTTGCGCGGTGATCGATACCTTGCCCGTTTCGAGATTCTTGACAGGCTGGTTGCCGCCGCGGTGGCCGAACTTAAGCTTGAAAGTCTTCGCACCCAGCGCGTGGGTGATGATCTGGTGCCCCAAGCAAATGCCGAAAGTCGGATACTCTTGGATCAGCTCCTTAACCGTCGCATGAGCGTAATCGACTGCACCCGGATCGCCCGGGCCGTTGGAAAGGAAAACACAGTCTGGCTTGGCAGCTCTAATCGTTTCCGCCGAAGTGCTTGCTGGGAAGACATGCACATCGAACCCATGATGCTGGAGCTTGCGATAGATCGAAAGCTTCGCTCCGAAATCCATAGCGGCTACTTTGAAACGGCGCTTCGGCGTCTTATCCTCATTCAATCTCAAATCCGTGCCGACCACCGTAAACGGCGTCGACTGCTTCATCTCCGGATCCCAGAGGTAAGCTTCCTTCGCGGTGACTTCCTTGACGAAGTCGACCCCGATCAGTCCGCCAAACGCCTGCGCACGCTTGATTGCCTCTTCTTCGGAAATGTCCTCAGTGGTAATGCAGGCCTTGAGCGCTCCGCAGACGCGCAACTTCTTAGTGATCGCGCGTGTATCGACACCCTCGATACCAGGGATGCCCGCTTCAGCTAAATAATCTTGAATCGAAATATTACTGCGCCAGTTGCTGGCCACGGGGCTGATCTCGCGCACGACAAAACCCTTTACCTTGGGGCCGTCCGACTCCACATCGTCCGGGCAGATGCCGTAGTTGCCGATCTGCACCGCCGTCATGGTGACGATCTGCGAGAAATAAGACGGATCGGTCAAAATCTCCTGATAGCCCGTCATGCTGGTGTTGAAGCAGGCTTCGCCCACGTTGGTGGCCACAGCGCCAAAAGCGCGGCCGCGGAACACCGTTCCGTCTTCAAATGCGATAAGTCCTGTGCGAGTCGATTTAGCCATGTTGCGCAGGAGCCAAACGAGTATCCCGCACCATGCAAATCAAAAGCTTGCGCAGATCGAAATGGATATAAATTTCACAAAATTATTTTTGATCTGAATCATTCAACTTTCCAGGTAAATAAATACCCGCTATCCTCGAGCCACCGCACTTGCCCGACGCTGACGACCGCTGAAGCGGGTCGCTCCGGAACGTCGCGCTTTAGCCGACGCGCATTGCCGCGCTATCCTCGAGCCACCGCACTTGCCCGATGCTGACGACCGCTGAAGCGGGTCGCTCCGGAACGTCGCGCTTTAGCCGACGCGCATTGCCGCGCTATCCTCGAGCCACCGCACTTGCCCGATGCTGACGACCGCTGAAGCGGGTCGCTCCGGAACGTCGCGCTTTAGCCGACGCGCATTGCCTGGCTATCCTCAAGCCACCGCACATGCCCGATGCTGACGACCGCTGAAGCGGGTCGCTCCGGAACGTCGCG
>Ga0307933_1001560_pt1 | contig 17531 bp, 10 predicted proteins | sample OrgLakmetageno88_FD_201811 | JGI IMG/M metagenome (GOLD analysis project Ga0307933, IMG submission 201811) | Saline water microbial communities from Organic Lake, Antarctica - #88 | ecosystem: Environmental > Aquatic > Non-marine Saline and Alkaline > Saline | place: Antarctica: Organic Lake...
ATCAGTAACATTACTTACATCCCAGCTGTTTAAAGGTTGGTTAAATGTTGATGCAAAAATAAACATATTCGTCATATCAGTGACTTGGCTTACATCCCAATGCTCCAAATTTTGGTTGAAAGAAGAACTATTTCCATTAAACCCATTAAATAAATCATTCATGTCAGCTATGCCACTTGTACAGGTGAGGGCAACTTGAGAATCTTGATCATCATTATCAATCAATGCATCAAGTTGTTCCCGAGACCGCTTGGTAAAGGTTTTGGCTTCACCATTAATGGTTAAGGTTCCTGTGTCTCCAAATTCAGCCTCTGGACATAGACAAGTCACCCCATTGTCGGCAAAATTAAAGTTTGGGTTATTGACGGCACATTCCGCCCCCCAATTTGGGAATAAATCGTCTTGCAAAGAAGAGTTAAGAGCAAATTCAGATGGTTTATTTGGGATTTGTTCTACACACCATCCAGATAGGTCTTGATTAAATATAGTTGCTTTAGAAAACATAAATCGCATATCAGTGACTTGGCTTACATCCCAATTATTAAGGGGTTGGTTAAAAGATGTTGCTTTAGAAAACATGCCTTCCATATCAGTAACTTGACTTACATCCCAATTATTAAAGGGTTGGTTAAAAGATGTTGCTTTAGAAAACATAAATCGCATATCAGTGACTTGGCTTACATCCCAATTATTAAGGGGTTGGTTAAATGACTCTGCACTATAGAACATAACATCCATAAAAGTTACTTGGCTTACATCCCAATTATTAAAGGGTTGGTCAAATGACTCAGCACCATAAAACATATATCCCATATCAGTAACTTGGCTTACATCCCAATTGTCAAGGGGTTGGTTAAATAAAGATGCACCATTAAAAATACTTCTCATATTGGTGACATGGCTTACATCCCAATTATTAAGGGGTTGGTTAAATGACTCTGCACCTTGAAATATAGATTGCATATCAGTAACATTACTTACATCCCAGCTGTTTAAAGGTTGGTTAAATGTTGATGCAAAAATAAACATATTCGTCATATCAGTGACTTGGCTTACATCCCAATGCTCCAAATTTTGGTTGAAAGAAGAAATATTTGCATTAGACCCATTAAATAAATCATTCATGTTAGTTATACCACTTGTACAGGTGAGGGCAATTTGTGGATCATCTATATCAATCAATGCATCAAGTTGTTCCCGAGACCGCTTGGTAAAGGTTTTGGCTTCACCATTAATGGTTAAGGTTCCTGTGTCTCCAAATTCAGCCTCTGGACATAGGCAGGTTACTCCATTGGAGGCAAGATTAAAGTCTGAGTTGTTTTGGGCGTAAAATGTAAGTGTAAAAAGAAATGACGTAAGAAGTAATAGTTTTTTCAATATAAAGGGTTTTAATGTGTATTTAGATTCAAGTTATAAAGGCAAGTTTATCCTTAAATAATAATTGGTTAATTGCAAACGTAGGGTTTTCATAATTAAACCTTTTTCTAAATCTTATATATAATTTCTCTTGTATCTGTTTTACTTGGCAATCAGTGATTTATGTAAAGACTTTTTAATTTTTTAAGATTGTCGAAAAACAACTTTTTAATAATATTCATATAACTCTATTATAACTTTACTTATTTAATTTTACTACTACTCCTATTTAAAATAAGTAAAAAATGTCACGTCCAAATAATGAATCTTACAGCTCGTTTTGTTTTTACACATATTTGCAAGAACATGTCAAAGATCAAAAACCCTCTGAGGTTACTGAAAATTTCATCGATAAAAACAATTACATTTATAGACCTCAAAACAATGAAGGCTTTATTTATGAAATAATCTCTGGCGCTGTAAAATTAGGAAGTTATTCTGAACAGGGAGATAATTTTGCCTACGACATTTTACAGAAAGGTGATTTTTTTGGGAATTTGAGATATCTAAACGGTCAATTTTATGAATTTTCAAAAACGTTAATAGACACTAAGATAAGAATTTACGAGATCTCTTTTTTCAAAAAAACGGTGATTCACAATCCTTATTTATCAGATTGGTTTATATCCTATCTGGTAAAGCGTTGGTGTATTTCTGAAAAAAAATTAGGAAACATTACGGGCAACCCTATAGAAGGAAGAATAACGTTTTTAATGAAACTATTTGACGTTCCAGTGAAAGATGCAAACGGTCATGAATACATACTTTTTGACCTTTTAACTCAAAAAGATTTGGGTGACCTTTCTGGGGTCACCCGTCAAACCATTTCAAACATATTGAAGAAAAAATCAGTTTGTACCTTTTAAAATTCCCGAGAATAGAATTCCATTTTCTGCCTTAAAATTTAAATCTAACAATTCACTTATGAGCGGAGCTATATCTTCCAGTCCCATTTTAGGCACTTCTTTACCAGAAGATATTCCAGCACCCCAAGCAATAAATCCAGCTTCTATTTGCTGAAAGTCTGGGAAGTACCCATGAGTGCCGCCGCTTTTAGGGTTTAAAACTGCACCTTTAAAAGAGGGAGACATCGCTAATCCAGCTATAGGAGCCAGTGCTAAAACTGCATTAGGGTCGGCGCCTATGGCAGCTAGTTCTGGTCTTTCTACGATTCGAAACAATTTGCTATAGGACTGAGGCAGCAAATCGAGTTTTTGTCTCACTTTATTTATTGTTGCTGTATCATTTTTAGACTTTAGCATTAAAAAGGCAGATGCACCAGAGGTATGAAATTTTGCTTTCCAAGTCGAAGCGTTTTCCTGCTCTTGCAGTAAGCCTTCTTCTTTTAGCCATATATTAGGACTTATAGCGGAGTGGATATCAACAAAACCATGATCTCCTGTAATTATAAAAGTGGTTTCATCACTTATACCAGCACGTTCTGCCGCTTCTATAATTTTACCAATAGCGCGGTCTATCGCTGCAATTGCCGTGTAGACTTTTTTTCCATTTCTACCTTGTTCGTGCTGAAAATGGTCTGTTGCTATTAAATGAATGGTCATTAAATTGGGTTTATACTTTTCAAGCAAATAAGCACCCATTTCACCAGTGCGATCCTCGCGATTAAGATAGTCACCATTAAAAGTAGTTTCATTCATTTTTCCTAAAACAGCACCTTCCATTTCTTTTAATAGACCTTTAGGGGTTTCATTATCTTCCATCGGTTTGATCCTGCCGTAACTACTATCTAAAGTCCAGACCTCAGGAATATTGTAATCTATAGGCGCACCTACAGAAACAGGCCATAGTAAACTAGCACTTGTTTTACCAGATTTACGAACGGCGTCCCAAAGTGTTTCAGTTTGAATCAAACTACTTTCCCAGTACCACCGTCCAGTTTGACCTTCTGGCTCAAAGGGTCTATTATAATATATACCATGCGTTACAGGGTATGCACCTGTTATGATTGTGGTATGTGATGGGTAGGTTACAGAAGGAAATACACTTCGAACTCCTAGAGCGCGTGTACCCTCCTTTGCCATAGTTTGGAGATTTGGTGCAGGCCACTTCTCTTCTAAATAAAAATCAGGTCGAAAGCCATCGATCGAAATTAAAACGACGTGATTAGATAGCGACTTGTCTTGTGCATTAGCGGTAAAAGCAAATTGCACAGTCATAAATAGTATTAGAATTATATATCTCATTTTGAAAAAGGTCATTTAGTAAATTAAGTTTTTTGATAACATAAGAAGTTTGCAATAGCTCAAGTTTCTTAAGAACTAGCTATCTGTACAAATACTTAGTTAAAAGTATATCTCGCTCCTATTTGTAATCGCCATGGGGTCCCGTTGATCGGTTCAACCGCTACACCTGTGTTGACATTATATTGGTAGCTATTAGTTGCTTGATCAAAACCGGTGGTATTGATTAAATTCGTTGATCTATTAAAATCGTTATTTCGCCCCCACTCTTTGTCTAATAAATTCATAAAATTGAAAACATCAGCAGACAATTCCAGGGCATGTTTCGTATTTGGAATTTTAAAGGTTTTTAGCAGTCTTAAATCAACGATTGCTCTAAATGGGTTTTTCCCGCCATTACGCTCTGCAAAAGACCCAAAGCTATCTCTTAAATATTCTTTGAACCCCTCTGGTGTTTCTGGGTTATCTAAAATCTCGTTATACCCATCGATAATGTTTTGCGGAGTGCTAGGGTTGTTGGGATCAAAAACATACGCTATTTCATTTCTCAAGTTAAAGTCGCCGTTAAGACTTCTATTGCTTCCTGCTTGGAATGAATATCGTGAACCTCCATCCCCAATAATTGTGGCACCTAAAGTGAATCCTCTCCAAGTGGGTGATGCTCCATTTACAACGAGCTTTGTGTCAAAATGGTTGTCAGAAAACCCATAATTTAGGTCTCTAGGGTCTCCAGATACTGGAAGGAAAGTAGAGGTATTTGCCACACAGCAATTGTAAGAAGAGTTATCTTTTGAGCGGTTTAATGTAAAACTTGCATTTACATATCCATCTTTACCAATTCTAGCAGATCCTTCTAACACTAAAGCCAGATTATCTAAGACCCCGTCAGAAGTAAGCACTAACGTTCTACCTACTTGATCGGATAGTCTAGAATTGATCCAGTCTGCTCTTCCATTGCTAGGAATAGTGTTAGCTGGTACAAAAACTTCTCTTCCTTCTAAGGGAGTCGTGAAAAATGGCTCTGCTACTAAGTTGGCTTCTTGATAGACATAATTATTAATAGTGTGACTAAAAATTGCGTTCAGACCTAGACTGTAACGCTGTCCAAAAAAATGGGTGTAATTGATATTTGCTTTATATATCGTAGGGACTTCAAAATCAGGGCTTACAGTATTTATGGTAGAAAACGGAGTTACCCCTGCTTGTACACCAGGTGATGTACTTGGGTCGTTTCTGTAGGAAGGAAAGTCAGGTACTGGCACATTGGTACCTGTAATATCAATAGCACCCAATAAAGTACCGCTATTTTGAATATTATTTACCTGCGCATAATAGTGAGGTTGTGCGCTAAACACACCACCGCCGATTTTGAAAATATCTTTATTTTCACCTTTTATATTCCATGTCAACTGAAGCCTTGGTTGAATATTATCAAAATCTTCTGGTTTTTGATCGGTACGTATTCCTAATTCATCAAATACTAAAGGGTTAAACTCTGCGCCGTCTAGAAAAGCAGTAGCATCATAACGTACTCCAGCACTGAAGTTTAGATTTGGGTTGATATCAAACTCCACTTGTCCAAAAAGGGATAAATCTAAAACAGTTTGCTTTACTAATGAGGAGCCTTGTAAAGGAACTTCACGGGCATATCGCGATGCATTCAAATTTTCAAAATCATCTAAAGAATCAAAGAAAAAACGACCGTTTTGTTCGTTAGATAATTGTGTTTCTAGATAGGTAATCAGGTTGTCCGTACCAAACGTAAAATTATATTTTCCTGCGCTAACGTATGTGGTGTTTGCAAATTGAAATTGCTTTTCTAGGTTTGTTTCAGGGGTAAAACGCTGCCCTCCTAATTGTACACTTAAGTTTCTGTTATTTCCATTGGGTAAAACTGATTCTACCTGTACAATGGCTCTGGGTATATTTTGTGAAGGTAGTTGTGAACTTGGTCCATAAATACGTTCTGCACGTTGGTATTGAACTTTAAATTCATTGGTAATATTAGGCGTAAACACAGAACGTAGAGATAGAAAAGTACTGTTTTCTGAAGAATTGAAATTGGAAAACGACTCAGCAACTTCAATGTTTGAGTTATCACTAACACTAAAAGGATTGTCCCATTTATTATATAGATTCCTAAAGGTTAATCGATGTTTATCATTAATCTGCCAATCTAATCTTATAAAAAGATTATTAGCTTCGGTAACTCTATCAAACTGACCTATTTGTTGAGAATCGCCTAGGCCATAAGAGTCTCTACCTATTTGTAAAAAACGGTCAAGATTCGCTTGTGTAATTCCTAAACGATTAGCATCATCATCATTCTCTATGTTTGCTATAAACTGCGGATCACCAGCATCTTGTTGTTCATATACCATGAAAAAATGTAATTTATCTTTTACAATAGGTCCTCCAAGGCTTACTCCATACTGAGAATTGTAAAAGTCTGCTTCCCTATCTTGTCCTTGAATAGTTAAGTTACTTTGGAGGGCATCTGCTCTATGATAGAAAAAAGCGCTACCACTTAATTCATTGGTTCCAGATTTAGTTACTGAAGTAATAGAACCACCTCCTTGACGCCCTTGTGCAACATCATAATCATTTGTAGAGACTTCAAATTCTCTGATAGCTTCTTGTGAGATGGTATAAGGTCCGCGTCCTATCTCTCCTGCGGTTAGGGTGTTTCTGAAATTTACTCCATCGATAGTTACGTTTGTAGAAGTTCGTCTTTGTCCTCCTAAATTTATAGACCCGCCTCCTTGTAGTGGTGATAGACTGGTTAATCGTGTAAAGTTTCTTCCCTCGGTGGGCAAATTTTTAATCTGTCCCGCACCTATTTTTGTAGAAGCTCCTAGTTGTTGTATCCTTTTGGATAGATTATTTGATGATATCACCACCTCGTCCAGAGCAGTAGTAGTTTCTTGTAGAATAAAGTCAACATCCAAAACATCACTTAAGTTTAAAGTAAAACCTTCTTGGAGACGTTCTTGGTAGCCTAGATATTGAGCTATTACGGTATAGGGCCCACCCAGTGGTAGCTGCAATATTTTATAACCACCATTATTATTACTAATAGATCCAGAAGTAAATCCGGTGGCATTATTCCTAACGATTATGGTAGCACCCATTAACGGCTCTCCACTTAAATCTTTCACAGTCCCTTTCACAGTTGCATTTGTAGCTTGACCATAAGAGGATAGCATGCCACAGCAAATGAAGATCATCACAATAAAAAATTTGATTTTTTGGCGTTGTTTTTTGTTGATTAAATAGCTTTTCATCTTCATGTTTTTAGTTTGAGTGACAAAACTATTTTAGTATCAAGTAGAAGGCATGTTAGGTTTTAACATGAACCGACACCTTAACCTTAACTTTAAAATTTTTTAATATTGACATTGGCAATCTGAAAACATGGTTAATCAAGATATTGAACTGGCATTGATGAGTTGAATAAATAAATTTTAAGGTTTTTTTAATACCTTAAAATTTATTTATTATGGACTATTTACTTCATGATTAAGCTTTACTTCATTTACATCTATTCTTATTTTACTGAAATTTAAAAGATGAGAAACCAACCCCATATAACCTTTATCCATAAGTTGAATTAAAGGGGTGTCCGTATCCAGAAATTGATTAATATCAAAAAGGGAATTTAGGTAGGCTTGTTCTTGTTCGTTAAAATTGAAGTTTTTTACAAATCCATGATCATAGGGTTTGTCTTCTAATTTTAGTTTTAAATTATGGACATAACTCTCCACTATATATTTTCTCCATTTTATCAAAATCCGAACATGGGCTTTTTTATTATTTAATACTCAATTTGACAAGCGTAAACTAAATAAGAGGTTGTTTCTTATCAAAGCTTCTAATTCGTTTATACCTTATTTTAAATTATTTCAGTTGACTTATATAAGGCTTAAAAGTTTTTTCAAACTTAGGTAGATTCTCAATAAAAAATCTATCCATTTCATCCCATGTATCTTCATGAAAAACATTGACTTGATCAATTCCAATTTTGATTCTGCTCATTTTTTTATCGGGTAATTCTTCCCATTCTAATTCTTTACCAAACTCACCTTCAATTTCTGTTTTATGACTCAGTAGTTTTTTGAAATATCGTTTGTTTTGCTCTTTACTGTATGAGCTAATCGCAAGCTCAATTCTTGCATAGTTTTTAGAAATAAGCATAGTAAATAAAACACCAGCAGTTCCAGCTCCAGTACTTAACCAATGGTCTTTAGATGGATTTACGTTCTCGAAAAGATGAGTGTTTTCTAATTTACCTAAAATCCCTTTCCAAAATTTTTGTCGAACAACATGCCTATTGGCCTTAAAAGACGTAACATTATTATCGTCATATTTTATTACAAGTTCATCCTCCAAGTCATAAAGGCTAAGTAACTTCTTTAGGTAATTGAATTTTGATTTACTGTCAATATTAAACTCTATAAAATAACCGTTTGCAATTTCGTTAGGAGACCTAAAATTCTCCTCATTCTTAGTTATTTTAAGAATGCCTTGGTTCTCAATTAGCAACTTTGGATTTTTTTGAAATAAAGCTTTCACTACATAAAAATACATCATTGCAACAGCTGTTTCTTCGTATTTGGTGTCTTCAAAAATAAAATATTCTAATTTTTTATTAGTTGGACTCTCTCTGCTTCAAATATATTTATCTCTGATGCTGTTTCGTCTTCTTGAATCTCTATATCTGGATATTCCCAAATTTTTAAAAAACGGTTATAGATAAGCTCAAATCGTTTTTCATAATTTTCGATGGTCCACTCATCTATTGAATTTAAAAATGAGTTTAACCACAGCCGACTAAATTGATAACCCTGTTCGCCTTCATTCTTATTCATACTCTTTTTAGCACTAAAAATCCTATTGCTTAAGGCGGTATTATTACCAGACAAAGTCAAGTTTGTAATAGTGTTTAAATACCTTTCTTTAAATATGAAAAAGTCTTCATTGTTTAATTGTTCCGACCATTCTGGATTAGGGTTTTGAGGGAATATATGTTCAATAGAAATATTTGAGTTTCCTGTTTCTACATATTCTTTATTGTTGAAGTTTTCAAGCAATTCAAAAAAATAGTTTTTATTCTTTGTCTGGATATTATATAAATCTTTATCCTTCAGTGCTGTCTTTACACCTTGATTATTTGGGAATTTACCACTTCCACGTTTTTTATAAAGTGCAAGGACTAATGACTCATAATAATCTTCGGTATCAATCTCTGCATATAAAGTCATAAAGACTTTATTAAGCGCATTTGTGGGTAAGCCAACAATAAATCTACGCCAGGTATAAGATTGAATAAGTTTAAGTATTTTTATAAGAATTTCGTCTGTTATAATTCCATTATCTGCATCTTCAAAAACTTGCAATAGGAAAGGAAAAGCAACATTTATTTCTAATCTAGAAATGTAGTTTAACTCTTTTCTTATAGTATCAGTCTTAACTGTGTGAGGGTTTGCCAACATTTTATAATGCACCGAAAAGGATTTGATATTTTCTCGCTCTTGGTGATAATCATCGTCTTTTTCTTGGTACATTTTTTTAAACTCCTCGTAGACTAAACTCTTTTTAGGAATTTTCTTCTTTTTTAAAGTCAAGTAATCTCGTATATATTCAGATACTAAGGATTTTTGCTTTTTTAAATCTTTTGCGTTTTCTTCTATAGGATTCCAAATTTGATCATAAACCTTGTTTTGTTGCTTTGGAGGCAAATCCATTAAAATATAGTTTCTTATTAAATCTGATTGAGATAAATCTAGGCCAGTAGAGTTTAAACTTTCAAAAATTCGTTGAGGATCATCTTTATCTCGTTCTAGAGAAATTTCAACAAAGATTAATCTATTTAAACCATCTAATATTTTCTGGAAATTAGTCTCGGTTATTTCAGATTTAAAGTAATTGAAATTTTCAACCACATTGGAATAAGCATCAAACTCACTTTCTGTAGCGTTCATTATAGCCTTAAAAGCTAAAGAGTTGGTGTCGGTTTGCTTGAGTTTTAATTTACTAGATTCATTTTTTACATATTGGTTGGTCAAAAACATATTGTAAAGGCGCTCAGCTTCATGTTCTTGTTTTGTTTCTTTAGCAAAACGGAATAAGGCAACGTATAATATGTTGATGGTCGTTAGCCTTTGTTAGCCATCTATAATGACCAATTCTTTTACTTCTCTTGTACTATATGCACCCTCATGTATAAATACTATACTCCCAATAAAATGTGACCCTGTTTGTTCTCTACTTACAGCAATAGTGTCTTGTAAAAGCTTTTGACACTCATTAGTCGACCAGTCGTAATTACGCTGATAGACGGGAATAACAAATTGAACATTTGGGGCTTGTAAAAAATTGATGATTGGAAGTTGGGTTGCTATCATTGAAGTTCTGTTTGACTATTTTTTTGTGGTATTTCGTTTTCAGGATTAAACTCTACTATTTTCTGTCGCATTAATTTATTAGAATTAAAATGTCTCGAAATATTCATTGTCTTTGAAGTAAAATCGTCATTTCCACTTTTATCTTTATAAAAATATACTTTTACAGAAACACAGTTTTTATGTTCGAATATTTCATTGAGCATCACTCTATCTGAAATTTCACAGGAATGGCCATAAATGCAAACTTGAAAATAATTATTATTTAAGAACCTCAGTAAATCTCTATATCTATTATTTTGGAAGTATCTAAATGATTTAATGTGTTTGAAAAATTCATTTTCACGTAAATCTTCAATTTTTTTGTAAAATTCATGTATTTCATCTCCATAACCGAACACTAAAGGGGAGTCGTCTTTTATGGAGCCATGAATATGGTTGATAGAGCTTTTATCTTTTAATTCTATATTATGGTCAATAACTTTAGATAAAGAATCTGTATAATTAAAATTAAGAAAATAATATTGTCCTAATTCAATATCTTTACTCTTTAAGTCTTCATTAATAAAGTCAGTGCTTTTTAATTTTTGTTGAATTTGATTATTATATTTTTCAGCTTCTGATATGTCTAAATTTACATCAAAAGTCTTCAAATATTTTTTTAGCTCGTTAGATATGAATTGTAATTCATTATTTAAGTCCTTAACTATTTCTAATGAATCAATTTTATTATTATTAATGATTAATTGAATAAGATTAAAATAAGTCTCTTCAATATCAACCCACCCAAGCTCACATTGAGTATATATGCCTTTAAATAGTAAATATTCTGATTTTGGTTTTATTTCAATATCATAAATTTTAACAAACTTTATCAAGTCTTCTAAATTTTTAAGTTCCGTAATTTTTTTAGGAATTTCATCATATGCTTTTTTAAACAAAACAGCAAATAATTCGCAAGAGGAAAAACCATAAATAATTAATTGTTCATAACTTTGAAGAAAATTATTATAACGCTCTCTGTAATTTATAGGTGCTGCTTGGCGTCCAAAATTTTTAACAGCATTTATCAAATGAGTTTTTAGTAACCAAAACATAAAATCAGCGTAGCTAGTTTTTAAGCCAAGTGCTAAATCAAAACCATTACCTACTAAAAATAATTTATTAACTTTTATTTTTTCTTCCATACCTAACTATTTTCCACTATCTCAATTTCGTCCTCAGTCAATCCGTACAACTCATAAACCATTTGATCTATCTCTATATCTGTAGTGTCGATTTGTGTTTTAAGCAGTACTGCTTTTTCTTGTTCTTCAAGGAAGTAGTCTTCCCACTCGGCTTCTTGAGATAGGCTGAGTTTTATCTTTTTCTTTTTAAGTTCTTTTATAAAATCTGCGTAACTTAATTCATGCCAATCTTGTAGCTTTCTAGGTAGTTTTTCTAATTCTTTCAAGAATTGGCGTTGTAATGAGCGTTGAAATTTGTTTGATACCTCCTGTAGGTTCTTATTTAATAATAGCATTTGGTTAGCTCTTTCTATAAATGGTTGCTGTAATTTTAAATTATTAAGTTTAGGTATCAAGAAATTTTCAATCTGAGAACCTTTTAAGTCAATGTAACCACCACCAATTTTAGTGCTCCCATAAATGTAATTATAAATGAAAGTTGTCATTCTTGAGTTTAAAATTGATAATAAATAAAGATTATTATAATTTACATTATCTGAATTAAAATAATAAATTCTATCTAAAACATGATATTTTTTTGTTTTCAAAATGGCCCTTATTTTCAATGTTGTTCTTGGTAATAAAATTAAATCAGAACTAAATTCGATGCTTTTACTTTTATATTCATCATCGCTTTTATAATCTATGAAAATATCTGTGTTGGCCAAATAATAAGGGTAGTCCAAAAGAGTTGATTTTATAGCGGGTATTTTACCGTTTTCAGTTAAACTTAATTTTGAATTTGGCACGCCTCTCCTAATTGACTTGGTAATTTGACCTATTTTAATGGATTTTAATTCAGCTTTTTTAATTATGTTTTTTGATTTAAGCATATTATCAAATCCATCTAAATTGACTGGTTTGCAGTAATCAAAAATATTTATCGTGCTTTCATCAAAATCAAAGTTGAAATATTTCCTTTTAAAAATGAAGATATAAGGATAAACGGATGCATCAGTAAAAACTTTATCTAATGAAACATCAAAAATTTTATAAATTTCAGTGTTATTAACTAGCAAATTAAGGACATTATATCCATAATCAGATGACAAAAATTTATTAGGCTGTATAAAGCCTAGATACCCATTATGTTTTAAAATCTTTAATGCGTGTTCATTGAATAAAATATATAGATCATATTGTTTATAAGCCGAATAATATACCTTCTCTAGTTCGCTTTTTATATTCTCATCTAATTGTGTTCTTCTCACATAAGGAGGATTGCCAATCACCACATCAAAGCCGCCTTTAGCAAACACTTGTGGAAATTCCTTTTCCCAATTAAAAGCCCTATCGCCAGCCACTTCGGGATCGTCTATTAAGGAATTACCACATTTAATGTTATTGCTTAAATCGTTGAGTTTACGGTTGGGTTGTGCTGTACGTAACCACAATGAAAGCTTGGCAATTTCAACCGATTCATTATTAATGTCTACCCCAAACAAGTTGTTTTCTAAAATGCTGTTCTCCACATTAGGAAATACAAAACCACCGCCCATCAGTTTAGTTTCCAATTCATCTAGGTACTGGTGTTCTGCAATTAAATAGTTTAATGATTCATTTAGAAACGCCCCAGAGCCACAAGCTGGGTCTACAACGGTAAGTTGCAACAACCACTCTCGGTAAGTGTTTAGCTTTTTTAATAAGTCTTTTTTAGTTTTAACCTGCCTCTTTATATCATAATCTTCTTCTAGAAGATTGGCCTCAATTTTCTTTTCTTCACAAAGCTTTCCTATGGTGTTTTGAACAATATATTTCGTGATGTATTTGGGAGTGTAAAACACACCATCTTTTTTCCGTTTAGATAATTTTACTTCAGTTGGATTTTCTTCCAGTTGAGTTTGAACTTCTTCAATCTCATTCAGGGAGTTTTCAAAAATATGACCTAGAATATTCACGTCAACTTCGCTAGCAAAATCATATTCAGAAAGTTTAAGCGTGTACTTGTATAAAAGTTCATCATCAATCTTTACATGATCTAGAACTTCATCTGGTTTAAATAATCCCCCATTGTAAGGATAAACATCATATTTCTTGCCTTTGTGTCCTGTATTAAGATACCCGAAGTATTTCTTGAATCTTTTATAAAGTGGTGTGTAAACGTCCATTTCCTGAAGCTGTTTCCATTGCTTTAATATCATTCTCACCGAATTGGGTGGTAGTAAGTGCCTGTCTTCAGCAAAGAATAAAAACAAGAATCGATCAAGTAGCTTTTGAGATTTTTTGAATAAAAGTAAAGGTTCAAATTTTGGATTAAACTCTACTAAATTATTAAATAGCTCTCTCTTGAAGAGGCTATAGTCTTTATAAAGCTGTTTAGTGGTAATTTCCTCTTGGTTATGAGAGTCATTCTTAATCTTTTTAGGAAGGTCACGGCTTATATTGTCATAAGCCAAACACAGATAAAGCAAGCTAAATTCAGTTTCACTAAGCTCGAACAAATTAAAGGCTTGGTGCTCTATAGCATTGTCTATATAAAATCTAAGCTTTTCAAAATTGGAGGTAATAACATACGTACACCCTGATTGATTGTTTTTATAACCAAAAGCTTGCGTTTCAACTTTACTTAGATCGGTGGTATTTGTGCCCTTAAGCTCAATGACACCCACTACTTTGTCCTTTACAACAATTCCGCCGTCTGCCTTTTTGCTGTCTTTAACGTTTTTAAGCTCTGTAGTTAAGTTATACTCGTTGGCAGGGTTAAGTGTATAACCCAGAATTTTGACGAACAAATCCCTTAGGAAACCCTCTTGATATTGCTCCTCTTTAGCATTTCTTATATTCTCTTGAATGTTGGGATCATGGAAGTGTACTTTATATGCTTCCCACTTCTCTTTAAGAAGCTTTTGATCTTGAGCATTAATATATTTTTCAATAACAGTGCTTTGAAATAACGCCATTGGATATTAAGTATTTTCAGTATAGATTGAACCTCTAAATTACTAAACTTATTGAGGAGTGGAGTGAAAATTATAAACACAGTTCATTGTAATACATCAAAATAAAACTATCATGTAATTTATACAGTATGTTACAAGGGTTTTAAGTTCAAATACTCATGTATTCTAGTATCTGTATTACATTTCAACGGTGATTACACTACGTAATACGGCATTTGTAATACATTTTGGAGTGTTTTAATTATCATGTATTACAATTATTTAGAAGTTGTATTACATTTTAGAGTGTTTTAATCATCTTGTATTACAACTATTTAGAGGCTGTATTACATATTGGAGTGTTTTAATCATCCTGTATTACAATTATTTAAGCTGTAATACATTATACAATCAATTGTATTATAAAAGTGAAGCCTGTCTTTGTTGGATACCGTTTAAAAAATCTCTTTGCAACTAAATGAAACAGGAAACTTGAAACTAAGTGTTTTTAAGATATATATTGCTGACATACAGTATATTATATCCTATTTACAAATAGTTTCAAGTTTCCAGTTTCTTATGCTTTGTTCCAAAGTTTAGAAACTTGCCCTTTTGAAAGGCCAAGAACCTCCCCAGCAGACTTTTGAGAAGCTTTATTCCTCTTTGCAAGATTTATAATATCACTTTTATCAACTTCAGTCGTGCCATGATTTGAAATTAGAATCTTAAAATTAAGAAGATAAAATTCAACTAGGTCTACCGCTAATAGAACTGTTTCCTTATCTATATAAGATTTGAACGTTCTGTCTTCAGAGTGTTTCATTAAAAAACAAATTATAATAAGTTTGTGTAGGTAGATTATCAGTTTAGAATAGTACTCTTTTAAAGGTGATTTTGCATTCATCTTTTCATATTCAAATTTTTGAGTATAATCAAATAATAAGTCTTTAGCCTCCTGAGTATAGTGGATTCTATGCTCCCTCACCTTTTCATCAGGATCTTCACTTTGCTTTTTATATTCAAGTAAGTTTTGGATTGTATCACCATAACGCCCTAAAATATGATCATCGATCTTCTTTCTAGAAACAATGGAATTTCTTGTTATATTATTTGTGAATAGTAATCGGTCAATTAATCCAGAACCAACTAATCCCTTACTAAAAAGATCTGGAATGAACTGATGTTGAATACCCCCAAGCATAGTTAAATAGACATCCAAAATCTGCTATCGCCTCTTTATGTTTTTATTTGTTTCAGTTAATTCTTAAATAAGTTTAGGATGGATTAACTAGCGTTGATTTAGAATTGAAGCCCAATTCTGCAAATAGACATCCAAAAACTGCTATTGCATCTTTCTGTCTTTTTTAATTTCAGTTAATTCTTAAATAAGTTTAAAACGGATTAATGCCAAATTATATTTATAATACCGTATAAATAAATTGAATTATTTTTTGATTGATTGAAATCAAAAATAATTAGCATAGCCTTAGCTACGGTAATTATTTTTGATGAGAAGCAAGCGAAAAAAGCCTGTGCCGAATTCATATCGGTAAAGCGACTTATTGCGATATTATAGGTCTAATTTGGTATAACCAGCGTTGATCTAGAGTTGAAGCCCGCTCCTGCAAATAGACATCCAAAAAATGCTATCGCATTTTTCTGTCTTTATTTGTTTCAGTTAATTCTTAAATAAGTTAAAAACGGATTAACTAACGTTGATCCAGAATAGAAGCCCGCTCCTGCAAATAGACATTCAAAATCTGCTATCGCATCTTTCTGTCTTTTTTATTTGGCATAACCTCAAGCAAGCTTGAGGTTATGCCAAATAAAAAATCCAATGCTTTCACATTGGATTTCTGCTTGATGTAGGTCATACTGGATTCGAACCAGTGACTTTTACCCTGTCAAGGATGGTTTTAGGATATTTAAACACTGTATATCAATTAGTTATAATATAGTAATAACAAATGAGTGACAAAAATTTAGCAACTATTTACAGGAAAAAGAAAGAAAATAGGAGTAGAAACTTTAACATATAGATTCTTATCTGATATAACTATAAGTTGTTTTTCACTATTTATTATTTTCAAATCTTGCAATTTTAGTCTCTAGATTAGATTTTCGAACTGCACTTCGTATTTGAATACTTTAGGTAATTAATGGCCTCTTATCGCTTTATAATCACCTTGGAACTGTATAGGCTTTAACCATAATGTATTTACAGTAAGGTGTTTAGTTCACAATTAATCGCTTTACAAATTGTTGGTTATCTACCGTTGTAAACTGAACAAAATAATTACCCGCATCTACTCCTGAAACATCAAGACCATTTGTTATTTGACTTACCGAGAAGATCTTAATGTCTCGACCTAACATATCAATCAATTTAATTTTAGAAAGTATCATTTGCCCATCATTTTCGATAAACACTTTCGAATTTGAGGGGTTAGGATATATTAGAATATCTAATCCAATAGCATCTGGGTTTGTAGTGGATAAGTTACACTGCGCACCCCAATTTGGGAAGAAGTCGTTTTGCAAAGCCGAGTTATCAGCAAAATTTTCAGGTTCATCTGGTATTTGATTTACACACCATCCAGATAGATCTTGATTAAATATAGTTGCATCATAAAACATAGCAGTCATATCTGCAACATTACTTACATCCCAATTATCAAGGGGTTGGTTAAATGACTCTGCACCATAAAACATAGTATACATATCAGTGACTTGGCTTACATCCCAGTTATTAAGGGGCTGGTTAAATGACTCTGCACCATAAAACATGTAATACATATTAGTGATATTACTTACATCCCAATTATCAAGAGGTTGGTTAAAAGATGTTGCGCCATCAAACATAAATTTCATACCAGTGACTTGGCTTACATCCCAATTATCTAGGGGTTGGTTAAAAGATGTTGCACCCTGAAACATTGAAAACATATCAGTGACTTGGCTTACATCCCAATTATTTAAAGGTTGGTTAAAAGATGTTGCAAAATAAAACATATCTCTCATATTAGTGACTTGGCTTACATCCCAATTATCAAGGGGTTGATTAAAAGATGATGCTTCACTAAACATAAAATTCATATCAGTTATACCACTTGTACAGGTTAGGGTAATTTGAGAATCTTGATCATCATTATCAATCAATGCATCAAGTTGTTCCCGAGACCGCTTGGTAAAGGTTTTGGTTTCACCGTTTATGGTTAAGGTTCCTGTGTCTCCAAAATTAGCCTCTGGGCATAGACAAGTCACTCCATTGGAAGCAAGATAAAAGTCTGAGTTGTTTTGGGCGTTAAATGTAAGTGTAAAAAGAAATGACGTAAGGAGTAATAGTTTTTTCATAATAAAGGGTTTTAAGTGGTATTTGGATTCAAGTTATAAATGCAAATTAATTAG
>Ga0307933_1001564_pt1 | contig 17512 bp, 19 predicted proteins | sample OrgLakmetageno88_FD_201811 | JGI IMG/M metagenome (GOLD analysis project Ga0307933, IMG submission 201811) | Saline water microbial communities from Organic Lake, Antarctica - #88 | ecosystem: Environmental > Aquatic > Non-marine Saline and Alkaline > Saline | place: Antarctica: Organic Lake...
CCGCTTAATAATAGCTACCTAGACGATTGGTTCAAATGCCAGCGCGAAGCAAGTGGCACCCGTCTTTTCAGTCGTCGTGACGGCTTCCATAAGCCGGTTGATTTTATTCGCAATGGCGGGATGTTGGTTTTCGTCCGGCAAGTGACCTTCTAGTCAAAATGATCGGTGGGAGCTATAGTGTTTGCCATGGAAATAAACGAGACAGCACCAATAGGCGCGAAGCGCCTGCGACTGACAGAAAGCGAACGCCGGGATCACTTGTCAGCGTGGAAGCGTAGCGGGCGCAGTGCCCGCGATTATGCCGCCGAGCATGGACTGAGGGCTGCGAACCTTTACACTTGGTCTAAGAAAGCGCGGTCTGGTCGACTCGGGCGCGCCGTGGGGTCTTCTTTCGTGCCGGTGCGGATTGCTCCGGCTGGCTTCGCCGGAACAGGGCTTCGGGTAACCTTAAAAGCCGGAGGCATGGAATGCGTGATCGAAGGGGTTGAAGAACCCCAGGCCTTGGGCAGGCTGGCTGCAGCCTTAAAGCGGGAGGTGCTCGATGTTTAACTTCGCCAGTTCGCTGCGGATTTACCTGTGCACGGAGCCGACGGATATGCGTAAGTCCTTCAACGGTCTCTACGCGATCGCCAAGCACGAATTGGAGCGCAATCCGATGGACGGGAGTTTGTTTGTTTTCGCTAACCGTCGTCGAGATCGGGTGAAGCTGCTTTACTGGGACGGGACCGGATTCTGGGTGCTGGCCAAGCGACTGGAGAAGGGAACCTTCTGGTGGCCGGGCCCCGGTGAAGCCGAATCGGGCGGATTGGAAATCAAGCCCGAAGCGCTGTCCATGTTGCTCAATGGCATCGACCTGAAGGCCGGGAGCTTGCGAGCGTGGTTTTGCCGGTAATGTTGCCCGTATTTTTTTTGAAAAAGTTAAACAAAAGGCTTGCTTTTCTTCAAAATACGCTAATCTTGTAAGCGTGACTCATAAAACGCCTTTAAAACTCCAAAAAGAAAACACCGCCCTGCGTGGGCAGGTGCGAGAGCTGGAAGGCGAGAACGCAAACCTGCGCTTAAAGGTTCGCGCTCTAGAGTTAGCGCAGGCCCGTGCGACCAAGCCGGACGACGACAAGCAATGCCATTTGGATATCAGCCACACCGAGTCGGTCGCAGTGGTTGAAGACAGCGGCGAGGAAGCGGAGTCGCCAGCGGAAGATGCGCCAGAGCCGACGATCCCTTCGAGCACGACCAAGCGTAAGCGCAAGCTTCGGGTCAGCCCTGAAGCGAAGTTCGAAAACCTCCCGGTGACCGAGGAAGTGATCCTGATACCCGAAGAGGTGAAGGCTGACCCGGAGGCATGGACAGAGATCCCTAGCGAGATCACCTACGAAGTGCTGGTGCAGCCGACCCGGTTGACCCGGCGCAAGATCGACCGCAAAAAGTTCGTCAAGCGCGGGCAGCCCGAACTCGCCCCGATCATCGCCAAAGCCCCGATCCGCTTTTCCGCCAGCTACGTCTCAACCAGCTTGGCCGTTTATATCGTGCTCAACAAATACCTCGAACACGGTGCCCTGCACCGGCTCGAACGCAAGTTTGCCCGGCTCGGCGCGGACATCGCCCGCCAGTGCCAGAGCGACGCGGTCGAGCGTTTTTCATCATGGATGCGACCGATCTACGAACTGATCGACGAAAAAGCCAAAGCTTGCGGCTACCTCCAGATCGACGAGAACTTTATCAAATACATTAACGGCAAAGACCCCGGCGGTGGGCAGGGCTACTTCTGGGCGATCCACGCGCCCGGCCAGTCGATGGTGCTCAAATGGATTGACAACCGCAGACATGAGAACGTGGAAACCCTAGTCGACGGATTTAACGGTATATTGCAAAGCGACGCCTATGCCGCCTACGCCAACTACGCGAAGACACATCCGGAGATCACCCTGATGGCCTGCTGGGCGCACGCCTTCCGTAAGTTCCGCGACGCGCTCAAAGCTGAACCGGCCCACGCCAGACTTATGATGAAGTTGATCTCGGATCTCTACGACCTGGAAGAAGACTGGGACAAGGAAGCGATCTCCGACTCGGCCCGGAAAATCCGGCGGTCCAAAGAATCAAAACCCATCGCCGAAAAGATCAAAGCGCATCTGGACGCCTACGCCGCAGACATGACAATCCCGCGCGGGGAGTTCCGGGAAGCGGTCGGTTACACCGCCAAAAACTGGACGGCACTGTGGGAATGCTTCGAGCACGGTCACACCCGCTTGGACACCAATCTACTGGAGTCCAAGTTCCGCCCCACCAAGATCGGTGCCAAGAACTGGATGTTCATCGGCCACCCCGACGCCGGAGAGAAAAGCGCGATCGTTTACACGCTGCTGAACTGCTGCCGCATCCACGGTGTCGACCCGCAAGCTTACTTCCTCGACGTGCTCGACAAGCTGATCCCCCATGACCATCGTCCACCGCAAGAACTCGTCGATGCCTTGCTGCCAGAGAACTGGATACAGGCCAACCCAGACAAAGTTGTCAAAGAACCCGCACGAGCATAGGTCTCCAAACCTGTGAGAGCAAGGAGGTCACTTGCCGGACGAATACTGTGAATGGACAGTCGTGGTCAACATTGTCGATGACGGCTCGCCTCATCCTGCTGACAAGGAAATTGTAGGAATTGATTTTGGGGCTCAAACCAGTCTTAAAGTCTTCGTTCAACCGAACGCAGGAGTCTCAGCAGCCCGTAACGCGGGACTTGATCGAGTGAGTGAGCACGCCGAGTTGATCGCCTATCTTGATTCCGACGATGTTTGGCCGCACGGGCATCTGGCGTGCGGAATTAAAGCTTACGAGAGTGGATACGACTTTTACTTTTGCGACAATTTCAGATTGGGACACTATGAATCGTATTTTGAACGTTCTTCAACGACTTGTGATCTGATAAATTCAGCGCCCAGTATGCCAGAAGACGATAATGTTGACGTTCCCACCGGGCTGCTTCACGTTTTAATATTAAAGGACTTTACGACGCACATATCCACTGTGATTCACGCAGCTGCGATTGCAACGGGTATACGATTTACAGAGCGACTCCATTACTCGGGTGAAGATGTTTTTTATTTTACCAAGATCGCCGTTCATTCGAATAAAGCATGTTTTAATCCGAAAAAACAGGTTTCGTGCGGTTCCGGGGTGAATATATTTTATGGTAGCCTCAATTGGGATCATTCTCGTTTTCTTCGAATTAAAAGAGATCAAGTGATTACTTATTCCTTAATCAATAAGATTGATTCGCTTTCGGATGTCGCAAAAGCAGCCTGTCGTTTTGAATTAAAATACTACCGTACAGATTTTGTTTTCCACCTGGTGAGACGGGTATATCGAAAACGTGAAAAAGTGCCGAAGGAGTTTTTTGAGTTAATCCGGTTCGATCCACGATTATTTTTTTGGTTTCCTCGCACTTTGTTAAGAGTATTAATATATACCGACGTTTAGTTTTTGAGCGTTTTGGCGGAAGCTGTTTTTGGTTTTATTAATCGCTGGGTATAAGACGGATCTGCCAAAACCAAAGAGCTGCACACTATTGCTGAGCTGGCCCTGAACCTTGGACAGGTCGCGGCGATTGTTTAGATGTAGCCTGGGGGAGTTCCTAATGGAAGCCCAAACTGTGGAGATGGAGCTCATAGACGAATAGGCCGATTGCCGCTATTTTGTTTAAATGAAGCGATACACCGATGATCAGAGGCGAATAATTTTAGACGAACTAGCTGCGAGTGGAAAAAGCCGTGCGGCATTTTGTCGCGACCGTGGGCTTTGCTATAAGCGTGTCAGTGGTTGGGTGAAGGCGCATAGGGAAGTTGCGACTACTGCCGAGTTTGTTGAAGTTGAGGTTCCCCGCCACTTTACCGAGATGAATGTCGAAGTGTGGCTACCAGGGGCAGTTTGTGTGCTCAGAGCGAGCACGCCGACGGGGCGACTGGCTGACTTTTGCCGAAAGGTTTCAAAATGCTAAGTTTCCCAAGTAGTGTGCGAATATTCTTGGCGCTGCAGCCATGTGACATGCGCAAGAGTTTCGATGGACTGCATGCCTTGGTCGAGCACGCGCTCAAAGGTGATGTGCGCTCGGGTGCCTTGTTCGTCTTTTCTGATAAGCGCCGCAATCTATTGAAAATCCTCTACTTCGATGGAAATGGGTTGTGGATTTTGGCAAAAAGATTGGAGCGGGGCACCTTTACCTGGCCGCAGGGTGCGATGGGTAGCCAAGGCGGGCGAATGGCTCGGCCGCATTAACCAGCGAATGCGATGGGAGTTGTTGCAAGGCAATCCAAAATACCCATGGCACCAGCAGAGGTTGAAGCCTATCGGCAAAAGCATGTCGCAGTAAAGTGGAAGTGGCTCGGACAGCTGATCCGCTCGCAGGCGCAAACAGTCCTGCCGAAGTCTCCGATGGGCAAAGCCTGCACCTATGCGATCAACAATTGGCAATATCTGAGCAACTATCTGGAGCACGGCGAAGTGCAAATTGATAACAACCTAATGGAAAACTGCATCCGTCCGACCAAGATCGGTGCTAAAAACTGGCTTTTCATCGGCCATCTCGACGCTGGCCAACGCAGCGCCATCATTTACTCAGTGCTCATCTCCTGCCAGCGTCTAGGTGTCGATCCCGATACTTATCTGACCGAAGTATTTGCCGTGGACACCACGACCGCAACGGACGAACAAATCGCTGAACTCACCCCAAGAGCTTTTGCTGCCCGGCAACAATCGAAAAACAGCGACTGAGATTTTTTGTCAACAAGGTGAATTGTGAGGCGCTTACGCTGTAGCGACCTTGTGACAACAAGGTCTTCTGTGCCGGTCGCACTGACTCGAGACGCGTCTATCGTCGCATCGCTACGCGTTAGAAATATGGCGTGAGATTGAATGTTGTAGCGACCTTGTGAGAACAAGGTCTAGTGTCGCCGGTCGCACTGACTCGAGACGCGACTGTCGTCGCGTCGCTACGCGTTGGAAATATGGTGTGAGATTGAATGCTGTAGCGACCTTGTGACAACAAGGTCTTCTGTGCTGGTCGCACTGACTCGAGACGCGACTATCGTCGCATCGCTACGCGTTGGAAATATGGTGTGAGACTCGAGACGCGACTATCGTCGCGTCGCTACGAGGTTGTGGTTTGTTCAACCGTAAACGTCCGGCCGAGCATACCTTGTGTGGATAGGGGGAGTCGTCCAGGGTCTTAAGATAGAATTCGGATCGTAGCGAAGATTAGAAGCCTCGCCAGCGATCCGCACCCCGCAGAAAGTAAAAAGCTCTCCGGGCAGGACAAATACAGAATACGACAGGAGAACTACCGAATCTTATATCAAGTCATCAGCGAGGAGTTGGTCATCAACGTCGTAAAAGTAGTGCATCGCCGCGACATCTACCAGAACTAGCGCGGAAGCTGAGATGCAGCGACACGGGGAGTAGGAGGCAGGAGACATGGAAGCCGTTATAACCGCCGCCAGTAATGAGTAACATGCATGCCTCCCGTTTTTGTCTACCGGCCGCCTCATGCCAATCGAGCTACGGCATTGTATTTTCCTCCGCGTTGAATCCCGGTGCTCTCGCCTCTGAGCAAAGGAAATTACGAATGTGATTCTATTTACAACAACCCATTTATGGGAGCGTGCAGATCTCGACGTGGGTTTGGGGCACTGTCACTTAGTATTGTGAACCGTGTGTGCCTGTTTATCATACAGACTGCGGTAGAGCTCGTTGGTGGGATAGAGTTCTGCGTGGGCACCTGAAGCGACGATCTCGCCCGCATTGAAAACCAAGATGCGGTCGGCGTGTTGAATGGTGCTGAAGCGGTGTGCGATAATTAGTACGGTGCGTCCTTTTGAAAGTGCTTCGAGGGCTGATTGGATCTGGTGTTCGCTTTCTGCGTCAAGTGCTGAGGTCGGTTCGTCAAGAATGATGATGGGTGCATTCTTTAGAAAGGCTCGTGCGATCGAGATCCGCTGGCGCTGCCCTCCGGAGAGGCGGGAGCCGCGTTCGCCCACAGGAGTTTCGTAGCCTTCAGGCAGAGATTCGATGAAGCTATGGGCATTCGCCATTTTGGCCGCTCCTTCGATTTCCTGTTCAGTCGCATCTGGTTTTCCAATTCGGATATTATTGGCAATCGAATCACTGAAAAGGATCGCCTCCTGCGAGACCAGGGCGACTTGTGCCCGCAGATCGGCTTTCGATATCTGTCTTACGTCTATCCCGTCAATTTGCACTGATCCTTCAATAACATCGTAAAATCGGGGAACCATGTTGGCAAAAGTGCTTTTGCCGGCACCGCTAGGCCCGACCAGTGCCAGCACCTCGCCCGCGGGGATTTCAGTATTGATTGATTTTAATACCACCTCTTCGCCATAGCTGAAAGAGACCGATTCGAAGCGGATGTGCCCACGGATTTTCGGCATCATCTGGGGCTGCTCAGCCTCAGGGACATCATCCTTGCTATGTAGTATATATTCTAGCCGATTGAGAGATGCTTCGGCTTTACGGATGATGTTGGAAACGGCTCCTAGTTTTTTCACCGGTTCGTAGCACATATAGAGTGCTGTTAAAATCGATGCGATGATTTCCGGCGAAATGTTCTTTGTCACCGCTACATAGAGCGCAAACACAATTGCCAGAGCTGAGATGAACTCAATCATCGGGGTGAGAAGCTTGTCATATTTGACCGTTTTCAGTGTGTATTTGAAAAAAGCCTTGCAGGCGGTCGAGAATCGGTCGATTTCCCGTTCCTCCAAATTATAAGCGCGAACCTCCCGCACCGCAGACAGATTCTCGTTAAGAATATTATTCAGCTCGCCCGCCTGCGTTTGAACTTGAGCTGCTTTCTTTAGAATACGTTTGCCAATCATTCGTATCGGGAAGACGCAGGCAGGCACCGTTGCCAGCGCGATCAGCATAAATATTGCGTCATTTTGAGTAATCGATAAGTAGATCAAAAAGCCAATTGCGCTGATGAGAGTGGCGGGCTCTTTAATCAGACTGTTGACCACTGAGATAATCGCCGATTGTAAAATTGCAGTGTCCCCTGACACGCGGCTCATCAGGTCTCCGTTGTTATTCTTGCTAAAGAAGGACAAAGGCAGAAATTGAATTTTTCCAAAGACCATTAAACGTAGGCGTTCCAATACATGCATACCCGCGTAGGCCATGTAATAAGCATTGAAAAAGGTGCCCGCTGCTCTCAGCGCAAAGACCAGTGGCACTGTGGCGAGGATCGTATAGAGCTGAGCTCCGCTTGGCGCGGGATCGCGAGTGACGAGAGGTACCAGATACTTTATGATTAAGGGTAAGCCTGCCCCTGAAGCTGCTGCAGCAACCATTCCGCAAAGTAATCCGATTATGAATTGAATGCGTACGGCTTTAAGGTGACGAATATAAGGGCCAAAACGTTGTGTGAACATACCTGAAAATTGGGTCTATAAGGGATACCGCAACATCATCTTGCTGCGCTCGTATGAGAAATTACATCACAGAATTGATTCGAACTGTCGAGATGCATTCTGAAACAAGGTAAATGCGGAGTAAACCCGGCTTAGATGCGTGTCGCACGCGTTAAAACTTGAAAACCTCCGATACGGGTAGAGTATTTTGGACTAAGTGTCTGTCGAGAGAAAGTAGATAGGCATATTCAAGATCGTCTTCGGGCGATCCTCTTCATTATTGCAACTGAACACGATGTCTACTCACAAAGTCCCTGAATCTGAACGGTTCAAAGGTTCAGCGAAATACGTGGAGTATCTCTGCGCGCGGATACTGGTCTCGATGCTGCAGCGCCTGCCGATTCGATGTGCCTACAGTCTCGGTCGCTGCGTCGGCTGGCTCGCCTGGAAAACGATGAAACGCCGCCGCGATACGGTGCGGAAAAATCTGGAGATCGTGAACGCGTGGATGGATGAAAGAGCTGGGGGCGGAGACCTGAGGCGTGAAGTGGCGGAACATCAAACATCGAACGTTGAACATCGAACGTCGCAGCTAGAAAATAAGCTTCAGGCTCCAGGTCTCAAGTTTCATCCCTCTGCAGCAGTCTCAGATCTCAATTCTCAGTCCGCTTCACTCGGAGATCTGGAAGCCCAAGTTAAAGAGGTCTTTCAGCGCGGCGGGGCCAACCTATTTAGTGGTTTTTCCTTCGCTCGTATCAGTCCGGAACAGACGGAAAAGTATCTCAGCACCGCAGGTTTGGAGCAGCTCAAAGCTGCTCTCGCCGCAGGCAAGGGTGCCATTATTTTGCTGGCCCACATGGGGCCCTGGGAGGCACTGAGCCAGTTGCCCGGTTTAGCGCAAAAGCATGGCATTGAGGCCTCGTTCGGGGCGATGTATCGGCCGCTCAATAATCATTACTTGGACGAATGGTTCAAGGCAGAGCGGGAAGGGCAGGGTACTCGGTTGTTCAGCCGTCGCGACGGGTTTCATAAGCCGGTCGATTTTCTGCGATCAGGCGGGATGCTGGGGATACTTTCCGATCAAAAGATGCGGGAAGGGCCGAAGGTTCCGTATTTCGGGGTAGTTGCGCCCACCAGTCCGGTCGCCGGCCTCTTTCAGCGGCGATCCGGTGCCGCGGTGTTAGCCGTCTCAGTGGAGACACTGGGCCGAGCCAAATGGAAAATTTCAGTCCATCCGGTTGAATGGCCGGAGGTGCTCGCCCCCAAAGACCGCGAAACCCCCGCCCGGGTCTGTAACGCTGCCGTCGAGCAAGCCGTGGCAAGAAGCCCGCTGGATGCGTTTTGGCTGCATAAGCGATTTTAGCTTATCCAGCTCAGGAACCTGCTCGACAGTCGTCGACCTAAAAGTTATTGTCACCACCTTAATCCGATGCCTATTCTTAAACGACTTCTTCCATATTATAAATACCTTAAACCAGTTTGGTTTAAATTCCTTGTGGGGATTTTATTTGGGGTGCTCTTCAGTGGTCTAGGATTGCCAGTCATGGCGGAAACGATCTTTCCGATTCTTTTTGGCAATGCCTCAGAAGCACCGGAATGGCTAAGACTCTTCGTCGAGCGCTGGTTTGGAGATAATATTGAAAACGGCTTCCTAATTCTCTGCTGCCTAGCGCTGCCTGGTGTGATGTTTCTGCGGATGGTGGGTTCTGTCGGCAACGGCCATTATATGACTTATTCAGGGATCTCCGTGGTGCAGGCCATTCAAATCGACATGTTTAAGAAAGTGCAGGCTCTGCGACTGGCCTTCGTCCAGAATTATAAAACCGGTGAGCTCAATGCCGGTGTCATGGGCTATGCAACCATTCTAAGTGAACGTGGTAATTCACTCTCCGGTGGACAACGCCAGCGCATTGCGATCGCTCGTGCCTTCCTTAAAGACGCGGCCATTCTTGTGCTCGACGAGGCTACCTCGGCATTAGATAATCAGTCTGACCGCTTTATCCAGGAGGCGCTCACTCGATTAGCTAAGGATCGCACCACCTTAATCATTGCTCACCGCTTGAACTCCCTCGAATCGGTCGAGCGCCGCCTCTACTTTGAAAAAGGTCGTATCGCGGGCGATGGATCCCACCAGGCACTTCTAACAAGGTCTTCAGGCTACCGAAAATGGGTCAACGCCGATACCGATGAGGCTGAGTAGGGCGTTTAAATTTGGAGCTTTATCGCGAAACAAGATCATTCTCTGATCAAGGATTCGATAAGTCTAACGGATCAAGGACTGTTTGATCTCAAGCATATCCTCGGCCCGAAGCAAATTACTGACATTTACCTCTTGGCTTTGGCAAGTCGGCTTGGGGTGAAGCTTGCGACTTTCGATGCAAACATCAATCTCAGGGCAGTGAAAGGCGCCACCGAAGCCAATTTGGAAGTTTTGCGGTAGGGGGCGCTTTGTGGGTTAAACAGTAGCATTGGAGTTGTTTTAATTTTTTGTAGCGATGCCACACCAGTGGCGTCGATCTGGCTGGCAGAGGTTTAACTGCTAATGAACCTTGAATTTAGAAGTTGGAGTGTAGGAGCCCTACGAAAAGACTTCGCGCCTGAGGCTCTGCAGAACCGTCAGGTCGCCCCATGCGGCGCCCTTCATCGAGTTGGCCTTGAGTGGACGCTTTCGTTTTCGCTCCGCCTGCACCGCATCAGCGAAGCTGCGCACATACTCCTGACTGCCAAGAATGGCTCCATCGGTGAAGTAGCGCACGCGGCAGCGCAGGACAGCTGCTTTGGGCAGGACGGCATCCTCTTTTTCCAGCACCTTCAAAGCATACTGGCGTTTTTTCTCCGAGAGTCCCGGAACCGCCGCATGCCGACCGAAGATCAGCTCACGGTGCATTTGCAGTGCTGCCTCAATGGTGAACTCGTTACGTTCGCTCCCATCGGCATAGGCGCGCCAAATGTGCTGGAGCCCCTGACATGCAGTCGAAACTCCTGCGACTGCCTCGGCATAACCACAATAGCGGTAATCCTTAGGGTCTTCCACTACTCCGGCACGCACAGGGTTTACGTCGATGTAGGCTGCCATGGTCTGTAGTGGGTTACCCCGACCCTCGACCAGCACCGACTTAAAGCGCTCCGCCCACAGCGTGCCGCGACGCTGGTGCGAGCGATTATACCAGACACTGAAGCGCTGCTTCACCGCCTTCATATATTCCGACACATCATGCATGCGAGCCAGCAACCGTCGCCGGATAGCCTCTGCATCCTCACCACCCACGGCCAGTTGTTTTTCCATCACCGCCATCGAGGCCGTCTGGTATTTCGTGGGTTTCGGATACAGGATACGGTAGCGCCGCATCAGCTCCCGATCAGAAATCTCCAGCCCTGAGCCCGTCGAAGGCGACACCCGCACCAAAACGTGGAAATGGTTGCTCATCACACAGTAAGTCAAAACTTCCAGCCCACTGAAGTCGGCTACCTGCCAAATTATCTTGCGCAGGACCTCCTTAGCACGGTCATCGAAAAAAGGCGTTCCCGCTACCGTGTGTGTCATCACATGATAGCAGGCTACGGCTCCAGATACTTTTAAACGACGGGTTCTCATAGCTAATCAACATCAGAGTCGATAACCAAGCGGTGCATTGTCAATATATTTTTTTGCCTGTCCCTTTTATTTTCTAGAGTCGATAACCAAGCGGTGCATTGTCAATATATTTTTTTGCCTGTCCCTTTTATTTTCTTGACCTTAGTTCCGATGCTGCGGAGGGAAAGCAAAACTGTGTGGGGAGGGTGCGATTATTATAAGGGCTTGAACTTAACTCTTAGGTAGGATCAATATGCGGGGGATGGCTAGTGGACGGCTGATCGAAGTATATGGATAGTTTAAAAAAAATCTTACCCTATTATCGCTACTTGAAACCAGTCTGGGGGAAGTTCGCGATTGGGGTCTTATTCGGAGTGCTCTTCTCTGTTTCGAGCGGCCTTGGCTTGCCCGTGATGGCGGAGACGATATTTCCTGTGCTGTTTGGTAATCCAGAAGCGGCGCCGGCATGGCTGAGATCGCTGGTGGAGACTTGGTTTGCCGACGATATACAGGGCGGGTTTTTGATTTTATGCTGTTTGTTTCTGCCGTTTATGATGTTTTTGCGCGCGGCGGGTGCCGTGGGTAATGGTTACTACATCACTTACGCGGGGGTGCATGTGGTGCAGGCGATCCAGATCGATGTGTTTAAGAAGATCCAGTCGATGCCTCTGGCCTTTTTCCAACGCTACAAAACGGGTGAGTTAATGGCTGGGATCACTGGGTACCCGACTCAGGTTAAGCAAGTGATCGTGAATCACAGTAATGATCTGGTTAAGCAGCCACTGACCTTATTGTCTGCGGTCGGTTTTTTGGTTTATAAGTCTTTCACCAGTGAGAGCTTTTTTACGGCTGTGATTGGGGTGGCGAGTATACCGTTGATTGTTTTTCCGATCCGCCAGATCGGGCGCTACTTGGCGAGGCGCTCAAAGCAGTTGGTCACCTTGGGAGAGAGCCTTAACTCATCGACGATCGAGACGATTCAGTCGCCCGTTGAAATTCGTGCTTACAACTTGGAGACCTCACAAAACGAGCGCTTTGTGGAGCAGCTGAGAAGGATCTTCCGCACCACGATGAAAGCGGTGCGCACTAGTTTGATCTTGTCGCCCCTGATCGAAATAGTGGCGGCTTCCGGCCTAGCATTGGCGCTCTTTCTGGGAGTGCGCAGCGGCATGGGGCAGGGGGAGTTTATGGCTCTGGGCGTGGCGCTCTATATGGCGTATTCCCCGATTAAGAAATTGGGCAAAATTCATGGCGCGCTTCGAACGATTGAAGCACCGATTGATAGATTGGAAGCTATTTTGCAAGCAGATGACAGTGTGCCCGAGGCGGAGAATCCGCGCCCTTTGAGCGCGCCTGTTCGGGGATTGATTACTTTTGAGAATGTGGATTTTGCGTATACGGAAGATGCGCCAGTCCTGAAGGGGATCAATGTGCAAATCGCTGCAGGTGAGAGCGTGGGCCTCGTCGGTCAGAGTGGCGCGGGGAAATCGACTTTTGTGAATCTGATCCCGCGCTTCTTCGATCCGATCGGGGGGCGGATTTTGATCGATGGTATTGATGTGCGGGAGCTTAGCTTAAGCGATTTGCGCGACCAGATCGGTTACGTGCCGCAAATGCCTATGCTCTTCAACGCTTCGGTGATTGATAATATTCGGGTAGGCAAGAAGGGGGCCAGCGACGCGGAAATCATCGAAGCTGCGAACCAAGCAAATGCGCTTGAATTCATCGAATACTTGCCTGAGGGCATGGATACGGTGCTGAGTGAACGCGGTAATTCCCTCTCCGGTGGGCAGCGTCAGCGAATCGCGATTGCCCGAGCCTTTTTAAAGGATGCGCCCATACTGGTCCTCGATGAGGCTACGTCGGCCTTGGATAATACGAGTGATCAGCTGATTCAGGAAGCCTTACGCCGTCTCTCGGAAAACCGGACGACGCTCATCATCGCCCACCGCATGGGGACGCTTAAGGATGTCAGTCGGCGCTTGTTTTTTCAGCAGGGCCACTTGGCGGGCGATGGCTCACACGAATCCCTGCTAGAGTCGAACGCGGATTATCTTCGGCTGGTCAATGCGGAGAACCTCGATTAGTTAGGCCAAGCGTTCCGAAGTCCGAAGGTTTCGAGTGGAGAATGGCTGGATAATATGCGTGGGCGAGTCGAACTGCCATGATCACGGCAGTCGATAGTTCGGTTTTGATAGCTATTTATTTGGGCGAGCCAACGTCAGATCGCTGGCTCGACCGCTTGGTCGCCGCCCGTATGGAGGTGGGCGCAATTTTTTGTGCGCGGTGATTGTAGCCGAAATCGTAAGATTTTGGACGGTCTGAGCCGCGTGTGTCGAGCGATCCAAAGCGTTACCGCTTCGGCTACGAATAAATGATCTCGATGTAGCTTACCACGTAGTTAAAATTGCACCCGTATGGAGGTCGTGTCTTTCGTGGTTACCGCGATGCGGGTGATCCGCGTGAATTTTTGATCCCCGACTTCCTCATTGCTGCACACGCCTAGATCGACTGCGACCGCCTTGCTGCGGCCGATCGGGGATACCTTCGTCGTTATTTCTCAAACTTGACGCTTTACCTTGACGAGGTTGATGAAAGCACCCATATAGGTATGGGTATGAGTTCGAAGAATATCTCGATTACAGAAGATGCCTACGCGCGTTTACGCCGTGCGAGGAAACATCCAGGGGAATCTTTCTCGCAAGTCATTCGGCGAGGAAAATGGGATACGGATGCGCCGACCGCTCAAGGCTGGCTCTCAAACATGGACAGCGCTCCCCCCGTTGAAGAGAGTGTTTTAGAAGCCTTAGAGCGTGACCAGCAAAACGACACCGCACCTAAAGATAAATGGATATCTTAATGGTCGATACTTGTTTTCTGATTGATTTCCAGAGAGAAGCGAGAGCGAAGCAGCATGGCGCCGTGGCCGCTTTTCTGAAATTGCATGCGCAATCGCGTCTGCAAATTTCGACCATTGCCTGGGGTGAGTTTTTAGCCGGTTTTAGCGATGAAGCCCACCCCTTTATCGCTTTCGCCCGGGACCGTCTCGATGTATTGGATCTGACGCCAGACGTTGCTTCCGTCTATCGCACTCAGTTTCGCTGGCTTAAAGCTTCAGGGAATCTGATCGGTGCGAATGACCTTTGGATCGGATGCCACGCCTTGGCGCGCGGCATTTCTCTCGTCTCGCGTAATCACAGCGACTTCGAGCGCATCCCTGAATTGACGGTGCAAGCTTACTAATTCGATGCGTGTCCTTTAAAGCTTCGCCTTGACTTCAGTAAGGAAAAGAATAAGGATTGTAGTGTGAAAACAGTCATTACTTCAAAAGGGCAAATTACATTACCAAAATCGTTGCGGGATCGGCTCGGTTTGAAGTCAGGTGATGTTTTGGAGTTTGATGAGGGCTTGCCTTATATAAAGGCAGTGCCGCGTTTTGATACGGATCGAATGCGCTCAGTTGCTGGGCGTGGTCAGGGCAAGTCAAAGGTTTCGAGTGGAGAATGGCTGGATCATATGCGTGGGCGTGTCGAACTGCCATGATCACGGCAGTCGATAGTTCGGTTTTGATCGCTATTTATTTGGGCGAGCCAACGTCAGATCGCTGGCTCGACCGCTTGGTCGCCGCCCGTATGGAGGGCGTGTTGCTGATCTCTCCAGTCGTTGCAGCCGAGTTTTATGCGCTGGTTGAAGAACGGGAGGCCTATGACTCTGTGCTGGCTGATATGGGGTTGCAGTTAAGCTCGATTTCTTTGGATGCTGCCTGCGAGGCCGGTCGTGTTTTTCGTGCTTACCGCGATGCGGGTGGTCCGCGTGAATTTTTGATTCCCGACTTCCTCATTGCTGCACACGCGCAGATCGACTGCGACCGCCTTGCTGCCACCGATCGAGGATACCTTCGTCGTTATTTCCCAAACTTGACACTTTTGATGATCTAAGTCGGCAACGATGGATCGGAGCCCGGCGCTGTTGCATTCTGAAAAGGCCGTTTTATTTCGAAATGTCCTATTACGTTATGTAGCGATGCCACCCTAGTGGCGTCGATCTTTTGGCTGAGGCTTCAATCAACCACAGCCCGCGCCCGGTGAGAATTACCGAGAATATTGTGCAGATCCCCATGTCATATCTCTAGGGATGACGTGGTTCAACTTTACCATAGACCTGCCGAAGGAATCCCACTATCGATTAAAGAAGATGCCCACGCATAAAATCCCAGAATCCGAGCGCTACCGAGGCTCCATTAAATGGCTGCAGTATGTCCTCGCTCGTGGCTTTGTCTCGATTTTACAAAGGCTTCCCGTTCACCTAGCTTACAAAATGGGGCGGGGCACTGGTTGGCTCTGCTGGAAACTCATGTCCAAGCGCCGTGCAGTCGCCCGTCAGAATCTGAAAATTGTCAACGCTTGGATGGCCACAAACGCCCGTAGCGATGCCACGCCAGTGGCGTCTCCTGCTCCCAACTCTTCGCCATCCACCATCCGCCATTCGCTATCGCTTCCCCTAGAAGCCCAAGTCCGTGAAGTCTTTCAACGCGCAGGAGCCAACCTATTCAGTGGCTTTACTTTTAACCGAATATCGCCCGAGCAAGCCGAACGGCATGTTAAGGTCAAGGGGCTGGAGCTCTTGGAGGTCGCCCTGTCGCAAGGGAAGGGAGCGATTATCCTCCTTGCCCACATGGGGCCATGGGAGGCGCTGACCCAGTTGCCGGGCTTTGCTGCGCGCCATGGCATTGAGGCCCCTTTCGGAGCGATGTATCGACCGCTCAACAATACCTATCTGGATGATTGGTTCAAAGCGGAGCGGGAAGGGCAGGGCACGCGCTTGTTCAGTCGTCGCGATGGCTTTCATAAGCCGGTCGATTTCCTGCGTTCCGGTGGGATGCTGGGAATACTGGCGGATCAGAAGATGCGACAAGGGCCGAAGGTTCCATATTTCGGTGTGATCACACCAACCAGTCCGGTAGCCGGGCTCTTTCAGCGGCGATCCGGTGCTGCTGTATTAGCCGTTTCGATTGAGACGCTGGACCGAGCCAAATGGCAAATTTCAGTCCAGCCGGTTGAATGGCCGGATATGCTCGCTCCCAAAGACCGCGAGACCGCCACTCAGGTCTGTAACGCTGCCATCGAGCGCGCAGTTGCGAGAAGTCCGCTGGATGCCTTTTGGCTGCATAAGCGGTTTTAGAGCTAGCCTCCGGCTCTGCGCTGGACGCATTGCGCAATGCTAGGATTTCAATAGTTTGAGAAGATTCTGTTTGCGTTTTGATGTGCAATTTGCGTTGGCGGAATCGATGCCCGGGCATGAATTTTGGTCTCGATGTATTGGATCTGACGCCAGACGTTGCTTCCGTCGTCCCGTCTCGACGTTCCCTCTATGAATTAATGGAACGTGCATCAATAGCTTCTGGGCTTAGTGGCAGACCACAGCCCTCGCCCGGGGAGAATTACCCAAAATATTGTGCAGACCCCCATATCTTGCCTCTGGGGATGAGCCGGTCTGCCGCTTGGGAAGCGTTCATTACATGAATGGACGGGCAGGGTGGGAAAGCCCTACGAAAAGACCTCGTGCATGAGGCTTTGTAGAACTGCTAGGTCACCCCACGCTGCGCCCTTCATTGGGTTGGCTTTGAGTGGACGCTTTCGTTTTCGTTCAGCTTGCACTGCATCGGCGAAGCTCCGCACATATTCCGCCGTGCCCAAGATGGCACCGTCCGTAAAATAGCGCACTCGACAGCGAAGCATCGCAGCCTTGGGCAAAACTCCATTTTGCTCTTCAATGACTTTAATGACTTTGCTGCGATCCATAATGTGGCCTTTCACCTCCCAAGGATTGCCACCATTGCCAAAAATCAGAGAGCGATGTGCTTGCAAAGCGGCTCGATGCGTTTTGTCCGAGCCGACATAATCGGCCCAGATCCGCAGCAACCCATCTGCCGCAAAGCCTTGATTCGCCACTGCCTCCGCGTAGCCGCAGAACCGGTAGTCCTTTGGATCTTCAACGATCCCGGCTCTTACAGGATTCAGATCGATATAGGCTGCCATCGTCTGCAAGGGATTCCCCTTCCCCTCGACTAAAACTGACTTGAAGCGATCCGCCCATAGCGTACCAAAGCGCCGGTGCGACTTATTAAACCATATCGAAAAACGCTGCTTCACTGTTTTCATGTATTCAGAGATGTCACCCATTCGCACAATCAATCGCTGCCGAACCAACTCCGCAGCCTCGCCACCTTTCGCTAAATCAGCTTCAAGCACTTTAATTGATGCTTCCTGATACTTAGTCGGCTTAGGATACAGCACTTTGTAGCGGCGCATCAATTCCTCGTCCGAGATCTGCCCAAGTGTGGGCACTTGAATCAGCACATGGAAGTGGTTCGACATAACGCAATATGTGAGCACCTCCACTCCAAAAGAGTTTACTTTTTCACATACTATGATAAATACTACTCAGAAAGTAATGAAATCCGCTATCCTATATTCACGCTACAGCAGTGCTCAACAGGGCAAAGAGGGTAAAGACTCGATGCGCCGTC
>Ga0307933_1001568_pt1 | contig 17488 bp, 14 predicted proteins | sample OrgLakmetageno88_FD_201811 | JGI IMG/M metagenome (GOLD analysis project Ga0307933, IMG submission 201811) | Saline water microbial communities from Organic Lake, Antarctica - #88 | ecosystem: Environmental > Aquatic > Non-marine Saline and Alkaline > Saline | place: Antarctica: Organic Lake...
GTGGGCTACATAAATGGATTCTATAATCGAGTCAGACTACACTCAGGAATCGATTATTTATCACCGTTTGAATATGAGCGAAAAGTAGCATGAAAATTTGGTGTCCACTAAATCGGGGCAAGATTAGTTGTTGTGCCGCCAAAGGTAAACTCAAAACAGCAATTAGTAAAAACAATGATGACTGTAAAAATTTCATAGTCGTCCTTTATAAATATAGAATTCAGATAAACAAACGTTTTCTAAACATTGAAAAGAAGAGCTTGGATGCATTGCGAGCAATGACTTAAATACGACCATAAAGCATTTTTTATCATGTTACGAGTTTTGTAATGAGTTCCTATAGAAACTAAAACGAATCAAATTTAATCAATATGGCTTATTCTGCGTATGAAATGATATGCGTCTCGCAAAGATAGCGAGTTATTTTGCTGTAGCCACAGCGATTTGAGGAAATCATGAGTAGACTATTGTTTAAAACCGTATTGGCAATGCTGGCACTTAACACCTCCCTTAGCCTAGCGCAAACGCCTATCAATGTTGATGTTATCTATCCTAAACAGACCCAGACAAATCAAACTTTTGCGCTCACTGGTACGGTCGAAGCTAAGCAATATGCTGAGCTAGCAGCACTCGAGGCAGGGCGTGTTGAGAGTATTGATGTAGAGATTGGCGATGTCGTGCAAAGCGGACAAACCTTACTTACCCTTAACAGCAAGCTTGCTCAATTGGAGGTTGAAGACGCTAAAGCAATGCTCAATGCCACCAAGGTTAATTTGGCAGAGGCAGAGCGCCTATACAACGAAGTATTAAGACTATCTAAACAACAAGTCGTGGCACAAACGCTTATTGCAGAGCGCGCAGCATTATTAGCAAATGCAGAGGCACAGTTAGCCAGCACACAAGCGGTTTTAAGTCTGCGCCAAGAATTGCTCAATAGGCATACCTTAAAAGCTCCATTTGCGGGCGTTATTGCGCAAAGAAATGTTGATACCGGAGAATGGATTACACAACAAACCAGCGTATTTGATTTAGTGGCACAAGACGAATTACGTTTAAGTATTTCGATACCCCAAGAATACTATGCGCTGCTGCTAAATCAGCCTAATACTGTGGTAAACGTGCGACCTGATGTGAGCGGTGCACCTGCCTTTACAGCCGAACTAAGCCGATTTGTACCCGTTTCAAATAGTGCTACACGTACTTTTATGGCACACATCGATTTACCGCAAAATAGCAACTTAGTAGTGGGGATGTCGGCTCGCGCTGAACTCACTGTACCGAATACATTGCGCAATACCATCACCTTGCCGCGCTCAGCCTTAAAGCAACATCCTGACGGAGGAAGCAGCGTATTTATTCTTGAAGACGGTAAAGCAAAGCGCATAAATACGCCCTTCACGAATACAACAGGCGATATGGTTAGCATTAATAACCAGCCCTTAGATAAAGCGTATATTATCTCTGCCGTAGAACTACTAAGAGACGGCACTCCGGTTACTGCAAATAACGTAGGCGGTACATTACCATGATTGAATCTACTGTAAAACGGGGCACCATTGTCACCGTTATAGTCATGATTGCGTGTATATTGGGTATCGTTTCTGCGGTAAACATTCCTGTTCAGATGATCCCCGATTTAGAAGTTCGTACAATCAGTGTTCAAACAGGCTGGCCAGGCGCTACACCACAAGATATTGAAAAAGAAATACTAATAGAGCAAGAGCGTTACTTACGCAGCCTACCCAATTTACAGCGCATGATTTCTTCAGCAGAGATGGGCTCTGCAAGTATTGAACTTGAGTTTCCCTTTGGCGTAAATGTAAATGACGCTCTCATTCGTGTGAGTAATGCATTAAGCCAAGTGCCCGCTTACCCTGAAAACGTCGACCAACCTCGCTTATTATCTAGCTCATTTTCAAGCAATGCTTTTATGTTTTTTAGGCTAGCCCCGCTTGACGGTAATCCAATGGGCTTGGACGTCGATATGCTTAATGACTTTGCAGATGACTATATTCGTCCGCGCATGGAAAGTGTTGAGGGTATATCACAAGTAGACGTTCGCGGTGGTTCGGCAAGACAAATTCAAATCAAAGTAGACGCCGCTCGCCTGGCGCAACGCGGCATAAGCTTAACGCAAGTTCGAGATGCCGTGCGCTCGCGCAATAATGATGCCTCTGCTGGCGATTTAGAAAGTGGCGCCAGTCGTTATCTGCTCCGTGTGGTAGGTCGCTTTGAACAGCTCGACCAGCTTGAAAACCTAATCATCAGTCGCAGCAACAACGCCAATCTGTATTTAAAGGATGTAGCCGAAGTCACGCTCGATCATTTTGAAACACGGGGAATGGCTTATTCTAACGGTGAGCGCACTCTTACAATGTCGGTGCGTCGAGAAAGCGGTTCAAACGTAATCGCGATAAAAGAGCAACTGCTTCCGGTGGTTGAAGAACTGAATCAGAATCTACTGTCACAAAATGGTTTAAGCCTTAAGCTTTTTAGCGACGACGTTCAGTATGTTTCATCCTCTCTTAAAAACGTTTGGATTAACCTTGGCCTAGGTGCCTTGCTCGCGACACTTGTAATGTTTTACTTTTTACGTTCGGCGCGCTCTACTCTCGTTGGTGTGATGGGCATTCCTATTTGTACCATCGCAGCATTTTTAGCGCTGCTGGCTTTTGGCCGTACCATTAACGTTATTTCTCTTGCAGGTGTCGCATTTGCGATTGGCATGACCGTAGACAACACTATTGTAGTGCTCGAATCGATTATGCAGTCCAAAAAGCAAGGTCGTAGTCGATACCAAGCTGCCATCGAAGGTGTTAAGGAAGTTTGGCCTGCGGTACTTGCCTCAACCGCCACTACCGTGTTGGTATTTGCACCTATTTTATTTATTGAGCAAGAAGCCGGACAGCTCTACTCCGATATTGCGATTGCTATTTCAGGCGCTATTATTGCCTCCATGTTAGTGGCTATTTTTGTGGTGCCTGTGGCCATGGCGAACCTTGGCAAGGAAGGTGCAAAAGATACTAAGTCGGTTCAGTTATCAAATAAATGGCTGAGCATTGTAGATGTGTTTTGTAAAACCAAAACCCGGGCGCGTATCTATACTGCAAGTTTTGTAATCGTCATTTTAGGCGGCGCATATATGCTGATGCCTGCGGCGGAATATTTACCCGAAGGTGAAGAGCCTAAAGCCTTCTCACTAATGATTGCACCACCCAGTTATAACCTCTCTGAAATGGAAGCAATCGGCGAAGATTTACGCGTATATTTTCAAGATTATATCAATGCTGACCCCAATGCTTTTGACAGCGGTCAAACCAATATGCCACCTTTGGCCTACTACAATATGAGAATTTCAATTGGCAGTATTTGGTTTTTAAGCGCTCCGGTAGAGTCTCAAAATATCACTGCAATGATGGATGCTATCACTGAAAAATTTAGAAGCTATGACAATATGCGAGCGTTTTCTGCGCGGGGCTCTATTATTTCAAGTAACGATGGCGGTACTCGTGCGGTAGCGGTAGATTTGGCGGGCAACGACATAGCCGAGTTATATCAAGCAGCCGAAGCGGTATACGACGAGGCCGGATTACATTTTGACAATCCCCAGCTCAACTCTGACCCTGGTTCTTTAACGCTTGAACAACCGCTTATAGAAATAAGGCCTCGCTGGCAAAGACTGGCTGAACTAGGGATAAATAATCGTGATTTTGCTTATTCAGTTGCAGCTATTAGCGACGGTGCTTATGTAGACGAATTTATTTTAAATGACGATAAGATTGATATCTTTTTGTTTAGTGATGCAGGCAATCGTCAAACTATCGAAGACCTGTCAATGGCGCCGATGGTAACACCACAAGGCAATATTCTTCCCTTAAATGCTATTGCAGACTTAGTCGAAAGTAAAAACAGCGATACGGTTCGACGCGTTGACGGCAATCGTACCGTTACCGTTTACATTATTCCGCCCCGTGATGTGGCCCTTGAAACTGCAGAGGCGATAGTACGCAACGAACTGCTCCCCACACTTTGGCAACAAGGCAAAATAGCGCAAGGCATTAACGTCAGTATTAGTGGAGCAGCCGATCAGTTAGAGGCCACTAAAGCCTCCCTCTCGAGTAACTTTGTAGTCGCGGTAGCTCTATGCTATTTATTGTTGGTCGCTATTTTCACTCATTGGCGTTATCCCCTCTTTATATTAGCGACCGTACCGCTTGGCATGGCAGGGGGTTTACTCGGCTTAATTGCTATTAACGGCGTGAATACCGCGCTCAATGCGGTCGGCTTGGGCGGTGCTCATCAACCTTTTGACATGATCACCATGCTTGGATTTTTAATTTTGCTCGGTACTGTAGTAAATAACCCTATATTGATTGTAGACCAAACCCGTCGATTTATAGACGCTGGGGAAAGTGTGCAAAATGCAGTTCGTAATGCCGTTGCAAAACGACTAAAGCCCATCTTAATGTCTACCGCCACAACAATATTCGGCTTAGCACCTTTGGTTTTAGTGCCTGGTGAGGGTACCGAATTATATAGAGGTGTAGGGGTAATTGTTTTGTGCGGTATCTTTGTCTCAACTTTTTTGAGTTTGACCTTTTTACCCGCACTGTTAACTGGACTGTTACGAGAAAGTGAATTGTCTGAAGATGCGATAATCGCAGCGAAATAGTCGAATACAGAGTGTTGTTGAATTTTTCAGTTCAACAACACTCAGCATATAATTACAACTTGGTTGCAGTAAAACGGATGATAGTCTGCTCTTTAAAAGTATCTATCATTTGATTAAATGCATCCCCTTCTGCAACCGAAAGTTTCAGTGCCGGCAACAAAAATTCAGTAGTAAGCATAAAGCCGCCTTCATCATCTGGTGTCACCGTTCGATGCAAAGATCCAAATGGGCCTGACAATGATAGCGAAGCAGGATAGCTTTTTACTTGCCACAGTTCTGGTAACTTTATCTCCACCGTAGACAGCACTTTGGAGCCCGCATAATTAAGGTCATATTTTCTATTTTCTGCTTTGTAACTATTTAACTCAGAGCGAATCCAAGGTTCATAATCAATCACAGAAATGTCTTCACTCATATCTAAATATGGCTCAAATTCATTTTCAGTTTCTATTATTATGGCTTGTTCGAGGTTGGGGACTCCTGAAACTTTTACTTTAGGTTGCGCGTCCTCAGAAACATTGTCTTGATACAGTTCAATTAAGTAATCACCTTGTTCACTTGGCTCCATCGATTCAAGCGTGCTTCTATAACTACTTGCATAGGCGCCCTGCTTCTCAATTTTCTGCGTTTCAAATTGCCCACCATTTTCAAGAATATTGATGGTGATATAATTTTGAATGCCATAGGCATAGGGCTCTAGCATTGAACGAGTGACTGTCGCACCCGGCTTTAATGGCAACGAAACATGCCCTTGCACCCATTCAGACATATAGCGCCAATCACTTGTGGAGTCGGTTGCATCAATGCAGTAATCTTGACCCCTGAGCGTAAAACACATGATCACGTGATTGAAGTAGGCTGCCGATGGCACTAAGACGTTTTCAGGGGACTGGCGACGCGTGGAGATAAGCACCGGATGCGCCTCCACCCCAATTTGGGCAAACATCTCAAGCAACAACACGGTTTTGTCTTTGCAATCACCGTACTTTTTATCCACTGTGCGACTGACCGAATGCGGGGTGTAAGCATTACCTGCTTCCGATTCTGATAAGTATCGAATATCTCTAGACACATACTGATGAATAGCGGATATCTGTTCTTCGGTGGTCATTTCACTCGAAATCATATTTGATAACTGTCTTAGCACACTCGAATTGTCGCTGCGCGCAACCGAATACCCGTCTAACATGTTGGTAATGATGCTATCCCACTCATTCACACTGCTAAAAGCAACATGCGTGGCTAAGTCGCTAAAGTAAAAGCTATCTCTGGAGTCGAGGCGCGGGATATTGCGCCCTTGGCAAGTAATATTAAATGCTTGCTGCTCACATTGAAGTAAGTCGTTCGAGGTCTTTGCATACACAGGCGATTGTTCTGAGCCAGAAACGGTAATGTTCACTTCTTGACGGTCAGAATATGACTGCACGTAAATTAAATCTGACCATGAAACCTCAAGTTTTGTAAGGTCGGTTTCAATGGTATAACGCAACACTGATATACTCCCTTGTTGCAGCCCTACGTAATTGACTACTTTTTCTTTGCCTTCGGAAAATACATTATAAGAATCTGACTCAAGCACTCTGGCATCTTCTGGATTAAACCAACTTACTTCACCATCTTGTGAAAACGAAAGGGCGCTTAAACTAGTTATCTGCTCACTATGACCATTAAAATAAATGCTATCGTAACCAGAGTCTTGCACGGTAGATTGGGTTGGGTAATACCAGATACTGGTCATCGTCTTAATCGCTGTGGTAGGCGTGAGATCAATGCTTACATCCATAAGCAGTCGAGTCACTCTGACCTGGGAGCTGTCTGCGGTTTGTTGTTGATATTGCTTAGCTAGAGAAACTAGTTCGGCGTCAACTGATGCAGCACTACCTGAGCTCGTCAAAACCAAGCTTATGTATAAAAACGTGGTGCGTATCATCGTCATTGTTTACTCTTCCTTCGCGATAGGTGCGAAACTTTGCACGGTCTGTAAAAATAATATGGAGTCTTTCTCAAACTTATTCTCAATCGCGCTGTAGCTCCCATACACTTCAATATAGTCATTTTCATTTACTTGAATCAGTTCATGTACTTGTAATGCTGGATCGCCAATAGAATATCCTTCGCAACGCAGATGTATTCGAAGATAAAGTGTATCAGGCATAAAGCTTCGGCTTTCGGTGCATTGAACATCACTTAAAGACTCTCTTGCTTCGTCTATACGCCAATGAATTAAGCGTGATACGTTATCGCGATCCTCTTGCTCAAATACAATAAGACTGGCCTCAGATTGATGTCCAGTAAACTCTGCAATTGCCTCGCCGTTTGAATGAGTACCAATCTCCACTTGATGCCACGAATCATCTACAAACTGAAGTGAAAACCCATATTGTGTATTTTGTATTAAACGATTAGCCTCAAGCTTTTCAAGTGAGACAAAATAAGTACTTAGGCCAGAGAACCACAAAGCCGCTGCAAATACAGGAACAAAAATAACAGTCGTTATCCATTCTACCAGTGAAAAGTTCACTAAAAGCTTAGTTTTAGGAAGGTCGCTGGCAGCGCGTAGACGATTTATACGAGGTGCGATCAAAAAGTAGCTTGCTAACCAAAAACCAAAAAATACAAATTGCTGCAAAATAGATACGTCAGCGTACTCGATTCCTACCGAACCAACCGAGAGCGACCATACAAGTATTAACCAAGTTATTTCTTGGCTTCGCGACCACGAAGACAAGCCTAATGATTGCTCGCATTGCTTTATGCCCCGCAATAAAATCGGTAAAGCAAAAAAGGCAGGAAGCACAAACAGCGGGACAAAAATCCAAAGCCATGCTTGAAAGCCTTGCTCGCGAATACGATTCAAATCTCGCACGGCTTGGTATAGCCATACCAATAAAAAAACAGAAAAGGTAATGCAACTTAAAAACAAATCAATGATAGGTGAGCGAGGCGATTTTATAGATACTGCGTGACTTGACATCTTGCTTCCTTATACAGCGATTCGTCCCTGACTTTGCTTTTTTGCAAACAAAGTTATTCAGACGAAAATACCGATTCGTGCGCAAACATGCAAGTCAAAGCATGTAAGTTACTATCGATGCGTTGCGATTTGCGCTAGCAAGCACCCTCGCTTTGATGCAAACTGAAGTCATTACTACAAAAATGAAAAAAGAGTCGTTCATGTCTAGCGTATTCAAATCTATTCTCCTTGGTCTTGCGTTACTTACTATCTCTGCTTGTTCGCAACAGCAAAGCACACCAGAACAAACGCCAATTGTCACGGAGCCAACACTTCAGGCTGAGCAAGCAGTCGCTATGCCAGACACTTTCGCAGCAACGGTTGCTATGGACATACTCAACCAAGGCGGTAATGCCATAGATGCCGCGATTGCGGCTCAGTTTAGTCTTGCGGTCACTCTCCCAGAGGCCGGAAATATAGGCGGTGGAGGCTTTATGGTGATACATCATGAAAACGAAAACACCTTTATTGACTATCGTGAAACGGCGCCACAAGCCGCTTACAGAGATATGTATTTGGATGAGAACGGCGAGGTGAAAACCCTAGAATCCATCTATGGTATTTTGGCCTCCGGCATACCGGGCACAGTCTCAGGCATGTGGAAAGCGCATCAAAAATACGGCACCTTGGAGTGGCAAACATTACTAGCACCCGCAGTGAGTTTAGCCAAAGATGGCTTTATAGTGCCTGACAAGCTAGCGCGCAATGTAAATCGCTATATTGAGCGATTAGAATCTCGCAACATCGATGTCAATTTTGCTGATTATTTTGGCAATGTGGTCGCAGGGGAAGTATTCACCCAACCAGCTCTTGCCAATACCCTAGAGCGTATTCAAAACCAAGGTTTAGCCGGCTTTTATGCAGGCGAAACCGCCACATTAATTAGCCAGTTCATGCAAAAACACGAAGGCTTAATTACTAAAGCAGACTTAGCCGCTTATGAGGCCCAATGGCGCGAACCTATTATTTCAGACTGGCGTGAGTATCAGTTGGTTAGCTCCGCGCCTCCTAGTTCAGGCGGTATTGCGGTATCGCAGTGGCTGCGTATGTATGACATTGTTAAATCGCGTGAAGGTCTTAACTTTGAGCACAACAGCGCTGAATATATTCATGTACTGGCCGAAATTGGCAAACGCGTGTTTGCTGACCGCGCAGAATATTTAGGCGACCCTGATTTTTTTGAAGTGCCTAAAACCGCCCTACTAAATCATGACTATCTAGTACAACGCGCTGCTGATATTAGCCTTAGCAGTATATCTGACACCGACACTATCAAAGGTGGCCTCGCTGAAAGTGAGCAAACTACACATTTTTCAATCGTCGATAAATTTGGCAATGCTGTATCTAACACTACTACCATCAACTTGGGTTTTGGCTCAGGTATGGTAGTAGAAGGCGCAGGATTTTTACTGAATGATGAAATGGACGACTTTAGCGCCAAAGCTGGCGTGCCTAATTATTTTGGGGCGATTGGTGGCTTAGCGAACGAAATTCAGCCAAACAAACGCATGTTAAGTTCTATGACGCCGACCATCGTATTAAAAGATAATAAAGTCAAAATGGTCACTGGCTCCCCCGGCGGTACCACTATATTGTCCTCCGTATATTTGAGCATTTTGCATGCTATTGAATTCAACTTGCCGGCTCAACAAGTGGTTGATGCACCTCGTTTTCACCATCAACTCTTGCCCAAAGATGAAATTCGCTATCACCAAGGGTTGAGCGCTGCGGTAGTCGCAGAGTTAGAGGCAATGGGGTATACCACACGCACTAGCCGCTTTGGAGATGTGCATGTGATTATTAATCGCAATGGTAAATTAGAAGCTGCTTCAGAATCTAATGGACGTGGAAAGGCAATAGTGAATGACAGTATAAATTAAGGTGCCTCAAGCGCTTACTCGCACATTGGGTAGTCTTTTTTGCTACGAAACATATTGAAAAAGTCATTTATATAGCTTCGTCGTTACTGTTATCAATAGAGCGCACAGGTAAAGGTCTATTGAATGTGAGTGTTCTGTATGGAAACGGAATTTCTATATTGGCATCGTCAAGCGCTTGTTTAATCGCACCAACCACTTCACTGCGTGATTTTCGTTCGCCAAATGGAGTTGGATTTGCCCACCAACTTACCTCTATATCCATTGACGAATCACCAAATCTATTTAGAAACACTTCTACTGCTTTATCTTTTGATATTAGCTTGCAACCTTCCACCGCCTTTTTAATGACCGAAAGCGCAGCCACTGCATCCGCTGAATAAGCTACGCCGGTCATAATTTGCATTCGACGGGTATTTTCATGGGTCAGCACGCGCACAGGGTTTTTGAACAGAAAAGAGTTGGGAATAACTACCAATTCACCGTCAGGTTGACGCAGCTCAGTCATTCGTACTGAAATACGCTCTACTTTTCCCAGAATATCCTCACATTCAATAAAATCATCCTTCTCAAATGGATATTTCCAAAGGAGTAGAATTCCTGCAAAAAAGTTTTCAAAAATTTCTTTGAATGCAAAACCGATAGCAACCGAAGCAAGGCCTAAACCACCAATCGCTTTAGCAGGTGTTAAACCAGGAAATACGACCATAGCAGCCAATAGTATCCCTAACATCCAAACGACTATACGAATTATTCGTTGTAATAACTCTTGCAGAGAGGCCCGAACCTCACTACGCCCTATAACATTCGCAATCAGCTTGCTTATAAGTAATGAAATAAGTCCTGTTGATAATAAAACGACGATGGCAACCGCAATGTATGGTGTATGAGCGACAAAGTCGTACCAAATACTTATGACTGTTTCTTGAAGAGTCTCGCTAGCTGCCTCAACAGAGAAATTATTCGATACAGTTTCGGCCCGACCACCTTCTATAAATTGACTAGGAAAACTAAAAATAGCAGCAATTGCAGTAGCAAAAAAGATTGACAAATATTTCATTTTATCTCCGGGTCTAAGGTCGAAACTTTTAAAGAAAAACCAGATAAAACTTAATTGAAAACTTCCTGCGCATTTATCATCTCAGGTTATATCTAACCTTACTGGCGTAAGTAACTTATTAACGTTAGCCACTTTGATGATTTTGTCTCTAAATGCGTGATTTTGACCAAAACTCATCTTCAATGCTTTGCTGTTTAACAAGCTTAAAGGTGTCATCCTCAAATTGATAAATATCAAAAGCGTTAATTTCATCTTTCAATTTGCTGTGCATCTCGTCAGCTTTAAAATTTTTGTAATCATCGGAACTTCTCCACTGCAAGTAATTAACGACTTTTCTTCCATCCTCGCTTAAGTGCAAATTAGCGCTCACAAAACCTTCACTTTTAGAAATCCAACTAGCAATATGGTCTTGAATTTTTGCCACCAACTTTGACGAATTATCATTGCTCAATTCAAAGCTCTGTATCTGAACAAATAAGCCTTCTCTAATTCTTACCATCATCAAACTCCTTGCATATCTATTTTTTAAATTAAGGTAGTTATGGAACTCTACGAAGTATGACCATTGCACAAACTACACCAACAATTAAATAGCTGTTTTTAAATACGTTTTTTGTAAAATATAAGGAGAGGGTTTATTACAATTAGTTAAAGTTACAAACATAAAGAATATTTTTCACAATCTCAAAACGACTATCATAAAGTTTATATTATCCTTTGGTCAGGCCAAAGTATTGAACACAGCAAACATATTGTTTACTCTTTGATCAAATTTCATGAATAAACCTAAGATTTCGCATTGAGCAAAAACGTAGGACAAGCTACCGTCACATGGAGTGCCAGGCCATTTTCAGTATTGCGGGCATTAATGGCCCAAGGATATGTTCTAGCCTCAGTAACCGGATTTCCTGCGATATTCGCAATCATTGAAGGCCAGAAACAATTAACCATTGCTCTTGGTTTACCTTGTTTATTGTTTATTATTATTGGGTATTTCTCAAACACGCGGCCGCCTCCTAAGGATTTACGCAATATTGAAGCTGTTTGTGTGCTTTCCTTCCTTTTTTTACTTATCACTGTTGCCACTGTTCCAGCTTTTATTATTTTAGGCATGCCGTTAATAGACGCTTTATTTGAAGCTACCTCTGGCACAACATCTACCGGGCTTTCAGTAGCATCAAACGCAGCAGAATGGCCTTTAACTGGGCATGTTTTACGGGGTTGGATCCAGTGGTTAGGCGGCTTCGCGATTGCCTTAGCCGGAGTAGCTACCATTATTGGTCCAGGCGCTACAGCAAAAAAAATGGGCGATTTTAATTTTGAACAACAAGACATACTTACATCAGCACGGATGCAAGCGCGCAATCTTCTTAAGGTATACTGCTTAATAACAGCTATCTCGTTTGCTGTGCTTTTTTTCGTACTTCCTACATGGTGGGAAGCGCTTGTTATTACATTCTCTGCTGTCTCTACAGGCGGATTTTCTCCTCGCGCTGATAGTCTTGCAAGCTATACAAGCCTCGCCCAAATTTTGGTGATCTTGGTTTGTCTGAGCACTACAGTTTCGATGCTTTTTTATGTAGTGCTTTATAGAAATGGACTGCAAAAAGCAACGAAAGCTACAAACATAAAAACAATTGTAGGTGTTGCCACCGTTGGCGTTGTAATTTGCTGCTTATTGGTTCTGCTTTCAAAAGACCCATCTGGTCAAGCAGTTTTAAATAATAGCTTAAACTTTCTCAGTGGCTTTTCTACAGCCGGATTTTCGGTGTCGCCTTTAAACGCAGGTGCTGCAACCACTATTTTAATTATTGCTGCAATGATTATAGGCGGTGCCTCAGGCTCTACCGCGGGTGGCATTAAGATAGACCGAGCAATTGTATTGTTTCAAATTGTCCGCGTTTCGTTCAATCGTATGCGAGCACCCAGCCACGCGTTATTCAAAATTAAAGAGAATGGCAAATGGCTATCAAGCGCACGCATCACAAGCCTTATTGCTGTGCTGAGCTGTTATATAGCGACATTATTAATATGCTGGATTATCTTTTTAGTATTCGAGCAACCTGCTTTTGATAGCTTTTTTGTAATCGTTTCAGCTTTGTCCACTGTGGGCCTTTCAACTGGCATAATAGGGCCAGAAACCCCCTCAGTTCTTAAGTTTGTATTAATTTGTGCCATGCTGCTAGGGCGTTTGGAGTTTTTGGTATTACTCGTCACACTTTCCCCATCCACTTGGCGAAAAAGGAGTTAAATTATGCGTATTGTTATTGTAGGTGCTTCCCAGTTTGGCTTGTATACCGCAAAAAAACTGATAGAAGAAGGGCACGAAGTACTGATTGTTGATAAAAACAAGGATCAGTTGGAAGAAATTGGCGAACAACTAGACTGCGGTATGATGCATGGTGATGGCACATTGCCAAGTGTTCAACGCGAAGCCTTCGGAGACCATGCAGATGCTTTAGTACTGCTTACGAATGTTGATAACGTGAATATCCTTTCCGCGGTGGTTGGTCGCTCTGTGGGCTTTGAACGCGTCATACCCCAGATCGTTGGTACTGAGCTTTTAGCCGTTTGCTCTGAATTGGGTTTAGACGATCTAATCACTCCTCACCAAACCGTTGCACGCTCAATTGTTAACTCACTAGAGAATGATGATGAAGGCGAGTTACAGATGAGTTTTGATGAAAATCACATAATTCGTCGCTTTTACGTTGGGGAAAGCTTGACTGAAAAAAGCATTGAAAATATGGAGCTGCCTGAAACGTGCCGTGTGATAGGTGTAATTCGCGATGATGCCAAAAGCTTGGTCACCGACAAAACAGAGGTGAAGAAAGGCGACTGCTTGGTTATTCTATTAGAGCAAGACAGCGAAAAGGAGCTAGAATCACTATTTGATAACGCCGAATCTGTCGATGACTAGCATCAATAAACCGCTAGTTCCTGCAAATCTATCTTAACTTTAATGTGTTGAGTAACTTTTATTTATTCTCACCAGCTTTGTTTTTGATTTGCAGATGGCCCTCTAAATATCCTCTTATGTACGTTATTTAAAGCGTTACATGCCTAATTTACCTTAACTTTTGCTTTCAACCTGCCGATATCTTTCTAATGAAACGCTCGACAAATAATATCAATGGTCACTTTTATCCAAACAACGTATTAAATAGGTTTTTTCATGAGGTCAAGTTGTAAACAGTGCAAAAGTGGAAACAAACTCGATTTTGAAATAAAGATGGCATTCCAGCCTATTGTCAATTTACATAGCTTTGAGGTTTATGCCTACGAAGCTCTTGTAAGAGGCCCAAAAGGCGAAGGCGCGGGCATTGTTTTTGAAAAAGTTAATAACGAAAATCAGTATTTATTTGACCAACACTGCCGTGTAAAGGCCATAGAAACAGCATCAAAATTAAACCTAAGAAAATTTTTATCCATTAACTTTATGCCTAATGCTGTTTATGAGCCAGCTCGTTGTATTCAAACTACCTTAAAAGCAGCGAAAGCGCATAACTTTCCATTAGATTTAATTGTGTTCGAATTCACCGAAAGTGAAGAGGTAGTTGATAAAAAGCACCTTGTTAAGATTGTTCAAGACTATCAAAAACGTGGTTTTCTAACTGCAATAGATGACTTTGGGGTTGGCTATTCAGGCATAGGCCTATTGTGCGACGTAGGTGTAGATATTGTTAAAATAGATCGCCAGTTGATTATAAATATTAATGATGACCCTCGCAGACAGCGTATTTTGCGCGGCACATATGATTTACTTGAGCCTGTAGCAAAACGCATTGTTGTTGAAGGTGTTGAGACTGCAGAAGAATTACAGTGCCTTTATTCGATGGGTTTTCGTTATTTTCAAGGATATTTTTTTGCTAAGCCAGCGCTCGAAGCCTTACCAGAGGTCGACTTTACTTACGTAAGAGAAGTACTGGGGGAAAAACGTTACCCCCGGCGTTGAGGCTATCGGCATCGCTGTATAATTTTAGTAGATTAGAAACGCGTCTTATTCAGTCATGCAGTAATGACACTATAAGATCTAATGGTCGACCTATTGCAGCTCGTTTTTTGTGTAAAACTATTGGCCGCTCTAAGAGATTAGGGAACTTATCAACGGCATCTAACACCTCATTGTCACTAGACTCAGTTGTTAAACCTGCCATTGAAAACTCTTTCTCTTGCGGTCGAATCATCTCGTGAGCAGTCAGAATACTAAGCTTTTTGTAAATGTCTTCAAGCTCTTCTCTAGAAGGTGGGTTTTTAATATACTCAACTACCTCTAAGTTGTTTACTTGCTCTTTCACGAATGCCAAGGCCTCTCTGCTCTTCAAGCTACTTGGGTTGTGGTAAAAACGGGTTTTCGGCATTATTCACTCCTTAAAATCACGTGATATTTTAATCAATTTTTCAGCATTTAACTGCACTTCTATTTATGCTTTTTGAAAACTAGTCGTTGCATAACGATAAACACAAGAACGTCCAGTTAATTGAATGTCACCCCATAATCTCTTTAACAACTGCTGCTAAAGAAGACGCCTCAGGCTCTTCTTTTCTTGATAGCGCTGGGGTCTGACGTAGCCATTCTCCGGTTAGCGCTAGTTGAAGCATAAAATGTGCGAGGTCACTCATGCGAGTACGAATTAAATCAGATGGAATAACATCTTTAGTAACCATATAATCCTCAGTAAGATCGCCCTGCATCAACCATCCTGGACGCACTGCAGTCCAATTGATAGATGAAGCCTTCAGCAGTTCCTCCATCTGAGCCATTTGATCTAGCACATTATGCAATGCAGCCATTACCGGTAGCTTAAAATAACTTGGTCCACGATTTTTCGCTTGTACAAAACTAGCAGAAATAACTATTAGCCTGTCGATATCGACATTTTTCATTGCCGAAATGATGTTTTTAGTACCTTCAGTATAGAGCGGCGGAGGGTTGAGCAGCACTTTTGGTGAATTGCCAACGCCAAGACATGAAAGTACAGCGTCACAGCCAGCAAAAGCAATGCTCAAATCATCATTCAACACATCTGCTTCAACAAATCTAATGTGCTCATTGTCTTCTTTATTTGACCATTCTAACTCAATAGCTACTACTTGATTGTCAGCTGCTAACGCAAATTCTACGAGCTTTTGGCCTACTGCTCCTTTAGCACCTACCACTGCGAGTTTCATTATAGTTACCTCAGTTAAGTAATTATAAAATAGATGATAAATACTCGGTCACGCCTTTGCAAACGTACTCGCGTTTAAGCTGCTTTTTCCTTGCTGATAGGTGTAAAGGGCACAGCGAGTATCGCTAATTAGTAATACTTGTGATGTCTAACAGTTTGTATCTTTATACCTAAACTTGAAATAAGGATTGTCCAAATATTCTAAATATCCATTGATATAATTTAGAATAGGCATATATTTAATTCACGAAGAAGATTTAGGTTTAGCGTCTTGTTGAAGCAATTTTTGATATCGATATTTTTACTGTGCGCGTTCAGCACTGGGTTAAATAATGCTGTCATATCTCAAGACAAAGGCGGCTTTTCAAACCAAATAAATGATAGCAATAACGTTTATGAAAGTTGTATTGATTCTATTGATATAGATTTAGATGCAGAAACCGTCTCTTCAATCTCACTACAAAGCAAAACGATACATTCCCCGATTAGTCTAACTGCGACAGCAATATTCAAACATGCCGTCACGCAAACCCATATTCGCGCCCCTCCTTTTATCTCTTAGTGCTAAGCCCTGACTCAGGGTTGGTTTTAAATCACACTTTATACATCCACAAGCACACGGCACGTACCTTGTCGCTGCCTTGTAAGCATATAAATGGCTAGGCTCTTTATGCTTGGCCTATAGATAAAAGAGATATAAACATGAAAACATTAACCTTATACAACACCGAGTCTATCGACACTTTAGTATGGCCAGAAGAGCAGTACACGCTGTCGGTTAAAACCCCAGCATTAAGCATATTGACCGATTTTCGCCAGCATCGTCCACGCGTGATTGATGCAAATGTGAAAGCCATTGACCTCGAACATCTTATGAAACGCTCCCATGTAAAACTCAAGCTGGTGTTAGACAATCACGGAAAGTTTATGGGCGTAGTGAGTTTGAATGATTTATCAGAAGAAAATATTCTCAAAAAGATAAATAAAAGCACTCCTCGTGAAGAACTATTAGTCACCGACTTCATGCATAGCCGGGAAAGCTTAAAATGCTTTGATTACAATGAGCTAAGTAAAGCCACCATTGGTGATGTGTTGGAAACACAAAAGCATAACCATCAGCAGCATTGCCTAGTGATAGACCGTGAACGCCATGAAATTCGCGGACTAATTTCAGCGCGGGATGTGGCAAGGTTAATCAACCGCTCAGTAGATATTGATAGTCACTTGTCGTTCGAACTTTTGTTTAACGAATGGGCTGCGTAGAGATTGTGATATGAAGGAAAGCACGAGCACTTTCAGTATTATTGCTCGTGCTATATGCCATTACATACCAGGAGGTGGTTCAGGGCTCTCTGGTAATATTTCTCTTGTAATTTTGGTTGTAACCCAACCTGCTCCATCTACATAGATTTGCTCGTAAGTGGTCCTTATATTTCCTCTTGTTTGTGTTACCGTGCGAGTATCGCCGGGCTGGCCAAAATCTGGATTAGGCAATCCGTTGGTTCTGGCTTCAGAGCCACATCGCTTCGATTGCATTTTAATCGTAATTGGGAAATTTCTGTCGAGGAAAAAAGCGTAATCATTTAGAGACTTCGCTCCTGACTCAATCGTATTAAATATTTCAGGCGCTGACGACTCGTATTGCCGTTCAATAATGGTACAGGTTTTAATCGGTAGTTCGAATTGCTGGCGATA
>Ga0307933_1001569_pt1 | contig 17486 bp, 16 predicted proteins | sample OrgLakmetageno88_FD_201811 | JGI IMG/M metagenome (GOLD analysis project Ga0307933, IMG submission 201811) | Saline water microbial communities from Organic Lake, Antarctica - #88 | ecosystem: Environmental > Aquatic > Non-marine Saline and Alkaline > Saline | place: Antarctica: Organic Lake...
AAAGGAACTCGGCCCGATCCTGGGCTATGAGCCGGATGTGGAGGAAAAGGCGGCCGCCGCCGCCGAATAGCCGCCGAGTAGCGTTTATCGGTTTGCGGCCGCGCTGTTCGAACCGGTGCGGCCGCGCCATTTCCCTTTTAGTGCTTTCAAATCCACCTAAGACTTTGAAAGGTAATGATATTTTGGGGTTCGAAAATCCGTTTTCACGGGTGTAGGGCACTTGCCCTGTAAAGGCTAATTTCAGTACATTGCGACGGTCTGTAAATGATCCGTTCTTCCATATATTCCAAGGACTTGAGAGGAATCTCAAGGCGAGTTCGAACATTTCGCTATAGCCTATCTTAGGCTGCCCTAAATTCTCGCACTTTTGTATGATTGCAAGCTTGTTTTGCTCCATTTGATTGATTTTGTCTTCAATCTTTTGGGTGACAAGAGCGCTCTCTGTCTCAATGAGTTTATCGACCAGTTTGGACATATCGGTATCAATTTTTCTGATCTGTACTTTGAGGCGCTTAATGCGTTCTGAATTTGAAAGAGTTTGAAAATCCCAAAGGTCTTTGAACATCTTTCCCGCAATATCAAAAAGCTGCTTTGTCGGCTGCAAGGATTTTAGAAGCTGTTCAAACTCACCTTCAATTTTATCGCGTCTGATGGACTTCCTATTACTTGCACAGCCCTTCTTGTGGCAATGATAGTAGGGATGGCGTTTGCCCGTCTTACTCTTGCTCCACGCGGCTGTAAGAGCGTTGCCGCAATCGCCGCAAGCCACCGCGCCGCGTAGAATAAAATCATTTCCGATGTTCACGCGATTAGATACGCGCTTCTTATTTACAAGCAGGTCTTGGTTCTTGAGAAACATCTCATAGGAGATAATTGGCTCATGGTTGCCTTTGACGATGCCCATATCCCAATTTCGTGCATCTAGCATCCCTGCGTAAGTATGATTGCGGAGCAAGACAAACGCTCGCTCATGGGTGACTTCACCGCTTTTAGGCTTTGGAAATTCGGGTTGATCTTGGAGGAATTGGCGCACCTCCCCAGCAGAGCCAAAGCGCCCTGAATTAAAGCCCTCTAAGGCCTCTTGAACGATGGAAGCGATAGGTTCATCGCGCACAAGCTCTTTGCCATTACCCTTGATGTATTTATAGCCCGCAGCGGGTCTGGCTTGAACATAATAGCCAGTGCGCAAGCGCTGTTTCATGCGTGAAATCGTAGTTTCACGGTTCTTTTGTCTGAAATGCTGTGATGAACTTGCGAGGACATTCTCGATAAAATGAGAATCCGAGTCATCGCCAAATTGAACGGATGGACTTTCAAGAATGCCGCCTGCCTTGGCAATTGACTCGCGTAATTTCCAGTGAGTATCAACCGCCCGCGCTAAACGCGATATATCGTCAATCAGACAAATATGGGGCGTAGATTTATTCTGTTTTAAGTAAGCCAGCATCGCATCCATTCCGGGGCGACGAACCTTGCTACCAGTCATATCATCGGTGAATATTGCTACGATTGTATAGCCTCTGGCTTGAGCGTAGAATTTCAAGCGTGAGGTCTGGCTTTCAAGGCCGCTACCCTCTTTAACCTGTTTGGAGCTGGACACTCGCGCATAGGCCACGGCGGGTTTGAAACTGCTATTTTCCGTCATCTGAAGCATCCTCGCAGTCTATCATGCCTTCAGTTATTTCACTCGAAATTTCAAATTCCTCGATCAATTTATTCACAGGGTCGAGGCCATGTCCCAGATTGACGAAACTCTTCATGATAACAAACAGCGACTCTAAAAGTTCAACCTTCTCGGATTCCAATAAACTATCGTAATCATCGCCTTTAAAGTCTTCGATGTAGTCCGTCGCTTGCGGTGCATCTGCTTGAGTAACTGTTTGCTCGGAAGCAGAAAAATCCGTATGCAAGTCTGGCCCATCGTTCATATTTGTCTCGTTTCTTACCCCTCCCATTGGTGAAAAACCCCTATATTTAAGTTTACCATAATCTTGTAATTCTTTTCAAATTTGGCGGTTTTCTGCGGGTTTTCGCCTACCTCTCACGACCTTGAGTTTTCGTATTGAAGTCGGCTTTGGCGCGTCCTTCATGGACTGCGCTTGCACGATGCTCTTGTAGCCGCTGGTTTGCATCAGACATGCGGTCATCAATATGGTTGATCTTGGCTTCACGCTGGCGCTCAACAAACTCATGGACTTGCCCTGCGGCTGAACCCTTTGGGCGATAAACTTCATGAAGCTCATACCGCGCACGGTCTCGAAGGAGCTGAAGGCGCTGATCTTTTGTTACGGTCTGGGGCGGCGGCTTGACCACCCCAGAGAAGTCTTTATTCGCGCTCACGGCTTGTGCCGCTTGTCTTGTCGCTCGCTCCATCGCGCTGAGTATCTAAACGCTCTTGAGGGGTTCGCAGTGTCAAACGGCCATTAGTCGGCGCAGCAACCATATCAATGTCGAAACCCTTGCCGTCCTTATGAGCGAACGCCGCGCCTACTTTGTGGAAATGCCCGTTTCCGTCTTTGTCGTTACGCACCGCATAAGCGTCATAGGCTTTGACCGACTTAGGGCGGCTATTTTCGGTTTGATCTTCACTCATGTCACTTTCCTCTTGCTACAAAATTTGCCCCTCTATCTGTAGGGCAAAGCCGCAGGCATATTGGGGGAAGTGAGCGTATTTTGCTGGCACAGATACACGGCTCACCCTTAGCAATTTATGCCCCCACAGGGTTTTGACGCGAAGGCGATCAATGGGAGGATGGTTGCTGTTGGGGTAAAAACTCCCTGCCTTTAAGCGCTCAAAATAAGGATACTTATTCGCGCGAATTGGCGGAATGTCTTTGCCAGAAATGAAGGCAATCATTTCATCTTCTGGCATTGCCATGACTTCGGCAGGGTCGATTAAAAAGCGGCGAATTTTACTTCGGCGCTGAGAAGATTGTCGATGATGCTCAAAAGCTCTTGCGCTTTCAAAGGGGTCAGACCCGTCCATAATGGCGTGAATGTTTTGCATCATCTGATGCTCGGCTTCGGCCTGCCTGCCTTCATCGTCATATTCTAGAGTTTGATAACCTGCCATTTGCGCGACGATATTTGCCGTCATGTGGTCACGAACACCAAAAAATTGGCGCATGGCTGCGCTTCCGAGGAATGTTTGAATGCCCGCGCGGCCAAAATTGGCTTCGATCTGGCCAAGGTCTTGGAAGATGGCCCATGTAACCAAGCCAGTGCCTCGCCCGTAGGTGAAGGCTGATTGGAGCGCTGAAAAGTTTTTGCCGAGCATGGCGGCTTCATCAATAAGCAATAAGATGTGCCTTGCCGCGCGGCGGCGGGCCTTAATCGCCATAATGCTATCAAAAAAGACGCGGAGTATTGGAGAGCAAAATTCCAACAAATCGCCGGGAACGGTAAAATGAATCCGAACAGGGCGCTTGCCGTCTACCAATTCAAATAATGAACCATCACCAGCCTTGAGGCAGGCGCGGATTTTATCATCATTGAGCCAGACCATATTGGCGTAGATCTCGCCCATTACCGCGCTAAACTCTTTAGGTGCATCCTGCTGACGGGTCATGATGACGCTAGCGGCAGAGCGTAAGAACCGTTCGGGACGGCCAAGCATAGACTCCAGCACATCAGCCCAAGCTGACAGATCGCCCTCGATGATATGGATAAGCTCGTGAAGGCGCGGAAAGTCGATTTTGCCGAACGCCAAAACTTCATGGAGAATTTGCGCGGCGAGGACATTTTGCGCCGTGAGTTCGAAATATTTTCCTGAAGCTGATTGTGAGAGCGGCAGCAAAGCGCGGACAAGACGAACAATATCTGCAAACAGCATCGGGTTGTCGGGCGTCAAATGCTCCAACGGGTTAATGCTGTGGCATAGCCCCGTAATTTTATAGGGGTCCCAATTATAACCGTATATGCCTTGCGCGGCGAGGAGCGACCACGAAATTTCCCAAAGCTCGCCCCGTGGGTCGAGAACGGCCATGCTCATATCGCAGGGCATACACAGAGCATAGCCTAGTATATCGCGCAGCTTGCCTGACCCAGCACCACCAATCGTCAATCGCGGCGCATCTGAGTCAAAGCGCAACAGGCGGTTATCAAAGTAGCCTATTGGCAATCCCGCATTACCAAACATCCCTGCACGAGCAATATCGTCGCTTTCTGCCCAACGCGCAGAGCCGAAGCGGTAATCCTCATTGTGTTGCGTATTGTGCGAACTCATGTGTTGCCCCTTCAAAAAAGGCGTAAAAAAAGGGGCGCAGAAGCGCCCCAAAGTTTACTTATGGATGATTGGGTTAGCTGCACGTAGAGAGTAGGAACAGCGCCACGACGATGCCAATGACCCAGCCCCAGACGACACTCCAATCAGTCTGCTTCCTCGGCTTGTAAATTCCGTAGCTACCGCCGCCTACCTTGTCCCATGTTTGCTTTTTAGTCATCGCTGTCGCCTCCTAGCGTTTGAAGATAAGTCCAAGAATTGTTGCGCGTCCTTGGATGATTTTGCTGACCGTATGAATCATCAGCGACGCCGCGCTAAAGATCAAAATGGCAAGCAATAGGAAGAGGAAGATGCTCGCAAACCACGCGAAACTGCTTCCATAATAATTCGTCACATAATTTACGAACCAATCATTCGATGCTCGAAAAGCTGGCCCGAGCGCGAAGATTACCGCCGCAATGCCCGATCCGTAGGACAGCAAATCGTTCGACCTGCTGCTGGCATCACGGCTGGTTTTTGTTGGATTGTAGCCTGTCATCACAACTCCTATTTACGAGGCACTCACCATGAGTGCCGTTACCCTAGAACTAGACGCTATGGGCTTGGGGTTCGGGGGAAACGATTTTTGTCTTTGGACAATCCGCAGGTATCATTTGCAGCGAAGTGGTTATCGTTGGAGATAATCGTGCGCGGCCACTCAATATCAGGGAAGCCAGCGATGAGCAGGGTTGACCAGAGCCGAAACCGCTCTTTGGCTTCTAGTCGCACATAGGGTGTGACATGGCTCGGTACAGGCGTCATGATCGTGCGAAACCAATCGCGAATTCGCTCTTCGGCCTTACATGCTTCAAGCAAATCCGCGTCCTCAATATCGATTTCAAGCGGCGACATATCCAAATGGATGAGCCGGACACCATCTTGAATGAATCGAGCTTCAAGATCGCGGTTGAGGGCGTGTGCGTAGTCAAGACAGTCACTTGGTTTAATGGGAAGGCTTGAGCTGAAATTGCGAACAGCCCGCACAAACGCTGGATTGCCTAACTCGGCGTCATTGACGACGGATACGGTATTATTTGCCCCAAACGCGTTTAGGTAAGTCGTCTTAGAATCACACATTTCAATTCCCTCACAATGAAGTTTCGTGAGATCAAAATGTCAGGATTTAAAAGCTTTTCATTTTGGCAAAGGCTTGGCGACCTTGGCAGAATGCTTTTGATTTGCTGGAGGCTTGAAAGCCTCCGTGGTATTGCGCCAATCAGATTTTAGTCGGCTCAGGCAAAGAAAATGAATTCAGAAGATATTGAATTTTGCAGAAAATTTGCCCGTCAGATTTGTGAAACCAAAGAGTCTATTTCTATCTTCAAAAATAACTTTGAGGATGCCGCTCGTGAAAAAAACCGTCAGATGGGAGAGCCTGAAAAGAAGAAGTACATTTACGCTCACTCCTACGATGATTGCCTAAGGTTTTTGCTCTCGTTTGAGGCCCAGCTTGACCCTCAAACCATGTCACCGTCGATAAGTCCGAATGGCAAAATGACGGAGACATCTGAGAAAAATAAATCCGCAGTGATTTCAGACATCAAAGGTCAGATACGACATGATCGCGGGACAGCCGTAAAATTTGAGCGCGTCGCCGGACTATACGCTTGGATAAATTCCTCATTTGGGGAAATCGCTCAAAAGCTCCACAAAGAGTTACAGGGCGCAAATGCTGGGGACGAGGGCTATCGCGCAATTTATGCGCCAAGAAACTTAGCCCGCGATATTGAGACCAATACGCCTTCCGGCAATTTGAGTGCCCCAAAATGGCAAGCACTTTTGCATCATCAAAAATCCAGACCGACCTTAAACGTTCGTCCGGTTGTCCCTCGCAAAACCCAACTTGTAAGCTTGTCCCAATCTTCGCGTTCAAAGCTCATCAAGCTCGAACTAGGTGAGGATTTCTATTTTGACTTTGAATGCCCATTCGAGGGTTATGCGCTTGGTTTGCAGGGCTACAAAGACGCGCACTTCAAACTTCCCTTGACCAACGCGCCAACGGTAGTGCCAGTCAGAAATGGAAATACGCAGCTACCTGCTCATATAGAAACTCTTGAGCTTTTGCCGCTGTCAGAACAATCAGACTCAGGATTGCACCGTTTTGTGATTATCGTATTTGCGAACGTCCCGCCAAGGTTTGATCTGACGCCATTCGTCAAAGACGGCATGATTTCACCCACACACTTGGAGGCGCTAGCCGACACCTTAATGGGTTACCCAGAGCGGAATTGGAGCCTTCTAACAACGCAGGTTATGTTTCAATAGGCTTGGGATCAAAGCGATAGATTTGTAGCTTATCGCGCAGGGTCGTCATCTCTCGATCAATTTTTAGAAATTGTAATTGGAAGGCATCACTTTCTAAATCCGCCGCTATTTTTTGTCCTGAGTATATTTTCGGAATGACGCCCTTAATGCTGTCGAATTTTTCATAGGCCGATTGGCTGCGATCTCTAATATCAGCAAGCTCGCTTTCTAAATATTTGTTGGCGGTTCTGACCAAATTATGCAGGCGCAAATAAGGAGCGGGGTGCGAAACATTTTTACGCACATTCAGGTAAGCCTGAATTTCTTCAAACAGCCAAGCCATCGCAAATGCACCGAATATGGTGAGGTCTATAGCTTGGTCCTTGCCAAGATTCCTGATGCCTTCAACATTCTCAAGGCCATGATTTTGAATACGGACACTTCCTGCGAACGCAACGCTGTCTGCATCAAATTCCAGTAATTGCATTTGTTCTAAATTGCGGGTGATTTTGTTATTGCTCAATTGAGCTGCGCTCAAACCTGTCTCTAGCTCATGGACGCGCGATGCAATTTTGTTGTCGCGGATAAATCCAATATGGCCGTTACAACAGTGCGCTAATTCATGCAGCCAGACATACCGCAACATGATCTGCGCCAAATAAATTGACGCCACATATCGCTCCGAACACCGAGGGATAAGATGCTTGCTATGCAAATCGCTGACGCGTTCCCCCTTAGTGGTATGGTTCAGTAGCCATAAGCCGGGCGCGCGACCGTCCAGTGGTTCGGGCGACACTTCGTTATTTGCGTCGCCGATGTTCGGGAAGAAATTTTGCTGCGCAAAACAAAACATCGAAAATTCGTGAATTATTACAAAGAGGGCATTGTTGATGCCTATGTAAAAATTTGAGCCATCGCTGTCTGCTACGGCGTTTGGAATCATAGATTCTATGTAGCCCGGAATAATCTGTAATTTTCGATTTTTGCGGTCGTATGAGTTTTCGGTCCATCGCGACAATGCCGTTATGCTCTCCATCGAGACGGTATGCAGATTTGTCGTTTCATCATCGCGAGAAACGTCAAAAGCTTTTTCAGGCACGTCCTGAGAAGCGAAGAAAGATCGGAACTGGTTGTAATCGGAAATCATGCCCAAGCAGCAATATACAGATATGGCGCAGATTCAATGTGAGCGCTGGGCGTTAACTCATGCCGCCCACATTTTCTTTGCCATGTGCCTATCTTCGGGGGCAGCCATGTCGAGATAGATTTCGGTGGTGACGAGGCTTTCATGGCCCAGCCACTTCTTGATGCGGGTTTCGGGAACCTGCGTCATCGCCGCGTGGACACCATAGCCATGCCTCAGACCCTTGGCGCAGGCCTTCTCGCCATACAGCCCTGCGGCATCCATCACGGCCTTCATACGTGCCCAGCCTGTCGTGCGGCTGAACGTCCATAAACGTCGCTCAAGGTCATTAGTCCGGCTGTGCAGCCCGTGAATATCCGCTAACCTCTCAATAAACTCACCGGGCACAGGAACGGGCCGATAATGACGCCCCTTCAACTCACCGCGTTTCTTTAAGGATCGGATCACCACAACACGCTCGGCCACGTCGATATTGATCGCGCTCAGCGCCAGTGCCTCACTCGGCCTGCATCCGGTCCAGAATATCATCTCGCAAAAGCTGCGGTCTTTGAGGTCATCCAAAACTCCCAAACAGCCATAGAATGTCTGCCTCTCAGCCGAGGTCAGATATTTGCGCTCCCCTATATCGGTGAACAGCGTCATGCCCCTGTAGGTCTGTGAATCGCGCGTCATTTTGGGCGCTCCTTTCCTGTGATAGGGCTGAACAGAATGTATGAATCTGTTTCATCGCTCCATACTCCCAAATATTTCAACGTCTTACAGGCCGAAAACGCGCGCTCACCAACGCTCTTAGGTGCGCCAAGTTAAGAAAATATGCAGTAACGTCAAGTTATTAAACACTATCATACATTCTGTTCAAGAAAAATAGAGATTTCCGGTAATATCAATAGTCAATATAGAAATCTTGCACATTCGCAATATTCTTGCTATAAACGATCTATATTTGAACCAATTACATTAGTTGTTATGGGTGCAGTAAGAGGAATAGCAGGAACGTTTTCAGGATTAGCGGCAGCAACAATGCTTTTCGCCACTCCCGCCTGTGCGGCCCAAGACGATACAACCAGAGCCATTCCCGTATCCGCTACAACAAGCGATACAGCGACAGCAACGACTGCAGCGGGTAGTTCGGTTGCAAACGCCGCAGTATCACATTCCGTTGAAATTTCAGATGACGCCCATTTTGAAGCTGATCGGTGGGTTGTCGATCAAAGGGGCCGCCTAGCTGTCGCCGTTAGCATCGGTGAAGACACTCTTGTTCCGTCCGAGCGCGTTGAAGAGGTTCTTCGAACCGATTTTGCAGAACATGGACTTACAAACGTCAGGTTTTTCTTTGAGCAAGGAGGAGCCGGTGATTCAGCGGTATCATACCATTCTGATATCTATTCCTCAGGGCCATATCCGCTGGGAACGGCACGCGATCATGTAGAAGACATTGCGCGGCGCGTACGTTTCGATCAGCGTCTCGCATCGAATATGAATTAGATTAGCTGAATGCGCTGGCACCTGCATCCGGTGACAACGCTGATCGTGCCTCTGCAGTCCGCGTGTCCATTTCATCAGCGACGGCTTGAACGCTTCCACCATCCAGTGCCGCCTCTTGCGCAGCCTGTGTAATCTCATTCCATGTGGCGGATGCCGTAAACTCAACATCAATCGCCCGTTGCTGTTCTGGCGTCAGGTTTGGATCGGAACGGCGCTCTATGTATGCGCGTGCCTCGCGCTCATCATAGCGGGCCTTCGCCCACTCTGCGTATTCGGCATGTTCTGGATTATCTGCGTATTCCGGCCTGATCTCGCCCGTTTCCGGGTCAATCATCGTCTCAATCAATTCATCCTCAAGACGCGCTCTGTAATCCTCGATGCTTTCGCCATCCATACGCTGCGGCACATCGTCCGGCTCCATAACGCGGTTGGCAATCTCTTCACGCCAAGCATCACCGAACCGCTCCTCGAATCCATCTTCAAATCTGTCTGCGTCGCGACCACGTTGATCTGCGAAGGCTCTTGCCTGATCCAGCGTCGCCAATAACATCTGTGTTTCAGTCTGTTCTTTGCGGCGTTTTTCACTGTCTTGAAGTTGTTTCGCCTGAACGTCCCGTACTGCTGCGTCACCAGTCGGCCCCACCCCGGCAGAACGAGAATTTTCTTCACCGCCCTTGCCAAGATCACTGGATAGCTTTTCCTGCCGCTCAAGACGTGCTCTGAAAGCTATTTGTTCCGGTGTTTGTTCATTCGGATCATCACCATCAGGAAGAACACTCGCGCCTGTGCGCTCGGCAAGGTCTTTACCTTCCCAAGCCCTATCGCGCTGCATTTCCGAGAGTTGCCCCTTTAACATTCCTCACACCCTGTAAATTGATCCATGAAGTCTTTGCCTCATTGGATGCTTCTATGTTACAAGGATATGTTTGCTAACCCCTTAAATATACGTACAATTTTAGTAAAATTTGATCTATTTACTGGGCTTGTCAGGCAGCCTTTCAAGGCCATCGAGAACGAAGAAAAGATGTTCGCCTGATGCACTACGCAAATTGCCAGTAGCCCAGCCTGAAATGCGATTTGGCGTCAGTCCCTTGGGACATGGAGATAGGTAATTCAGAAGCGACTTCCAGTTATATCCGGTGCGTTCGCGCTCATCGTTGAGGTGTTTGCGTATTTGCGGTGTGACGGGGATGCGCCGATCACCGATCCGATTGCGATCAAGCTCTGCTGTTGGTGTGATTGCAACACGCGGCTGCGCTTTCAACCAATTGATGACGGTGTTAAATGCATCGAGGCGCGCTGTCTTCATATGGCCGTTTGCCCAGTTGGCTAAGGTGGCCGCCGAGGGTTTGTCCCGCATGGTCGGGAGTTCTTGATGAATCTGGCCCCATGCCAGACCGCAACACGCTTTCAAATCGGTCAGGCTTTGACGCATAACTTTGGTGATGGGGATATAGGGCGCGGCTTCATCCCAAAGGCCGATGACATAGGCGATATGCGTCTCGTCAGCAGTCTTTGCGCGGCCATTAAGCCAGCTCTTGATAACGGAGGCGTTCAAGCCTGCGGGCTTATCCTTGCGGTCATAAAGAAGCGCCATTTCACCCGTTCCTGTTTTCTCCTTCATCGCCTTGAGGTCGGACCGCAACTCTTTCGTGAGCGAAACACGCTCCGCCGCCCGTGCCTCAGGCCATATGCGCCGCAAGTAAGCAAGTTCGTCTTTGCCCGCGCTTTTTATACGCCCGACCAGCCAGCCATTGATCCTGTTCGCTGTTAGTTGCGCGGGACAATCAGACCGCCCCTTCAATAGGGCAGTGGGGCCGAACCCCGATTTGTCCTGATAGGCTTTTAGCTCTTTGACAATTTCAGGCGTGATTCTGATGCGGTCGCTGAGAATATGGCGGGATCGTCTCGCATCGTGAGTTTGGAAGGCGTTATCAGGCAGAGATGCATAGGCGCTGATGACGAGTTCCAAATGGTCGGCGCGAGCATTCTTGGTCGCTCCTGTGATCCAGCTATCAACCGCTCCGGCTGTGAGGCCAGCGGGCTTTTGATCCATAGAGCTGAGGAGCTGAACCGCGCCGCATCCAGTGCGCACTTTCTCGGCCAACAAGATTTCCCGAATTTCTTGGGTAATTCTCGTTCTGCGAACTGCCTTGCGCCAAGCTTCTAGCACGTAATCCAGATAATCACGCCGCGCTGTTTTGATGTCACCTGACAGCCATCCATGAATTGTCGAGCCGCTTAGCCCGTTCGGGGCATTCACATCCCGCGTAAGCATGACAACAGCACCATAGCCAGCCCGTTTCCTGAGGCGGTTGAGTTCTCCGATAATGTCCTGTGTCAGTGATACGCGCTCCATGTCATCCACAATGAAGAAGCCATCGGGCAGGCAGCAAGGAATCCCGCCGAACGGGCCTTCCGATGCTGTGGGTAATTAGGCCAATCCAAGCTGCGAGGTTTGGGCTGGCTTCGGTGCGGGACGAGAGGGGAGCTGATAGAATTGGGTGTTACGAGTAGCTTAAACCTTGGCAGTTATTTGGGCTGATAGTTTTCGGATTAGCGTTGTACGCAAGATGTAGTTTGTATGACAAACTCTCTTGCCAAAGGGATGCTAGCGCCCCTGTTGGATACCCAGCCTTTGGCACAATTCAGACCCATGCTTCGAACTGGCAAGCCAGATGAGCAGGGCGTTCTTGTGCCAATCAAACGTATCGCCGTTTCACCACTCGCAGGAGACTTCGCTCTCCCTGCACCCATCGACTCTTTCAGAGAGACGCCTCGCCGGGACACAAGGGCGTTCCTGCCCTTATGAAACCAGACCACATTCATGGAGACGCTTTCAGCGCGACAATGCTATTGAAGCCAACCGTTCGCCGATTGAATGCCGCCAATGCTTTCGCCACTGGACACGACAAAGGGGCTATCGCGCCGCTTTTGAACCCACTCGCACTTCATGCAGCAAAGGGAGCTTTCGCGTTGCCCTGTGCAATCACCGATCGGTAGATTTTGTGACGGGCTAATTTGATGGTCCTATATCCCCTTAAGCGCATCTAACCGCATTGCATCTTCCTGATCGCGAATCTCTGCGGCGAAGGCTAATGCTTCTGCATTTGGCTCAGGAAGGTGCCTTAAATGCCCCCAACGCGTTTCCAAACCAGCCAGCGAGACCTGATCTGTATGACCACGATGTCTCTGGCCGTAGAGTAGGCGTAATCCCTCATTGGAAATAGGCTTGTCCTCAAACCGACGCTTAGCAATCCATAGGTAGACATCTACCAATTCCAGCCCCGCACTTTGATCCCCTGCTGTAAACTCAAAGGGGGTGTCTGGCATGTGCGTCCAATCCAGCGGCGGCATTCCCGGCATCATTTTCATTGGCACCGCAGATTTCATACTGCGGTATGTACTGCCGAGAAGCTCTTGTGCCGAGTTAAACTCGTTCTGCCGATCAACGACAATACGGCGAACGTTTCGGCCCATTTTTTGAGACCTTGCGGCTAGGCCCATTAGAACTTGTTGAAATCCAACAAGGTTGGGGCTGATCTGCAATGCGCTTTCTTGGTTGTTGGTGCCATATGATATTTTTTCAGGATATTTCATTGCCCACTGCAACGCCCCGACCGAGATTTCTCGCAGCCGAGGATCGGGGAAAGTCTGCGCTCTCTCACACAGTATGGCGCAAATTTCAGACAGCTCTTCAGCGCAGGATGTTACACTTTGATTGCGCCGCGTTTCCCATGCCTGTTTCGCCAAATCCTCATCGAACAGCGACGCGATATCTTGTACGAGAAGGTATCTCATCGGCCCGAAATACCAAGAATGTGGAACCGCATCATTCATGCCAGAATCAAAAACTTGATCGAAAAATGACAAGATTGCGTGGTCTTTTTTCATCACTCTGTAGACGTCAAATCTTAGGTCATTCTTCTTTTGAAATGTGACCAGCCAATCTAAAACAGGTACAAGTCTACCTACGCCTAGTTGTGAGGCATGAATGCGATCCACGCCAAGCTCCGCACGGAGTCGAGCGAGGGGTGGCTCTGCGATTATGTCCAGATTTTTAGCGCAAGTAAGAAGGCCGTAGTACAATACGGGTTGTGCATCATCGAAAAGATGGCTTCCTGTATTCCCACTTTCATCGATATATGCATGCATAGCTTACTATGTTACTTTGAGTTGTGCTAAAAAGTAAGTCACAGATTCATATAAACCCTAAAAAGAACATTGAGTTAAATGGCAATCAAGAAAACCGAACTTTACACCTCTCTTTGGGCGAGCTGTGACGAGCTTCGCGGCTCTATGGATGCGTCGCAATACAAGGACTATGTGCTCACCCTCTTATTTGTGAAGTATGTCTCTGACACCTACGGACGCGACGATAACAGCATTATCGAAGTGCCCCAAGGCGGCTCATTCGATGATTTGGTTAGCCTGAAAAACGACCCCAATATCGGCGAAAAGATAAACATTGCCATTAAGGCGCTTGGCGAAGCCAACGACCTCAAAGGCGTGATCGACATTGCCGACTTCAATGATGAAGACAAACTCGGCAAAGGCAAGGCGATGGTAGATCGCCTGACCAAGCTGGTCGCCATTTTTGAGGGGCTGGACCTTCGCCTTAACCGCGCGGACGGTGATGACCTGCTTGGCGATGCCTATGAATATCTCATGCGCCACTTCGCGACGGAGTCGGGCAAAAGCAAGGGTCAGTTTTATACACCCGCCGAAGTCTCGCGCATCTTGGCCAAAGTCGTTGGCGTGACAAAAGACACAGACCAATCCGAAACCGTTTATGACCCAACCTGTGGTTCTGGCTCTTTGATGCTGAAAGTCGGCGATGAAGCGCCGCGAGGCATGTCCCTCTACGGACAAGAGAAAGACAATTCCACCGCCGCGTTGGCGAAGATGAATATGATCTTGCACGGCAAGCAAAGCGCTACCGCAGAGATATGGCAGGACGACACAATCTCCGACCCCCATTGGAAGAATAGCGACGGTAGCCTGAAAGCCTTCGACTATGCTGTGGCCAATCCGCCTTTTTCCGTTAAATCATGGAGCAGCGGAATTACGCCCGAAGAGGACGAATTCAAGCGTTTTGAGTATGGCATCCCGCCAGAAAAGAACGGTGATTATGCGTTCCTGTTGCACATCCTGAAATCGCTTAAATCGACAGGCAAAGGTGCGGTTATCCTACCTCACGGCGTTTTGTTTCGCGGCAATGCCGAGGCCAATATTCGCCGCAACCTTGTGAGGCAGGGCTTTATTAAAGGCATTATCGGACTGCCGGCTAACCTGTTTTACGGCACTGGCATTCCTGCCTGCATTCTGGTCATCGACAAAGAGGCCGCAGGCGAGAAGAATCCGATTTTTATGATTGATGCCAGCAAAGGCTTCATCAAAGACGGCAACAAGAACCGCCTGCGCGAGCAAGACCTTCACAAGATCGTGGACGTGTTCACGAAGCGAATCCCGCTTGAAGGCTATTCGCGCCTTGTGCCGTTTGCGCAGATTGAAGAAAACGAATTTAACCTCAACCTGCCGCGTTATATCGATAGTACAGACCCCGAAGATATTCACGACCTGACCGCCCATATGAATGGCGGCATTCCCATCGTTGATATTGATGCGCTTCAAGATTATTGGGAGGTATTTCCGACCCTGCGACAAACCATGTTCGAGGCCAGCGCTCGCGAGGGATATAGAAAAGCCCGCATTGCTCCCGAAGACATACGGCAAACCATCTTGGAACATGAAGAATTTAGCGTGTTCCGAGCCAAAGCCATGCAGCCTTTTGAGGCTTGGGTCGAGGCACACAAGGAAAGATTGGACAAACTTCAGAAAGGCATAAGGCCGAAGCAAGTGATTGCAGAACTGTCCGAGGACTTGCTGAGTCGCTATGCGTCCGTGCCGCTCATGAACCGTTATGACGTCTATCAAATCCTGATGGATTATTGGGCAGCAACCATGCAGGACGATGTGTTCATGATTGCCCAAGATGGCTGGGCAGCAGGAAACGCCGTGCGTCAACTTATCCCGAAAAAGGATAAAAACGGCAAAAACACATACAGTGAAGCGCATGATTTTGAATTTAATAAAGTGCGCTATGTGAGCGACCTAATACCGCCGTCCTTAGTGGTGGCGAAGTTTTTTGCCAAAGAGCAAACCTACATAGATAAACTTCAAGCCGAATTTGACCGCCTTACGCAAGAAATTGAGAGCTATGTCGAAGAGCATAGCGGCGAAGAAGGCCTGATTGATGACGCCGTGAACGATAAAGGCACAGTCTCGCAGAAATCCCTCAAAGATGCCAAAGCCGCGTCGCAGGATAGGGACGAGATTACAGCCTTGGATCACGCGATTGGCCTGCTTAAAAACCAATCAGCGGCGAAGAAGGCCGTGAAGGCCTCGCAGGACAAGCTCGACCAAGAGGTGTTTGTGAGGATTCCAAAATTGTCCGAGGCCGAAATCAAGGCGCTGGTGATTGAGAATAAATGGAGCGCGACACTTCGCGGATCAGTCGAAAATGAAATCGAACGCGTGACGCAGTTCTTGGCGAATCGTGTGCGTGAGTTGGAAGAGCGCTATGCTGAGCCATTGCCTGTGCTATCGACCCGCGTTGAAGATTTGTCCGGCAAAGTTGAAGCGCACCTCAAAGTCATGGGGGTTTCATGGTGAGGGGAGGATACAAGCAGACCGAAGTTGGCTTAATTCCAGAAGAATGGAACGCCGTCCCTCTATCTGCTGTATGTTCGATGAAAAGTGGCGCCAGTATTACTAGTAGGGACTTGTCATCTGCGGGTCGGATTCCTTGCTATGGTGGCAATGGATTGCGTGGCTATTCTTCTACGAGCACCCATGATGGCGAGTATGTGCTTATCGGGCGTCAGGGAGCTTTGTGTGGCAATGTTATAAACGTTCGAGGAAAGTTTTTTGCATCGGAACACGCGATTGTTGTCACGAATAAATATAAATCAAACATAGTTTGGTTGTCCTATGTTTTAAATCGTATGAATTTGAATCAATATTCAGAATCATCAGCCCAACCCGGATTATCAGTTTCCAAACTTACATCACTTCAAATAATTGCTCCCAGTGACCCCAAAGAGCAAAACGCCATCGCGGAAGCGTTGTCCGATGTGGATGCGTTGATTGAGTCGCTTGAAAAACTGATCGCCAAAAAACGTGTGATTAAGATTGCTAGTATGCAAGAGCTGCTAACGGGAAAAGGGCGTTTGTCAGGGTTTGATGGGGATTGGGCAAAGCTGACTTTGGGGGAGGTATGTTCAGACATTAGTGACGGAACTCACTTTACCCCAAATTATGTAACGACTGGAGTGCCGTTTTATAGCGTAGAGAATGTTACAGCAGATGATTTTACCAATGTGAAATATATAACGCAAAGTGAGCATAATGTTCTTGTGAAAAGATGTCGCCCAGAAAGGGGTGATATATTGCTTACCAGAATTGGCTCCATCGGCGATACACGGCTGATTGATTGGGAGGTTGATGCCAGTATTTACGTTAGCCTTGCGCTATTGAAGATTAACAACAAAGTTGAAGCCAAATATCTCTACGAATTCACGAAATCAAATTATTTTATTAAAGATATTCTGTCTCGCTCTCTTCTAAATGCCACTCCAAAAAAAATAAATATGGGCGACATAAAAAATGTCACCATAAAAGCTCCAAAATCTAGAGACGAGCAGCTTGCCATAGCTAGAATTCTTTCTGAAATGCAAACTGAGATAGCCCGAATTGAAGAGCAACTTAGCAAGTCGCGCAAACTTAAGGCAGGCATGATGCAAGAATTGCTGACAGGAAGGACGCGGTTGGTGTAATGGGGCAAACTGGTCGAAGAGAAATCGCATCGCAGAAGCGGATCATCAAGCTTTTTGAAGATGAGCTTGGCTATCGTTATCTCGGTGATTGGAAAGATCAGCCCCGCACGACTCCGATTGAGCTTGATATATTAAAGCCGTGGCTTGCGAAGCGCGGTCATAGCGACGCCCTCATAACCCGCGCTTTGCGTGACCTCGACCGCGCCAGCGCCTTGGGCGACGGCAAGAACCTTTATGATGCCAACAAGGCCGTCTATTCGCTATTGCGCTATGGCGTCAAAGTCAGCGAAGGCGCAGGCGAGCACAACAAAACTATATACCTGATTGATTGGGAAAACCCCGACGCTAATGATTTTGCCATCGCCGAAGAAGTCTCGGTTAAAGGGGAAAACACCAAGCGCCCCGATTTGGTTTTGTACGTGAACGGCATTGCTCTTGGCGTCATTGAGCTGAAACGCTCATCTGTTTCTATTGGCGAGGGCATTCGCCAAAATCTGGATAATCAAAAGAAGGC
>Ga0307933_1001570_pt1 | contig 17468 bp, 20 predicted proteins | sample OrgLakmetageno88_FD_201811 | JGI IMG/M metagenome (GOLD analysis project Ga0307933, IMG submission 201811) | Saline water microbial communities from Organic Lake, Antarctica - #88 | ecosystem: Environmental > Aquatic > Non-marine Saline and Alkaline > Saline | place: Antarctica: Organic Lake...
TTGCCAAACGCAACGAAGGTGCTACGTGGAAGGACGAGTACATTACTGTTATTATGACCTTGCCTTTAGTAACTACGTTTTTTGCGGCGTTTATAGGTACTCTGCTTGGTGACACTCAGTACATGATAGCGGCTGTTGAAGCCAACAACGCAGTTAAGGATTTAGTGCCTAACTACCAAGAGTTACTTGGTGTAACTATCGTAGCAGGCTTAGGGTATAGGGCGTATAAAAGCGGGTAGTTTACCTAACAAGAAATAATATGCATTAAGTACACGAAGAACGCGAGTACACTTAATGGGACTATTACGTCCCATAAAAAGTCTTTAGCTTCGGCGAGTCGTCTGTTCATACTGCCCCGTTCTCATTTTCTGCGCGATGTCTTTTAACGTTTGGGCATGTTCTTCTGGTATCCACACGTTTATACGCGCCATGCCCTTACGTAAATTACTCTCGGTGTATCGCTTCTGTGCTTCAAAAACGCTACTTTTCATTTGCTCGTACCTAATTTTTCAAAATTTAGAAAATAGTACACCTATCACAACCTTGCGTCAACTAAGGCGTTTACCTTAACAATGAGATCGTGTTCGTTACTCATTAGTTCGCGCACGTTCTCAAGGTTCTTATCCGCGTAATCCTGTAACAGCAGTTCATCATTTTCATTAAACGCTGAGCGCATTACGCGCAACCTTGTCGCTTTGCTGTTCACCTTGCGCAGTGCAGGCGCGGGGCGACTACCTTTCTTAAGTATCGCAAGCACTATGCTTGCACGTATGTCGCCGTTTATATCCCCGCGATACTCTAATATGTCGGTAACAAGTCCATTAATCACGCTTGTCGGGATGACACCTTTAAACAAGTCTATCAGTACGGCGGCAATGTGGTCGTACTCGTTTTGTGTTTCATCGACCATCACTAGTTTTGCGGCGGTCATTGGTGCAGGCGCATTTAACATGGCAATATCTGGCGTTAAGGTCATCAAGTAGCGCCACACGCTTTCTGCCCATGCAGGCGCACCTTTTTCGTTTATTTCGTCTAGCCATCTATTTAGCTCGACAAAATACGCGGAACTTTCTACTTTGGTCGTGTTCTCGATAACATAAACACGCCTGTCGCCGCCTAAGTGTCCTACGGCGTCCGTATGGTTAGTAAGCAACAGATAGCTTGTGTAAACGGTGCTGTGGCGTTGTGAGCCGTACTTGCTGTTTATCAACACGGTCTTGGGTCTTGGGTCAAACAACTCTTTCATGGTTTCGTATACGTGATGCTTGCTACTGGTATCGCTCATTATTTCGTCGCAAGTCACTATCAAAGACTCTTGCCAATCATTGTACGCTTTGGCTTCGTTGGCGGCGCACAACTGCGGAAACGTCACTTTCTTGACGTTCTCGGGTGTGAACAGTGTTGACACCATATCAGTAAGCGTTGTACGCCCTGTGCCTGTTTCCGGTGCAACCATTAACACTGCCGCGCCTTTGAATGTCGGCGATTGTGCTTTTGCGGCAAGCCATTGCATGAAGTAGTCACGTTCACACTCGCGCGGTATGAGGTATTCTAAGAAGCCGTTAAAACGGTCTATGTGTTCTTGCTTGTAAGTACCATTACCCCACGATGGTGGTGCATATAAATTCAGGTATTTTTGACCGTCGTAACTGATGACTTTCTCAGGGTTTTGCACGTGCATCATTGAACCTTGCAATGTCAACCTGTTTGGCGCGGTCAACCATAGCGCGTGTTCGTTAACCATTTTTAGTTTGCCATCGGTGTCGTATACAGGTACTTTTTTAGGGTATTTGTTTTTAAACGCGGATACCTTTATCCCTGTGGGTTTGTTGACGCCCTTTATACGAAACGCGGCATCTTCGGATGCTACATAAGCGTAGTCAGCAACTAGGTCAGCAACGTTATCTATCAAGGGTACTCTAGGCGCACCGTTAATGATTGCCCACTCTAAGAAGTCATTTCCTTTACGGTCTTTGCAATGATCATGGAAACAATGGAATGACCGCATGTTGGAAAACTCGCCACCACGCCCTACGGGTGAATATCCGGCAGTGTTAGCGTTGTCGCTATGGTCTTCATGCCAAGGACATTGGATAGTTACCCAATCGCCGTTGTCGTTAGTTACTAAATCGTTGTCGTACAGCCATTCCAACATTTGGTCTACGACACCGTTTAAACTGCCCGCTACGGAAGTAATAGGCGACCATTGGCTAGTCCCTGACATCATCGCAGAGCGACCACGCTTCGCGGCGTCGGTGTTTGCAACGACTTCATCCCACGTAACGCCGACGTCCATTACGTCTAGCAGTTCGTTTGGCGTCCAGTAATCGTTATTTAAACTAACTAGACGTACACGGAATTTACCCTTTTCACCTTGCTTGCCATTTATGCCGCAAGGTAAGCGTACTACTTTAGTCGGCATTTTACCGCCGCCGTCAGAGTATCCAGACGTGTAAACAAGGTGTACCAAGGCTTCGGCAAGTGCTAAGTTATCAATAGGGTCGGCAAGTATAAAACCGTATTGATAATTACCCTCGCTCGTTTCTATGATGTAGTTTGGTACTAAATCTTCGGGTAAGTTTTCGGCTTTGACTTTAGTGCCTATGTCGTCTAGCACTACTACATGCAAACGGTCAAACTGGCTTTTTCGGTTGTATAGTTTATCGTCGTCCGCTAAGTGTACGGTAGACGTACCAAAATAAAACGCACGGGGTAGATTAGTCTGCTTGAGTACCCTTTTAGTTTTATCAAGTGACTTAGGAAATGACGGGGTATTCTTCTTTTGGTACCACGTTATGATATTTTCACCGTCTTCTAAAGTGTGAAAAACCGCCGTTAAAAACTTATCGACCAACGCCCAATCATACGCCATTTCGCCGACGTCTTTTAGGTTTACCACGGTGTCAGACACAACATCTTGTGTTTTTATAGGGTTTTTAACCGATGGTTGTTGCTTAGCGGTATCTTTTGATGTAGTATTTTTAGTGTCCTTTGAGTCTGGTTTACTCATAGTGATTACCTTTTAGTTGTGTTGAAGTGTTTAAAGCCCCGACGTCCTCGGGGCTTTTTTATGCCTGAGATTTAAAATCATACTGCTAAAACGGGTTATTTACTAGTGATTTCCGTACCGACCAAGTATCACAGGCTCGGCTTTTAACGGCAAACCCTTTGCGTACGTGGGTACGTCTTCCATAATAGTTTCTAAATCCCATTGCACATCAATTGCGTCAGCTTCGTTGCATTCCGCGATTATTTCATCGTGTACGTGCGCCACTACCGGAACACCGTCCATGTGGCACATACGTAGCTTATCACGCAGTAGCGCCGCACAGAATGCTTGTGTGACGTTCTCAGATAGTAAACCACCCCATAGCCGCACTACGCCCCAATGATGTTTACTTGTTTCACCTGCCTTTGGCTTGATACCTGCTTTTAGGCATACCAAATTGTCACCTCTGTCGCTGTGTTCAATCGAGCAAAAAGGGTATTGGATACCCGTACCATCAGGCAATAAACAAATAAGCGTACCGCCTAGTAAGTTAGGTGCGTACGTGTAAACGACTCTCCCTGCTTTGAATGATTTTTCACCTCGTGCGCGTACTGCCTTTTTTGCGGCGGCTTCCAAGGCGTACCAAAAACGTTCTGCCCAAGGGTTCGCGGCTCGCCATTTCTTCACAATCTTTTTTACTTGGTACTCAGGCAACACCACACCGTAATTTTTAGCCATTGACGCAAACGCCCCCACCGCACCGCCGTAACCAAGCGCCAGTTCAGACACTTTACCTATTTGACGGTCGCCGCCTAAATTCTTAGCCGCTTCGACGTACACGTCAATACCTTGTCTAAACATATCTAACTTACGTTCGGCATGTGGGTCATTAGACAACCACGGCAACGCCCTTGCTTCAATCGCCGACCAATCGCCAACAACGTACTTTTTACCCTTGGCGGGTACCAGCGCAGGGCGCAACAACTTAGCCAGTGTTTGCATAACATCTGTTAACGCGATATTTTTTGACATATCGGTTATCAGCTTTTCAGCGTCTTTAGCGTCGTAACAATCGCGGCGCATGTTGTGTAACTGCAAACCTTTACTAGAAAACCGATGCGTTTGCGCCGCGCCTGCATGTATAAACGCCCCACGAACGCGGTCGTCCTCGGGGTCGCTCATAGTGAGCATTTTACCAAACTTCGACACACTTGAAGCACTAGCATCGTGAAGCAAACGTATCAGTTCTTCGATGTCCTCGAATAAGTCTAAATTACCCGCGTCAATCGCTGTGATTATTGATTCGCGGACGTCTTTATCAAGCCCTAGTTTCTTCTCTCCTTTTTTGTACACCGTCATAAGCTGACGTAATTTTAGGTCATTCGCGTCGGTTTTATCCATGGCGTCGCTTATATACTGCTTGATGCGTTGGTATTGCGTTGGTTTGGTTATCACGCCCTCGGTTAGCACGTTCAACTTCTCGCTTATCTCGCCTTGTTCTTCTTCTGCGTATTGCGTTGCAAACGTAGCTAACTGACGGTCAATTTTAACGCCGCGTTGGTTCATTGCTTCGCATATCAGCCAGTCTTGATGCTCTACTTGCGTCATAGGGCGCGTTGCTTTGAACAAGTCCACCGTAGCTAGTGCATCATCAATACAATATTGCATCATTTCTTTCATCAGCTCGGGTGTATGCTCGAACGGCGGGATACACATCAGCTTAATCAATTGCGCCCCGCGTTGGTTCTTCTTATGCTTGACCTTTGCCGCTTTGGTTGCGTCGTCTAGGTTTGACGGCAGGGCGTTTACACGACACTGCGCGGCTATGCAATACCACTTATCATCAGCGATGACAGGGAAGCCATATTCCTCAACGCCGATGTAGGCGTGTATTTCACGGTCAAACGCGGCATTCATTGCACCTACTAAGTCGGTATCGTTTAAACGCTTTACCCAACCGGCAGGCATGTCGCGCTCTTTTGGATCAAACACGAAATGCGCGTCGTCTTCTAGGTCATACATAGCAAGGCACAAAATGTCGGTGTTCGGGTCGGATGCATAGACGTACAACCCACACGCTTTCAAGTCGACCTCGCTTCGTGTTTCGTAATCAAATATTATCATCGGTTTTGACCTTCTTTTTAACAAACACTAAAAAGTAGCTGTGGCTAGCTAACGTTTCAAGTTTGTATTTTATGTTTTTGTTTTCAGTCATTTTCCTAATCCCATGATTTTGTAATTGCACATAAATTCATGATCGCTATCCCAGTATTGCCCTTCTTCGTCACAACTATCCTCGTCTAGCTCTGAGTCATTAGGTCTTTGCACAATATCGACTTGGGTGGCTTGGCCTGTAACTTCACCTACGACTACGCTTTCAACTTCCTCACTCCAACCATCATCGAGGTATAGTTGAATAGCATCGTTAGCCGCTTCATCACGCTCTTGTGTGGTTTTGTAGTATGTAAAGCCTGAGCCGTTCTCATCGTAAAAGAAATATTTAAATTCTGCTGTTGGTCTGTAACTGTGGCTCATTTGTCTAGCTCCATACTTTCAGCTTCAAGCACTTTAATTAAACACATGCAAAGTGCGAATTGTGGGTTTTCATTCGATCTACAAACACTGTGCCGATCGCTGTAAGAGAACCATCCATCATTGCACCTTTCTAAGCTAATGCCGCGCTCAACAGTCAACGGCATTAGCTGATTCCAATCTTCGCAAGGGTTAAACTTTATAAACCAATCTTTGGTTGCATTGACTACAGTTATCCAATCTTGCGATTCGGCCCAAATATTTACGCCCAACAACTCCGCTATACGCTTGTTAATTTCGGGGTTAGTCATTCGCTTTTTCCTTAAACACTAAATCGCCATTCATTATCGCGTTTTTAATAGCGTTAAATTCCCAAGCGTAATATTGAGAATGTACGTAAATACGCATACCACTGCGGTAGTCATGCTTTTTGCGGTCAATAAATCTTTGTGCAGCTTCTTTGGTAAAGTGGGCGTTGACATACTCCCATCGCTCTTCCCATCCGCTAATTGTTAATTTCCCGACTGTATCCAAACAATCCCACTGGTCACTTTCGGTCATTTCTAGAAATGGAGTATCGAAGTCATTTAGCTCGTAATGCTCTAAATATTCGCCATCACTTCCAAGCATCTCTACAAAAGAATCCATGCTGTAGTAGGTTTCACAATTTTCATGGTCATGTATGCACTTGTTATCTGAATAATCAGGCATCAAACCGTTAATTAAAGATCTGCTCTGTACAACAAAAAGAGCGTCAGATGTGTAATGCCAGTAAACGCCTTTACCTTCGCTATGAAATGTTAGTCTTTCTTTAAAATCAGCAAAGGTTTTTGCATCTAGCTTTGAGCCGTTATAAAGCGTTTCTAGTTCTTGGTTATATTCATTCATTCGCCCTCATCCTCTCTCAGTAACATCATCACCATCACAACAAACGCCACGATGATGCTTAAAATTATTAAAAGTTCGGTGTTGTTCATAGCCCCACCCCTAGCATTAACTTTATCTGGTCTGTAGTGTAATTTGATGTGAATTTCTCGGCATCGGCGCGACTTTTAAAGCCAAATCTGACGTAAAGGTAGGAGTAGTAACGTATACTTAATTCTTCGGTTTCTCTACTCCAAGACAAAAAATGCAGACATGTACCGCTCTCAGTAGCACATGACAGCTCGTATTGCAGTTGTTCATGTTTAGAAAAACGCTCGGCGCTTTCGATGTCGTAGAACGTTCGCCCTTGTTTTAATTCTTTTAATTTGTAACCTTTTTTAAATGTAGTTGTCCATATCATCCCATTTACTAACACCGCAAAACAGTCTCCTCCATGCTCAGGGTCTTTAATAAGCCCTTTAAGTGGCTTGGCTTGCTTTTGCTCTAAATCAGCAATAGCCATCTCGACCTCAGCTAGTGAATTTCTATGTTGTTGAAGTTTGTTTTTAAGTTCGTCTATTTGGTTGTTCATAATTTCTATACCTCGTTTAAACGTGTTGAATGTTTTCAGATTAAAAAAGGCTACCGAGGTAGCCTTGAGTTTTACTATGAGCGACGTCTACGTCGTCTTGTTGTTGTTGCATCTGCCACATCTTCCACGGCTTCTGTTTGCTCGACAACTTCTTCGGCAACCTCAGCGTTACGCCCTGTACGTCCTTGGCGTTGCGTTGGTTCGGCTTGCGTTTCTGCATCCGGTGCTTGTTGCGTTGCGTTTTTCACGGCTAACAAGTCTGCGTCATCATCCGATGCAAATTCTATCACCGTAAATTGAGGTTTAAAAATCTTGCCGTACTGCTTGTGCTTGTACCAAGAATTTTCTAACGCCACAATCGCGGTGTACTTGCCGCCGTTGTTCGGGTTTTTAGCGTTTGATACCACGTTTTTAATGAGTTTGGTAATCGCTTCGATACCACCCTTTGAAGTCGTGCCAAATATCGCGCTAGTTCCCTTGTCCTTACCTGCGATGCACAGTAATTGACATCCTAGCATCGGTTTCCACGGTGCGCCCACTTCTTCAAGCTGTGACTTGATTATTGGGGGTTCGGTCATCAGTACTTTTTCTTCCCCTAACAGTTCACCGTCAGAGTCCCAAGATTGAAAACCGTTGAAAAACGACGCGGTGTTAACTGCCCATTCGCTTTTGTCGTCAACTTCGGTATCTTCTGCGCCGTACACCCATTCGCCTTGCTTGGTCATCTTTATAAATAAAGAATCGCCACCAATGGCAAGTGATATAGCGGTACTGGCTTGGTCAAGTGCGCCGATTAGGTCGTTCATGTTTGCGGGTAGATTTTGAGTCATTTCTAGTATCTCTCTATTTCTAAGTTTATTAACTATTACTATTAACCGTTGCTATTAGTGCTTGTAAGCATAACGCTTCGGGTCGCTTGTCGTCAGCTTTGACTAATGTAGTACCAGAGCTAACTGCTTCAATATAGGCGTCATATTTAGAGAAGTCAAGGTCTTTTTTCTTAAATAACTTCTCTAATTGTGGCGCTGATTTCAGCTTGATGTCGGTTGCTTCTTCGAGCTTAATTTTCCTTGCTTTGCGTACCATATCTAGTACTGCTTTTTCATCCGACCACTTTCTAGTAGCGCGTTTATCCACTAGCTTATAACCTTCTAGCTTCAAACCTTGGCTTGCTTGTTCATGCGCAAACACTTGAACTGCTTTTGCCCATTCGATGACTTCATTAGCCATGCCTAACGCTTTTGATAACGTTGCGGCATCTTCGCTCTTAGGGTCAAGCATAAGGGCTTGTCTAGCCGCGCCTGTCTTGATAGGGCATACCACCATTGCGGGGCAATACTTGCAATGCTCCCCCGCAATAGGCAACTCTACGTTCTCATTTTCGATAGCGGTTAAGTAATCATCCATGAAATCGTTTAAACGCTCTGTGGTGGTGAACCATACTTGTATTATTTCATCCCCTTGTTCGGCGTATTGCGGTTGTGCGATAAATATGCACACGTTTTCACGCCCTTTAAACACTTCTTTTAGTGAATCCATTTCACGCCCGCACATAGCATAAAATAAGCCCTGCGGGTTTTCCTCGGGATGAACTAAGTTAAAACCAAATTTAAAATCGCCTATGAATACAGTGTCATCGTTAAAAGCGAGTATGTCAGCAGTACCGCCTATCTCCTCGTCGATAAATACTTCATACTCGGCTAAGTCAGTGATGAAGTTGTGTTCATCTGCGAATTTTTCGTACGCTTCCCACGTAGGCACTAGCACATCGTCAATCATTTCTTGCGTGACTACTTGGTCTTTGTACGTGTCGCCTAACAAATCACTGTACTCGATGTCCTCGGTCATTAAGCGCTCCATGCAGTTGTGTTTTAACGTACCGTCATCAGCAAAAATATTACTAACCTCAGCACCCTCAGTAGGTCTAGGTACGCGTTTGGATAGTAATCGCCATGCAGGGCAGTTCATAGTTCGCCCTGCGGTTGAACCGCCATAGGTGTAGTGTTTAGTCGGCACTAGCGTTCTCCTTTTCCATTTCTGCGGCTAATTCGTCTAGTACGGTCGCCAGTGCTTGCGGGTACTCTGTACCTTCGGGAACTAGGTCGTCTAGCTCGATGATGATGCTACGCAAGCGTTTAAACACCGCGTCACTAGTTTTTGCGTGTTGGATTAGCTCAGAAAGAACCCAAACCATACGGCTTGAGTTCTCGCTTGCTTGTCGCTTAATCCAATCGTGGTCATCAGCGGTGACATACATTTGTCGTAAGTCACTTTTACCGCCTGATGGGTTGAATGGCTTAAATTTCATAGCTTATTTACTCCTTATGTGCCAATTTAGAAACTTTAGTTAGTTCGCTGATAAAATCAGCAGTTATCCGCATATCTGAAACTAGTTGTAGCATTTGTTTAGTTTTCGGTATGTGCTTAATCATATAGTCAACGTCATCGTTTTTACGCACTGATGTCTGTATATCTTTGAATACGTCCATCGCAATGTCTAATACCCCAAACCCTAGCGGGTTAGTATCAGTGCTTATAATGGAGTTGCTTAAGCCTGTCTTTTCATCGCCAACTTCTATGACAATTGAAAAGCGACTTTTTAAACCGTTTTTGTCTAGCGTCGCTTGAAACGCTTCTACAAACGTCATCATTTGCGCTTCGATTTCTGCTTCGTTTTCTTTTAGCTTAGATTCGGCTAAGCGCTCCTCGGTGATGTTGTCGCTTATCGTTTGCTCATTGCGTACAAATTCATTTTTCATGTTTATATACCTTTTAGTTGGTGTAATTAAGTTTGCGGAATCATAATAGTACGCATATACTATCTATGCAACACATTTATTCACTTTTTTAACTACAAGGTTTCACGATGAATAACAGTAAAATAGATTTTTTTGGTAAGACTTGCAAAACTGAATCACAGCTTGAAAAAGCATTCAAGGCGCGATGCAAGGCGCGGGGTGTTCTTGCGTATAAATTTTCAAGCCCTTATAGGCGCGGCGTGCCTGATGCGCTGTTTATTAATAAGCAAGGTGCGGTCGTCTTTGTAGAGTTTAAAAACCCTAACGATGGTACCCAACTGTCTAAGCTTCAACAAATAGAGATTAGAAAAATGTTAGAGCAGGGCGCGAATGTGTTTGTTGCTTATGATGCTAATCACGCGGAAACTATTTTTTCACTTATGGAGAAAGTACCAAATGCTTAACTACTCACAAATAGACACCGACCAACTGGCACTAATCGACCGTATTTATGAGCATGATACCAATTTTATATACGCGGGCATGGGAGCAGGTAAAACGGTTTGCGCACTGACTGCCGTAAGTGAGCTTTTGCGTGATGGGGAAGTATCACGGGTACTAATAGTTGCACCGTTGCGCCCTGCGCGTGAAGTGTGGTCGCAAGAGCATAAAAAATGGCGTCACTTGAGCGCGTTAGATGTCGCGGTTGCGTGTGGTACGCCTAAACAAAGGTTAGCGGCTATTAACAGTAACGCGCCTATTGTGGTAATTAACATCGAAAATCTAGTGTGGTTTTTTAACGCGTTTAAACGTGCGCATAACTTTGATTGTTTGGTCATAGATGAACTGAGCAAATTCGGTGACAATTCCGCTAAATCAGTCAAAAAGTTGCGCACGTATACAGATAGTTTCAAACATTGCACAGGGTTGACCGCTTCACCTACGCATGAAGGCTTTGACCGCTTGTTTGCACAAGTCGCGGTACTTGATGGTGGTGCGCGTTTTGGACGTAGTAAAGCAAACTTTTTAAGCGATTATTTTTGGGCGACTGATTACGAACAAAGAAACTGGGAACTTCGCCCCAATATGCAAAAGCGCATAATGGCAAAAATCGCGGATATATTTTACGCTATGCCGGATTACACCCACACATTGCCGCCGCTACATGAACACGTAGAAACCTTTGAACTTGATGACGAAACTAGAGCGCACTACGACGAGTTTAAACGACATAGCGTTATTACCATCGACGAGCTTGATATTGTTGCTGAAAACATGGCAGTACAATCGGGTAAACTTGAACAAATCACATCAAGCTTTGTGTACTGCGACGAGGACGTAATTACTTTAAGCGATACCTTGGCACGAAAAAACGCGTTTGCGTCCTTACGTGCGCGTGAGGGCGCTAATAGGGCATTGATATTCTATTCGTTTGAAGAAGAAAAGGCGCAGATTATTTCCGCGCTTAGAGGTAACTATCGTTTGATTACTGATGCCAATGCGGTGGACGATTGGAACAACGGCAAGGTGCAAAACTTAGTGCTTCACCCCAAGAGTGCAAGCCACGGGTTAAACCTTGCGCAAGGCGGGCATACTGTAATTTGCTATTCGCCGATATGGTCTAACGATGCGTTTAAACAGCTTATTGCACGGGTATGGCGTCGCGGTCAAGCGCACGAAGTTAACGTATATACTTTGGTTTGTTTGGATAGTGTTGACTTGATTAAGTCGGATAGGATAGAGGGTAAAGAGGAGTACGATAGATTGCTGAATGCTTACTTGAAAGAAGGGCGCGTGTAGCGCCCTTTATGGTGATTTTTAGTCGGCTATTGCTTGACCTTGTCGTAACCCTATATAGTCGGTTACACCTTTGTTAAATTCCATCGCGTAATACACGTTTAGTTCACCGTCTTCACGTAGCGACTTAAGCGCACCTAACGCCGCCAGTAAACAGGTATCATGCGATGCTAGTCGGTCGGTGTCTTGATGGCTTAAATACGCTTGTTCCGCCGCAAGTATACCCAACATATACGGCGTGCTGTTTTGTTCTTTAGCGATTATATTCATGTTTGTGTCCTCTTGTGTAGTAGTGTTTAAACGCTTTGTGGGCGTCGGTGGTAATGCGCAATATCCTTGCGCATCGGTTAATGAATCCCACTTTTTAATCTTGGGTTTACGTCTAGTGACTTTCATGGTTTAGCCCTCATTGATTCGCGCAGTAATCCGCGCACCGTTGCCTGAATGCAGTGCGCGGTAAAACGCCAGTAATCCGCGCATGTGTTTGTGAGCGTTGCTAGTACGCTTGTAATGATACTGTGCAAGACGAATATCGTTTTTTAGTATAGTTACAGTCATAAATAATTTAATCCTCTTAGAAGTGTTTAGGGCGCTATTGCGCCCGTTTTGCTTTTATCTGTTCAGCTAGTCTACTAGCCGCACTGTCATACAACTCTTGTGCTATTTCTTGAGGTTTCTCTACAAGCGCATGTGACTCACTAGACGATATTATCATTACGGTTTCAGCGTCTATGTGTGGGTGCGCTTGCGCTAGTACGTCAACGGTTAAGTTTACATCCCTTGCACCATGCGTTTGTAGGTTGTCCATGCCGCGCGATAATGCAATGTTGGTGCATATGCGCCTATCTGATAACAAGCGTGTAACGGCTGTCTTGTTGATGTCATCTTGGGGCGCTTTTACTTGCACCACTTGAAAATCCACCATGCCGTCCGATTGCGTACCATCAAAAGCAATCAAACCCACGTCCACACCTTGACTCTGAAAGCCTTCAATGATGTGCATTAGCGCCGCGCCGCGTATCAAGAATTGATTGGCTTCAAGGTGTAACGCCGCACTAATTGGGACAGCTATATAAATAACGTGGCGTTGGTGCATCTCCATGTCTACCGCTATCATGCAATTGTCTTCGCCTAACATGTGCGCAGTGTAATCGCAGACGATGCCGGCGTCCTGATAGCTTATACAAGCCTTCTCCTCATCTAACAGTTGGGTTAGCTCACTGCTAACCGTTACAGGCTTCACATGCTTTGTATCGCGCTCGAAGTCCGGCATCGGTATCATATCAAAGTAAGCTTGTTGCACTTCGCGCCCCCTATTCCCAAATAATGAGCGTCCGAAATTGTTAGATGGTTCATATGTCATAAACAAGTCACATGTCGGAAAAAACCAACTAGTTACTTGTGAATGTTTTTCAGTACTGAATTTACGTTTTAGTGTAGTTTCATAGTTCATAAGTATTTATCCTGTTAGTAGTAGGTGTTAACGCTTAGCCTATGCTAAGCGTGTTTTGAAGTTTGTTTCACGTGCCATTACTTTAAATTCCGTATCTGTTAGACGCTGTTTAAACAGCCTAGCAACGCGTTGTGCTTTTGTTGCGTTGTCGAGGTCATCTATTGCCCATACGCGCCCAGCTTGCTTGATAGTGCGCGGGGATATAAACGAACCTTTGAAGCCTTGGGTTTCTAGCGCGGTTCTGAATACATGTGCAAGGTCTACGATGACTTTAGGCGCTAAAGACCTTTCGATGTTTTCATCAAAATCATGCTCTAGTTGTACAAAACGGTTTAGGAAAGCCAAATCAAGGCGAACACGTCCGTTGTATTCAGATGTCGCGCCCTGTCCCGTAGTGTTTGCCGTCACAATTATTTGATGGTTTGCCGTGCGGGTTAGGGTTTCACCGTCTGGGAATGTAATCGCGCCGCCCTCGTCAAACACTGCCATGATGTTTACCAGTGCGCGTGGGTCGCTTGCGTCTATTTCGTCAATTAAGTATATGCCACCGTCTTTGTTGTCTAACCACTTGCGCATAGAAGACGGGGCGTATCCGTTAGCAGTGAGTGAACCCAAGACCTCAAATTTGGTTAGTATAGAACCCGTTGAATACAACTTAGTATCAAGCGCCTGTGCAAGCTTACTTGCGGTGGTAGATTTACCTGAACCACTGCGACCGCTTAAGAATAAATCCAGTCCCACGGATAAAAAATCTAGGCATTCTTCAAATACGTTATGCACCACGCCTACGTTGCTCGTTTGTACCGTGCCGTTTACGCGGCGTGTTACATCTAAAGTGCGCGGTGTGTTTTGCGGCGCGTGCTTTTTTATCAGTGATACGATTTTACTTTCGTCAAAGGTTTGCGGCGTTGGCTTGTTCAGTATGCTAGATAACAAGCGTTGTAATTGTTCGGCTTCTGATAATTCTATTGGCGTTGGCGTTGGCGTTGGCGTTGGCGTTGGCGTTGGCGTTGGCGTTGGCGTTGGCGTTGGCGTTGGCGTTGGCGTTGGCGTTGGCGTTGGCGTTGGCGTTGGCGTTGGCGTTGGCGTTGGCGTTGGCGTTGGTGTGCTTTCAATAAGCGCCGATGCTTGAACGCTGTCTATAACATCGTGTTTAATACCCAGTTCTACGATGTCATTATTAGATAGCCCAATTGTAGGGGCGTTATGTTGAATCATAAGTGCAAGTTTAAGAGCTTGTAAGTTCATAATGGTTAGTCCTGTTAGTTAGTTGTTAGTTAGTTGTTAGGGCGTGTAAACGCCCTTAGATAGTGATGATTAATTAACGGCTTGTTGTACTTCTTGCGCTAAATCTGCGCCGCAACACATACACGTGCATTCAGCGTCTAGTGCGCGTAATAGTTGGGTGCGCGATGCTCTGAATGTAAACGCGCACTCTTGACACTCAATCTTAAGCATTCGCGCTTTTTGCGGTGGTGCAATGCGTGCGCCCTGTTTTAATGCATGGTGCGGTATATCGCCAAGGGCGTCTATAAACATGGCTAGTGTTTTAGCTAGTTCATCACCTGCATATGTAGCGGTGAATTTACCCGCTAGTCCTACTTTTCGCGCTACTTGTGCGAAGTAATTTCTGTGACCGCTTTTACAATCATCTGATGCATGAATTAGCTCATGTAGCAGTGTTGCCATAACAGTTGTCGAGTCATTGCAACTAGACGTGATGAATATATGGCTTGTTTCTTTATCCGTAGACTGCGCTTTCGTCCAGCACGTGCCTAAATGCTTATTGGACGGTTCGCCCATTGATATAGCGTATTTCATAGGGGGTAATTGGTCGCGATAGTTTAAAGCGTCTATCGCGGGATTCAGTACGTTTTGTTCGAGTAACTGCGCGGCTGTTAATAACCATTGTTCGCGATTCTGTAATGTAGTCTCAATTCGTTGGTCTGTCATAGTGTTTATCGTCCTATAGTTTGTGGTTAGTTTGTTGTTACGGTTAAGCACACTAGTGATTAATGCGCTTAAGCGTACACTCGCACCGACTGGCGCAAGTGCAAACTATATCCAAATTGTTAAAGAGCGTGGGTAAGTGGTCAACCAGTTGGTCATTTTTGGGTTTTCTTGCCACTGGGTAAGATAATACCAAAGGTTGTATCTAAGTGCAACTATTATGTATAACTATTGTAGGTAACAAAGGGTAACAAAATTAAAATCTTGTTACCCTATGCTAGCCCAGTGGTGGCGGGGGCTGTAGCGTTTAGGGTAACAGGTAACAAAAATATATAGAACTCTATAAGGAAAAAAATATAGTACACCTATAATAACTGTATGTATGTACAGTAGTATAGGTGTACTATATGTTTTTTTCCAAGGCTAACTAGAAAAGGGGCTATTTTGTTACCTTTTGTTACCCTAAACGCTGTAGCCCACGCCCCGCATGGTCTGGGGGGGGGTAACAAAAAAGGTAACAAAATTGATTTTGTTACCCTATTTTGTTACCTGTGGCAACTAACTATAACACTTGGGGTAAATTGAAAAAAATATCGTACGTTTTTTGTACAGCAAATTGCAAGGTTACGCGTAACCTTTGCAAAAAACCACTGTATAAGCGTACAGAAAACGTCTTTTTATCCGTATCACATCCAAATAGTACAATCGATTTTAAGGCATCTAGCTAACACGCTGTTAACTTTTATGACATAGTTAAGCATCACATCCAATAAGTCATTTAAACGCAACACGAAGCGAAACAGTATTTGTCAACCAATTGAAGTGCGTTTTTCCATCATTTATTATGATAGTTAAATGACATAGTTAGAGCGTTTAAACGGTGCGCGTTATTTATAGCGCTAACAGGCTGTAGCGTTTATACGGTGCGCGTTATTTATAGCGCTAACAGACTAGAGCGTTTAAACGTGCTTAGACTAGCAGTGTTTAAACATGATGAGGTATACGCTGGCGAGTTAAAAAGTATCTTAACATCAAGGTAATCGTTTAAACGTGGTATAAAAAAATCTTGAAACGAAGAAATGTGTACGTGTACCCATCCACAGGGACAAATTTTGGATTTTTAGTAATAGGCGTCATATACCACAGGGACAAATTTTGTATTTTAAGTAATAGGCGTCATATATAGCATATAAATTTTTTTGTAAAAACCATAATAGGTGTTATATTGCGTTTACACAGGTTGCACCTAACAGGAAACCACTAACAATGTACGGCACACCAACAGATATAATGCTCCGTAAAGAGATGGAGCTATACGAGGATGACGATTGGGGGACTCCCGAGCTAGAAGAATCCTCTTATAACCCTGCTAATGACGAGTTTAAACGCACCGTAGTATCGTTACAGCGTCGCATCCATCACTTAGCGGGGACGTTGCGCCCGCGTTACGCGATGGTCGCTAAACTATCGTTAGGTACGCATACTAATATAGAAATCGCACGTAAAACGCGTTTCAACCCCGCAACTATAACTAACATACTTCGCACAGATAAAGTGCAAGAACTACGCCGCGCACTAATCCAGTTACGTTCCTTATTAGAGGGTGTATCGGCGCTAGAGCGTGAGCAGATGTTATGGCGTATCGCGCTAAGAAATGAAGAATTTAACCCCAGAACGTCCATCGCGGCAGTGTCAGAAATAAACAAAATGAAGATTGATACGCACGCGGCAAAAGAGAAGTCTAAGCAAAATACGGCGCTTGTTAACAAGCCAAATATTGTCATACAACTAGCCGACCAACGTTTATTACCTACTGCACTGGATAACTAGCCGTGTCTATATTTGACCACTTAGCCGATGAAGCCGACCTGTTTGAACGGGGCGAGAACGGCGAGAAGGCTAACAAAGATGGGGTAATCGAGCTTGATTACGAACCCCGCGAGCAGTTTATCGACTTCCATCAACGCTCACAACGGTTTGCGGCGATGGTGGTACACCGACGCGCCGGTAAAACGGTGTCGGCGATACATGACATCATCATTCGTGCGTTACGGACGACTAAAAAAGACCCAAGGTATGGCTATGTTGCACCTTATTACTCGCAAGCTAAGTCGATTGCGTGGAACTATCTTAAGAATGCGGTTCGTGGTTTTGCGCTTGAAATGCGGGAAAGTGAACTCAGTGTCACCTTGCCTAACGGGGCTACTATTCGCCTGTTTGGTGCTGATAACCCCGATACGCTACGTGGGCTTTATTTTGATGGTATCGTCCTAGACGAATTTGGGGATTTTCGCCCTAAATTGTACGGTGAGGTTATTCTCCCTACTATTGCCGACCGTCAAGGTTGGTTACTCGCTATCGGTACGCCCAAGGGTAAGAACAACGCGTTTTACCAGATATGCCAACGCGCCAAGTATTCGGATGACTGGTATTTCAAGGAACTAAAAGCATCAACGTCCGGCTTACTCCCGCAATCTGAACTAGACTTGATGCGTGAGCAGATGTCAGAGGAACAATACGAGCAAGAGTTCGAGATTAGTTTCTCAGCCGCCT